>Ga0066639_10000099_pt1 | contig 64366 bp, 44 predicted proteins | sample CryGeyCG2114_010_2_FD_59504 | JGI IMG/M metagenome (GOLD analysis project Ga0066639, IMG submission 59504) | Groundwater microbial communities from aquifer - Crystal Geyser CG10_big_fil_rev_8/21/14_0.10 | ecosystem: Environmental > Aquatic > Deep subsurface > Groundwater | place: USA: Utah...
AGCAAGTGGTACTCTCCTACTAACATCATCAACTGAGGCAACACTAACAAACACAGCAGGCGATCTTAATATTGCAGGTATTGGTAATATCAGCTTTGATGACGGAACACTCTCCTCTGCTATCACACTCTCTGATACTGACACATCATTCACATCTGGAGATACTGCAATCGTTGATGCAATCAATGCAGCATATGCAGCAGCAACTGGTGGAGCAAGTTCACTTCTCACACATGCTGATCACTATCTCTATGCAACAGACTACTGGGCAGATGATTTTGTTGTAGGAGGTAATTCAACAGCTTCTGCTGACATTCAACTCTTTGCAAATGGTGCTGCTGTATTTAATGAACAATCTAATGATGCAGACTTTAGAATTGAGGGTAATACAGATGCGAATCTCTTCTTTGCTGATGCATCAACTGATCGAGTTGGTATTGGGACGACTAGTCCAACAAGCAAGCTTGAAGTTACTGGTGAATTAAGAGTAAATGCATCGCAACTAAGACTAGCTGGTTCCAACCATTATTTATTACAAAACTCTGGAACTAGTTTTAGAATACAAAACGGTTCAAGTGCATCTACCCCTGTCACCATCGAATCGTCTAGTGCTTCTAACATATTGTATTTGAACTCTACCGGCAACGTCGGTATTGGCACCACAGCACCTGATGCCAGGCTTGAGATAAACCATGCTACAGGGGACAACTTGAGGCTTACTTACAATGATGCTGATGGATCTGCTGCAAACTATACAGATTTTTCACTCTCCTCCTCTGGTGACCTCACCATTGCTCCAAGTGGTGGAGATACGAATATTACTGGTGACACAACAATCAGCTCACAGTTGGCTGTAGGGACGACTATAGGCAGTGGAATAGGTGCAAATATATTAAATTCTAGCTCTGCCTCAAGTGGGACTGAGTATGGTACTTTATCTTCATACACAAATACTACTGCTGGTACTCAGTCAGGTCATGGGTTATATGGAAGCGCCCAAGCTACCAATAATGATCAAACAGGAGTTTATACTGGTGTATTTGGAAGAGGATATAAATTAGGCACTGGTACTTTGAGCAATGCCAGAGGGGTGCAAGGACAAATCGTAAACAACGGCGGAGGTACCATTTCTAATGCGCATGTAATTTATGCAGGCGCAACTTTATCTAACTCAAGTACTATTGGGACCTTATACAACATATATGTTGAAACGCCTAGCGTCTCAACCAGCACACTTACAACAAATTATGGTGTATACCTAGCAGACCAAAACACAGGTGGCACAAATTATGGAATTTTTACCAACTTAGGTGATAATAGCTTTGGTGATGACATTTTGCTTCGAAATGATAATGACAGACTCCAAATTGGTGCTGGTGGAGATCTTGATCTGTATCACGATGGAACAGATTCATATATCGCAAATGCAACAGGTGATCTCAATATCACCACAGCTGATGACATTATCTTTGATGATCTACAGCTCTCTTCAGCAATCACATTAACAGATACTGCTACATCATTTGACTCTGGTGATACTGCAATTGTTGATGCTATAAACACAGCCTATCAAGCTGCAACTGGTGGTACTGGAGCTCTTCTAACACACGCTGATCACTATCTCTATGCAACAGACTACTGGGCAGATGACTTTATAGTTGGTGGAAACTCAACAGCTAGTGCTGATATTCAGCTTTTTGCAAACGGTGCTGCAACCTTCAATGAACAGTCAAATGATGCTGATTTCAGAATTGAAGGTAATACAGATGCAAATCTCTTCTTTGCTGATGCAAGTACTGACAGAATTGGTATTGGGACTAATACACCAAGCTCATTATTGCATGTATCTGGATCAACAGCTGGTTCTACTATAGCCACCACAATTGAAAACACTAATAATTCTAACTTATCAAGCAATGCTGAATTACAAATTACAACTGGAGGAAACTCTAGTGGAGATCCTTTTATTAACCTATCATCAACAACGAATGATTGGTCTCTTGGTTTAGACAATAGTGATAGTGATACATTTAAAATAGATTTTGGTTCTTCTGTGGGATCAAATACTAAACTAGCTATTTTATCCAGCGGTAATGTAGGAATTGGTGACTCATCTCCAGCTTCTCTCTTTACTGTCGGCTCAGGAGATTTGTTCCAAGTGAATTCATCCGGAATCATAGCTTCTGTAGATGGAGTTGCTCACACAATCTCTGATGAAACAGGAGACTTAACACTCACATCTAATTCAACAAGTGTTGATGTAGCAGATAATCTTGATGTATCAGGCACAACAGGATTAACTCTCTCAGGTGCAGGTGGTGAGATTGCATTTGCAAATGGTGAGACAATTGATAATGACACAAACGGATCAATAGTATTTAGTGAAGCAACTAATTCAATAACATTTGATCTAGATGCAACTAATCCAACACTCTCATCATCAACCGGAACTATTGCAAACAGCAGCATACTAGATCAAAACAATTCATTAGATATCGATGTAAACTCAGCTACTGCATTCACACTTGGCGATGGTGCAACAGATTTCCTTACAGTAGACACAACGGCAGATGCTGCAGACACAGTATTTACATTTGATGGAACTGGAGTTTCCACAGGTAAGCTTGGATACTTCACCGCCGATGCTATTACTTCTGGAATTGGGCTTGATATCTCTGCAAATGCCCTCACATCTGGATCAGCTATCAACCTTGCATCAACAAGCACAGCTCTCACTAGTGGTTCTCTCTTTGCACTTGACTGGTCAGCAACAGGATCTATTGCATCAACTGCAGATCTCTTTACTATTAATATTGGAACAGGTGAAACAATCTCATCATTCTTAAACATTACAGATGATGGATCAGACGTATTCAAAGTAACTCAAACTGGTGTAACAACAGCTGTTCCTGCAAGCTTTACAGCAGCTGGAGATGTATCAGTTGCTTATGATCTTGATTTCACCAATCAGACTGCAAGCTATATCAAAAGCGATGCTCCATTCTACATTGAAGCTGGTGAGGTATTTGAATCTAACAATTTAACTCTTACAACCTACAATTCAGGAAACATAGTTCTTGATGCAGCCGGCGGAGTTCTTATTGATCTACCAGGATCAGCAACAACAAATGCTCTTTGTCATACAACTGCATCTGGAACAACTGGTGAAGAAATCGTTGACTGTTCTGGAGCTCCTTCTGATTATGCTGAATGGTACCCAGTACAGGCAAATAGCCAGCCAGGTGATGTTGTAGGATTTAGCAGTGAAATGTTTGAATACACAGCATCAGGTGCAGAAGCTGACACTGGATTTGTATATGAACTCGGCAGCGAATCAATAAATATTTTGCAGCCTGCTAACACTACATTCCTTGGAATCGTATCAACAGCTCCTTACAACACTATTGGTGAAGATGTAAAACAAGCAGTAGATGAAAGTGGTAACACTGCTATCAAGGCAGCACCAATTGCACTTGTCGGACGTGTTCCTGCAAACATTGCCTCTGATTCACCAGCTATCGTTGCAGGAGATATGCTTGCGCTAAGTACAACACAACCAGGTAAAGTCACAAAAGCTGTTAACTCAGGCCAGGTTGTAGGACAAGCACTTCAGACATGGAACCCTGGAGATTCAGCTCAAATTCTTACATTTGTAAAATCAACATATTATGATGCAAACGAAAACACATCTGATCTTGCAAACAATGTTACTGAACTTGAAAACAGAATCTCATCACTAGAACTTATGATTGGTGGATCAGAATCAACAGAGTCAGCAACAACTACATTTGATGATCTTGCACTCACTTCTCTCTCAGTATCAGGTGACACAGTACTTGGAGATACAGTAATCGCCGGAACATTGAACGTCGGTTCACTACAATTTGATCCTACAGATAACAGCATTAATGCAATTGGCATTTTGAAAGTACAACCACTTGCATTGTCAAATATTGAATTCATGGGTGGACTCATTACAATGGATACAGAGGGCAATATCACGGCTAATGAAATCACTGCTGAGAAATATAATGTTGCAGGTGCATCAGCTGGAACAGCAACACTCACAGCCGATACAGTCGAGGTATTTGTCGAGACAACAATGGTAACAAATGATTCACTTATCTTTACCAATCCAAAGTCTCCAATCGTCTATCCTCTGTCAGTCACAGAGAGAATTGAAGGTGAAGGATTCTGGGTAGAGATACTTGAAACTGAGCCAGCAGACGTTGACTTTGACTGGTGGATCGTTGACCGAGTTACTAACTAACAATGCGCAAAAAGATAATCACATATATCAGCAAGCTACGTGTACGAACTTTCGTTTCGCTCGGGCTTATAGCAATACTCTTACCTATTATCGCCTTTGTATTATTCAAACCAGGATCTACTGCTGCTGGATGGTTTAATGATAATTTTACATATAGACAGAGATTTGAATTTACACACAACGCGGCGATTTCTTCTCCCAGAGCAATAACATTCACACTTGATACAGCAGAACTAATAACCGCAGGCATTATGCAAGCAGATTGCGATGATACACGTTTCACAGACAGTAGCGGCAAAGAGCTGGAATATGATCTTACGGGGACATGTAACAATGCTTCAACTACATATGAGGTAATTTTTCCCACAGTGCTTAATGGAACTCAATATGGCTATGTATATTACGGCAACCCAAGTGCTTACAATAAAGAAATAGATTCCACGATATACACAGCACTTACCCCTTCAGGTGGTGATCCTGGTGCAATTACTGACAGAACATCAGAAGAAACTGGCCCTGGACCAATTGTCCATTGGAGCTTTGATCAAGAATCTGACAATACATGTCCAAATGGTGGCGATTACTGTGATGCTACAAGTAACGGCAATGATTTATCAGCTATAGGGACAGCCCCAAGAGTCGATGGTATATCTGGTAAAGCGGTTACTATCACTCCGGCTACTAACTATTTAAGAACTGATAATACATCAAATACACCACCTTCTGAGGTAACATTTGGAGCTTGGATACGTCCAAATAGCTTGTCTAGTAATGGTGATATCGCGGGATACAACTCTGGAGCCTTTATATTTCAGCTTCAATCAAGCGGATCACTCGCTTTTAGAGCAAGAAACTCTAATGGAACATATCCAGCCTTTGTGACTTCAAGTGTGGTATTTACTAGTTCCGATCTAAACAAGTGGCATTATGTGAGTGCTACATATGATGGTTCTAGTGTCGATTTTTACAAAAATGGACAATTTGTCTCTAGTTCTAGTCATAGCCAAGGAATATATACTTCAACTCTTAGTATGATCTCTGTAGGATACGCTTCAGTCGCATATTTTTCTGGAGATATCGATGAAGTTAAGATATATCCTTATATACGTACTGCAGCAGAAATAAAACAAGATTTTTTTGCAGGTGCTGCATCAGCTGGTTCTGGAGCTGTTTTGGGATCTTCAGATCAGTCATTTTTATCAGATGGTCTTGTGGGGTACTGGCCGATGGATGAAGCTAGTGGCACAGCAGTTTCAGATGAAAGTGGTAATAGTAATGATGGAACGCTTACAAACGCACAGGAAACTGGAACTTCTGACGGCTCAGGTAATTCTACAACAGTACTTGTTGATACAGATGGTACTCTTTCCTCGACCGATGATGCCTACAACGGAATGGTTTTATTTATTGATGATGATGTCACCTGCGGGCTAACTGCTGATGATCATCGGTTAATTACAGACTATGTTGGATCTACTAAGACTTTTACAGTAGGCAGTGCATTCGCTGCTGCAGTCGACACTTGTGTCTATGAAGTCCGGCATCAAGTGGGAGGAAAGTTTGGAAATGGAATAGAGTTTGATGGAGAAGATGATTTTTCCAGTGTTGCCTCCGACCCAGCTTTTGAATTAGATAACAACATCACGCTTTCAGCCTGGGTTAAACCTGAAACAAGTACTCCTGCAGCAGATACTTATGTTCTCGGTAGATATTACCGTTATGCGATTTATATAAATGATACGAACGGAGAATTTAGGGCACTGTTTAGGAATTCAACCGGAAGCTACGAACACGCTCTCAGTGGAACAAATATCACTGCGGATGGTGAATGGAAACATTTAGCAGCAACATTTTCAGATGGACAAGTTCTTTTCTATCTGAATGGAGAGTTTATTGGATCAGACGAAGTTTCTACTTCTACACTAGATACTAGTTCGACCAATAATTTAATTGCTATCGGTAGTTACTTTAACACTTCAACTTCCTTTTACGAGGGTTCAATCGATGAACCACGTATCTATAATCGAGCCTTAACCCCGAGCGAAGTCGAGGGGCTCTACAACTGGGCCCCAGGTCCTGCAGGATACTGGCCTTTTGAAGAAGGATCTGGCACAACAACTATTGATACGTCGGGCAATGGCAATACAGGAACTCTATCCGGGCCGCAGATACTTCCTGAGTGGATACCAGGCAGATACGGTAGTGGACTGTATTTTGGTGGAGATCCGGATGGAGTTGGTGGCCAGAATGGTGCATACGTTAGCTTAGTTGGTAATTCAGCACTACACCCTAGTTTTGCATTAACAATTGGTGCGTGGGTTAAAAAAGATATTGGGACGTCTGATACTGTTTTCCGAGGCCAAGCAACAGAAGCAATTCTTGATTTTGATACTGCAACATCAGTACGATTTGGAGTTAATCAGTATCAAGATTCGATATCTGCAACAGGTGACTATCCGGATGATGGAAACTGGCACTATGTAGTTGGTACATATAATGGAAGCCAGTTGGCAATATATATAGATGGTAATCTTGTTCAAACTGGTGCATATTCTCAGATAATAAAATCGACAACAAACGCACAACATATAGGTGCTCGAAATGATTTGTATGCTGATTATTTTGTGGGTTCTATTGACGAAGTAAGGTTTTATAACTATGCTCGCACGCAGGAACAGATTCTAGAAGACATGGTTGGATCAACTATTCAAGTTGCAGGCACCCGCCTCCCTACTCCAGTTGCACATTGGAAATTTGATGAACTAAGTGGACAAACAGTAAATGCAGCATCTGGAAATTCAAGCTTAGAAGGCACACTAGGTGCTAATTCAACGGCATCTACAGATGACCCGACTTGGACAAATTCTGAAAGCTGTAAAACAAATGGCTGTTTGAGTTTTGATGGTGGTGATCATATAACTGTTGGCTATAATTCAACAATTTCTTCTTTAACAAGCAACTTAACAGTAACCGCTTGGATTTATTCAACTGATTATAATAATGCTGGGCAGATAGTCTCTCATTCAAGAGAAAATAGTAATAACGGTTTTGCTTTCCGTCCATCTCCAACAGGTAATAAACTTTGGTTTACCACCTATGGAGTAAAGGATTATCTGATGTCAACAAGTGATGTACTTACAAATGGAAGCTGGCATCATGTAGCTGCAGTTTTGGGAACCGACTACGGAGTAAGTTTTTATGTTGATGGAAGATTTGTTGAGAACATTACTCACAGTTCTGGTGGAATAGTAGATACAAATGATGATTTTCTTATTGGTGCAGCGACAGGCGTAGGGAATCCAACACTTTCAGCTCAATACAATGGAAAAATTGATGAAGTTAAAATCTACAATGTTGCTCTCTCAGCTGAACAAGTATCACAAGATTACAATGCAGGTAGTGCAGGCAACTTTGGTGTGGGCTTATCTTCTGAAAAATCAACAATCACTGGCGGTGCAGGTAATCCTCCTATTGCCTATTGGGATTTTGAAGATGGTACTGGATCCACACTTACTGACAAATCTGGTGGTGGTAATAATGCAGATTTAAGTAATATGGATATTCCAGAAGACTGGGTTGCTGGAAAATACGGCAGCGCGCTTGAATTTGATGGTAGCAGTACGTATGCATATGTATCAGATTCCTCTGCTCTAAATACAGGGTCAGACTTCACAATCTCAACGTGGCTGAGATCAACAGCAATCGGTACCCAGCACACATTTGCAAGCATGGGTTCAAGTTTTGATTGGCTCTATAATCTCTATTTCCATTCAGACAATAGTATCAACTGTAAAATCTACCAAGATAATTCTGGTGCTCAGTATCTACAAGCCGTTTCAAGTACTAATTATCGTGATGGTAAATGGCACCAGATAACCTGCAGTGTCAATGGAACCCAAGTAGATCTCTATGTTGATGGGCAACTAGTTGCTACAGATAATACTCCAACCGGGACAAGAGATACTACAACAACAGGAACATTTAACCTAGGTCGGTTTAATTATTCAACACCATATCACTTTAATGGTGCGATTGATGAAACAAAAATTTGGGATTATGCCCTCTCATCATCACAAATTGCCTATGAATATAACCGAGGTAAACCAGTTGCAGAGTGGAAATTTGAAGAATGCCAAGGAACAACACTCAATGACGCAACAGGAAATGGTAACAATGGAACACTCACTATTGGTGCAACAGGCAGCAACACATCTGTGGGCACATGTACATCTGGAACTAGTACAGAAGCGTGGAATAATGGGGCTTCAGGTAAAAATGGTGCAGCAATGAGCTTTGATGGAACTGATGATTACTTCACAATTGCTGAGCCAGATATTGAAACAAGTCCAAATGTCTTTAGTGTTGCAGGATGGATAAAACCAAATGACCAAACAGGCTATATTTTTACACCGCTTTCAAATGGAATTGATCAATATATTGCATATCAACAAACTAATAACCGAATGTTTGTTGCGACAACTGAGTTAGCTGATACTAACGGGTATACATTATTTGGAAGCATAGGCTCTGTCCCGGCTGGTGAATGGAGCCACTTTGTCATCACAATTAACAATCGAGACATTCAAATATTTATAAACGGTGTACTCGATGCTTCTGGTACCAAATCTGAAGATATGGGCGGTTGGACAGGTACGTGGTATATAGGTCAACGTAGTAATAGTACAAATTGGTATAGCGGTCTTATTGATGATCTACAAGTCTATAATTATGTTCTCTCCCCATCTCAGATTAGAAATATTCACAACAGTGGTGCTATTAGATTCCAATAAGCACCCTATCCTTGTATTATTAATAGACAATGAAGTTTATAAAAAAACATATTAAAAAACTTAGACTAAGAACTCTTATTTCACTTGGATTATTGCTTATTATCTTGCCTGTTATAGCATTCAATCTCTTTGATCCTTCGTCAATCTCGGCTACTTGGTTTAATGATCAGTATGCATATCGCCAGCAGTTTACCTTTACTCACAACGCATATATCTCGGCAGCAAGAAAAGTTACTTTTAGCTTAGATACGGCCGAACTTATTTCAGCAGGAGTAATGGAGAGTGATTGTGATGATACCCGATTTACCGACGGAAATGGCAAGGAATTGGTCTACGAACTGACAGGTTCATGCAATAACGCAGCTACTACCTATGAAGTCGTATTTGAATCTATCAACAATGGGACTAATATCGGCTATGTTTACTACGGCAACGCAAGTGCAGTATCTAATAGTGTTTCTACTACTAGCTACACAGCCTTAACTCCGAGTGGTGGTGATCCAGCCATCACCACACGTACGAATGAGGAACAGAAACCAGGACCAGCTGGCTACTGGAAATTTGATGAAGCTGCCGAGAATACTTGTGTCGGTGGTGAAGATGCTTGCGATAGTACCAGCAATAATTTTGATGGTACTTTTGGGGCCACCACGACGGCTCCCACTTGGGCTAGTAAAGATCAATGTATTCATGGTAGCTGCCTGTATTTTGACGGTAGCGATGATTACGTGACCCTAACTGATGAGAATGAGTTTCATTTAGCCAACGATACCTCGATAACAATAACTGGTTGGGTTAAGACAAATGCTCAAGGTGCATGGCAAAATATCCTCCGCTATGACGATTTTGACTCAATTGATGGTGATAGTCCCACAACAAGAAATATATACATAGCACGTATTAGTACAGCCGATAACTTTCAGATGGTGATAGGCCCCGCGGGTTCAACATCGTCAGTCTCCAGCAACACGACTATTCAGGCAAACACTTGGTACCATGTGGCCTATGTTCGAGATGTGACCAATGACAATCTTAAAATTTATATCAATGGAAAGCTAGATAATTCTGCCACCGATACAACCACAGGAACTTGGGAAACCACTGGACAGTACCCCATAATTGGTAGATACACAGGAGAATATCTTCATGGCTATTTAGATGACTTAAAAATCTATAATTCAGCCCTAACTGACGCCCAAATTAGAACTGATTATGCAGGACCTACAGCTGGATCTGCCGCAGTTTTAGGCGCCCAAGATCAATCATTTTTATCTGAAGGATTAATAGGCTATTGGCCTATGGAAGATAATGTGTCTGGTACAAGTCAAACAGTTGCTGATACTTCTGGAAATAATCACGATGCCACTACTAACGGTGCCAGCATTGACTGTACCGTCACCGGTAAGTTTGGCTTGGGTTGTGATGTGGTAGCTTCCCAGTCTGTTGATGTCGCCGACGATGATGATTTTTCGATTAATACTACTAACGAATTTACAGTTAGTACCTGGTTTACTACTGACGATCTCAGTGGTGCACCAGATATTATTCAAAAGGGTACATCAGGACAATATGAGTGGTCGATAGGATTAACATCTGGTGGCGATCTGAGAGCAAATGTATTTACTTCATCTGGTACGAACTACCTATATGTCTTAGCATCGACTGATGCCGTTTCCGTTGGAGAAACGTTTCATACAACAATGACTGTTGACCTAGCTAAACCAAGTCTAAGACTCTATAAAAATGGTAAACTCCTGGGAACGGACACAACGAGTTCTGGTAGTTATACCAACGGGACCGCAGTAGTCGGCTTGGGATTTGCTAATGGTACCGGAGTCATAGACGATGCTCGAATCTATAACCGAGAACTTTCTCATCAAGAAGTAGTATCTTTATATAATTGGGGACCTGAACCAATTGTCTACTTTGATTTTAATGAAAACACCGGCCAAGTTATTTATGACCGTTCTGGAAATGGAAATACCGATGATTTAGGTTCTACTAGTGGTTCTGATTCTAATGACCCGGCTTGGGCTCCGGGAAAATATGGTGCAGGTTTAGACTTTGATGGCACCAGTGATTTTATCGATTTAGGTGATGATTCAGCTTTAGAAATGGGGTATCAAGATTGGTCGGCTTCATTCTGGTACAAAGGGACTGATTCTTCTGCTTTTGTAATCGCCAAAGCATTTGCTACACCATATTACGGAACGGTCGTTACCGATACTACTGTATCTACTAGACTTGCCCCATCTTCGGTGGTGTATGCAGATGCGAGTATAAATATTAGTGATGGTACCTGGCACCATGTCACCAGTATTTACGACCGTGATGGAGATATGACCACCTATGTTGATGGTGTTGCCTTAGCTTCAACCGATATTAGTAGTGAAGCAACAACTGATATAAGTAACACCAATAGTTTTTCTATTGGAGCTAACTGTAGCACAAATTGTGGTACTAGTGGTAACTATACCGACGGTGTGCTTGATGATGTCAAAATTTTTAATTACGCTCTTTCCCCTACCCAAGTAATTAGCAATATGAATGCTAATCATCCTCTGGGTGGTAGTCCTGTTGGCTCCCAAGCAGTCTATTACAAATTTGATGAAACTAGCGGATCTACTGCTCAAAATAGTATCGATTCAAACTCGGCTATTACTGGATCAATTTCTGGCACCTCTTTAATACTAGGTAGTTCATGTAAATACAATAATTGTCGTGACTTTGATGGTACAGATGATGTGGTCACGGTCACTAATACCAACGCTATTGATCTAGATGTAGGACTATCAAATGGATTTACAGTTACTACTTGGTTTAATGCAGATTCAGATGGTGAAAATAATACTGGTGAAATTTTTCAAAAAGGCACGAGCACCTATTGTCGAACCGATAATGAATCTGGAAGTAGTACAGATCTTGAATGTAGTATCGATCTAGCCACGACAGATGCAAATTTAAATGTAACCAGTGGGGTGACTCTTAATACTTGGCATCACTTGGCACTCGTGTACGACGATGCTTCTACTATAACTGTTTATATAGATGGTATAAATCGTGGTTCTGATACTGGATCTGGAGATCTGTCTAGTGATGCCAACAATCTCTTGATTGGTGGTAGTGCTAGTGCCAATTTTGATGGCACTATAGACGATTTTAAAATCTACTCTGCCGCCCTTACACCAGCACAGATCCTTATCGATATGAATGCTAACTCTTCAATTAATCTTGGTACTGGTACTTCCAAGACTGATGATTACAGCTTCACAATACCCCAACCTGTGGGTCACTGGGAATTTAACGAAAATACTGGATCTGGTGCATTTACAACATACGATACCTCCATAAATAGTAATAATGCAGTGGCTGACAGCACAATGACAGAATCAGATTGGGTACCAGGTGTATATGGCTCTGCTCTTGACTTTGATGGCACAGATGACTACGTAAGTATCACTAACTCAGATGAAATTGATTTTGATGTAGGATTAGCTTCTGGATTTAGTTTTTCTGGATGGATGTATATAAGAAGTGATGGTAGTAGTAATCAAGGAAGATTTCTTCAAAAAGGAAACGCTCGCTGTGATACTCGCTCAGAAACTGGATCAACAGTAACAATAGCCTGTAACCTAGACTTAACAGGAACAAATGTTTTTGACACATCAAGTGGTGTAAGCATGAACGAATGGCATCATTTTGTATATGTATATAACAATGCATCTAATTTAGCTTTCTATCTAGATGGCGTCGAGATTCTAGGTGGTACTGGGACTGGCGATACAGACCCAGACACAGGAAACCTCTATATCGGAGGCGGAAACACTTTCTTCGATGGACGAATAGATGACTTTAAAGTCTTTGATACTCCCCTAACTCAAACACAAGTTAACTACGAGTATGGTCAAGGCAAACCAATCGCCCATTGGAAATTTGACGAATGCCAAGGATCCACAGCATACGATTCCAGTGGTCATGGTGTCACAGGAACAATTACCCCAGCAGCTGGGACTAACACATCAGTGGGTACGTGTAACTCAGGTAATGGAGGCGAAATGTGGGATAACGGCACAACTGGGAAACGTAATGCCTCACTCGATTTTGATGGAACTGATGATTATGTAGATATTGGTGATACAACGTACACAAGTATTTATAGCGTAAGTTTTTGGGCCAAAGCTGCTTCTACAACTGAATCAATTCTCCAACTTTCGAATACTGATACCGTAGCCATTTCATCTGGAAGTATGAGTATTGGTGGCTTTGGTACCGAAACTGTATATATTGATGGGCAGCAAACGACATCATTTCCTGATACTAACTGGCATCACGTTGTAGTAGTTTCTGATACAGCTATTGATGCCAATAATACAGATATAGGGAGGGTCAGCACCACTTATTTTGATGGCCAGATAGATGACGTACAAGTCTACAACTACCCACTTTCAGCAGCACAGATTAAGAATCTGTACAATGGTGGCGCGACACGCTTTGGTCCAGAGACAGGATCCCCTTAATTAATCACACAATATAACGTATGATGAATAGAGATAATTAAGCTCAAAATGAGAAAAAAACAACTTCTGGGGAAAGTGATAAGGAATGTGCGTGTCCGAACATGGATATCGCTTGGATTAATTATAATTTTACTGCCAATTATTGCTTTCGTACTTCTCTCTCCTAAAGACACAGCAGCGTGGTTCAATGATCATTACTCATACCGTCAGAAATTTCAATTCACACACAATGCGACGATATCAGACCCACGAGCTATTACAGTTACTCTTGATACAGCGGAACTAATTACAGATGGCGTTATGCAGTCAGATTGCGATGATACACGTTTTACTGATTTGTATGGAAAAGAGTTGAAATACGACCTCACTGGGACGTGTAATAATGCATCAACCACATATGAGGTAATTTTTCCCACAGTGCTCAATGGAACTCAATCTGCATACGTATATTATGGAAATCCCTCGGCATATAATAGTGAAATAGACTCAACAATCTATACAGCACTGACACCTTCTGGAGGTGATCCTTCTGCAATAACAACTCGAACAAATGAAGAAACCGGCCCCTCCCCTGTTGCATATTGGAGCTTTGATGAGGGCACAGGACAAAATATAAATGATTCAATATCGTCACATACAGGAACACTTGGCGCAAGCAGTTCTGAGGCTTCAGACGACCCTTCATGGGCAACAGAAGATCAATGTATATCTGGAAAGTGTTTACAGTTTGATGGGTCAGACGACTATGGCTTAGTACCAAGTTCTGGGAAATTAAGTGCTCTCACTCAAAATTTCACCGTCTCACTTTGGATGAAAGGAAATACTCTAGATGCAACATATAGAAGACTAATAGCACGCGGTACAAATCCAAGTCAGGAGTGGTATATCGAAAATCACGGTGGAGATCCAGGCAAATTGGTGTTTTTTGGAGGTGGAAGTGGAAGCAACAATACTTCTGCAACAAGGTTAGAGGAAAACAAATGGTATCAGATTACCATGGTCAACGATGGATCAGACGCTATTTTGTATATAAACGGTATAAGAGATGCTTCAACAACTTTTTCAGGCTCTGTTTCAGCTTCGAGCAATGTTGCATTTGGAGCTGACGCTGATGGTGGACAAGGAAATTGGGATGGTTTTATTGATGAAGTGAAGATTTACCCCTATGCCCGCACAGCTACAGAAATAAAACAAGATTATATTGCAGGTGCTGCATCAGCTGGATCATCAGCGGTTTTAGGAGCATCTGATCAATCATTTTTAAGTGATGGATTAGTCGGCTACTGGCCGATGGATGAACGTTCTGGGACAACTGTGGCAGATGAATCAGGCAATAGTAAGAATGGCACACTAACCAATGCTCAAGAAACAGGAACATCTGATGCATCATCAAATACAACAACCACAGTTATTGATACAGATGGCACTCTCTCCACTACTGATGATGCATACAACGGGATGATTCTATCAATTCCCGCCGCGACATGTGGAGCACTTTCATCAGATGAACAAAAGATTATCACAGATTATGTTGGCTCTACAAAAACTTTCACAGTAGGCGCTGCATTCTCTGCCGCTCCTGATTCATGTGATTACACGATTTTGCATCAAGTGGGAGGTAAATTTGGAAACGCATTAAATTTCGATGGAGAAAATGACTATGTAGCAAGTACTGGTATCTCGGAAAGTTCCACCGAGAGATCTTTCTTTGCCTGGATGAAAAGAGACGCACATTCTGGCGTTCTAGAAGGAATAATTGAAGATCCATCAAACGTAGCTGTGTATATTGTAGTTGCATCTACAGGATTAATTCAGACCCGAGTTGGGAATAATGGTGGAACAACAGCAACTTGCTACTCTTCAAGTTCAATCACTGACACCAATTGGCATCATATAGGACTTGTTGTAAGCGAAGAAGATGGTCTTGTTAAAAGAAGAGTATTTATAGACGGACAAGATGACACAGGTACATGCACCGAATTAACAGGAACTATTGGATCTTTTGATCTAGGTGGCGAATTTGGTCGCTATAACGGTGGAAGTGAATTCAACGGAAAACTAGATGAAATTCGAATTTATGAGAGACCTCTCTCCCCTGCCGAAGTATCAGCTCTTTATAACTGGGCGCCGGGACCTGTGGGTCACTGGAAATTTGAAGAAGCCGCTGGCACATCAGTAGCTGATTCAGGAACTGGTGGAAAAGATATGACCTTAACTAGTACAGAATTTACTCAAGGAAAGTTTGGTCATGGACTGACTTTCCCTACAAGTTCTGCTCATGCCTTAATAGCAGATACCACTGACAGCCCATTAGATATGACTACAGCCATTACAACAGAAGCTTGGGTATATTTAGATGACCCATCTGATGTTCAAACATTTATTTATAGAAAAGGTGGAGCAAATGACTACTATTTTTATATAACCAATACATTGCGAGTTGGTTGTTATATTAGAGGAATCGCTTCGGTTTCATCTGACGGCTCTTATCCTATTAATTTAGATGAGTGGACTCATATTGCCTGCACATATGATGGAGCGAGTGTTAAAACATATATCAATGGCGTCTTGCGGTCTACTAATACAACCAGCGGATTACTCTATACGAGTAACTCTTCGGTCGAGGTAGGTAATACATCAGGTGTTGGCAACAACTACCGCCTTAGAGGAGCGCTAGACGAACTGAAGATTTACAACTATGCGCGCTCACAGGAACAAATTGTTGAAGGTATGCGAGAGTCAACATCGCAAGTATCAGGATCCCTGCTCCCCGATCCAGTTGCATATTGGGCGCTTGATGAAGGTTATGGACAAACTATTAATGACTCTCAAGGTGATACCAGCTTAGCAGGTACACTTGGTGCCAATTCTGGATCATCCACAGATGATCCAACATGGACAGGCTCAGAAAGCTGCAAAACAAATGGTTGCTTAAGCTTTGACGGAGGCGATTATATTATTGTGCCAGATGATTCGACACTTTCTCCCGGATCTGGAAATCAAACAATTTCAGCTTGGTTTAATACAAGCACAAATCATGCGGCAACTGGTTGGATATACTCAAATTACGGAACAACAACAAACAATGTTGCTGGCCTCGCCATAAATAGCTCTGAACAGATGACATGTTTGTACAGAGATGGCTCAGCCAATACGGCACAGGCTACTACAACAGATACATGGAACGATGGCGCGTGGCACAGGGCTTCTTGTGTGAGAGATGGTACAACAGCACGACTATATATAGATGGCGTAGAAGTTGCAACAAACACAAATGCTAGTTTAGGAACTATTACAACGACAACAAGAGATATAAGCATTGGATCGTATGCTGTTACCCCAACGAGCCAGTTCTTTACTGGATTAGTTGATGAGGTGTCTGTATATAACATTGCACTCTCACCAGAGCAGATTGCACAAGATTACAATGCAGGTAGTGCCGTTAGCTTCGGCGCAACCGCAGCTACTGAAAAAAGCACACTCGGCGATGGTGCTGGCGCCGAGCCTATTGCCAGTTGGAACTTTGATGAAGCAACTGGGACAACTGCAAACGATACTTCAGGAAATGGCAACGACGGAACTCTTACCAATATGACAAACCATGACTGGGTAACTGGTAAATATGGGAAGGCACTTGAGTTTGATGGAAGTAATGATTATGTTGATATCCCCTATTCATTCTCTCAAGACACGAGCTTAACTGTCTCTTTGTGGTTTAAGACAACCGGAAATAACAGAGTGCTCTTTGGCCAAGCAAATCAGCAACCACCAACAACACCGACCAACCATATACCAGCGATACTTGTAAACTCGAGTGGACAGATAAGAGCAGAGTTCTGGTCAGGTAGTACAGGTGCAATCACAACAGCTGAATCATTTAACGATGGCAAATGGCATCATGTTGCACTCGCAGGCCAATCAACAGCTCAACTACTCTATGTTGATGGAAGATACTACGGGTACAGAACTGGCACGATTGACCACTCTTGGTGGACGTATTCAACAATTGGAGCAGGATATTACGACTCCACTCGAGGTAATGGCTCAAATGCATGGTCATATTTCGACGGAGCTATAGACCAAGTGAAGATATGGGATTATTCACTTACTCAATCACAAATATCGTATGAGTATAACCGCGGTGCACCTATCGCCCATTGGCAATTTGATGAGTGTCAAGGATCAACTGTCTATGATACATCTGGAAATAATCTTAATGGCACAATAGTACCCAATGCAGGTACAAACACGTCAGCTGGTACATGTAACTCAGGAACTGGTAGTGAAATGTGGAATAATGGATCAAGCGGTAAATATGATGGTAGTTTAGATTTTGATGGAGCGGACGACTGGATTCAAGTAACAACACCTACTAAGCTAAATCTACGACGTTCACTCTCAGTCTGTGCGTGGTACAAAACTGATCAGACAAATGACGGCGCTGGAATATTTGAAAAAACAACAGGTGGAGGCGTAAACACTGGGTATCTATTATTTACAGAAGGTACAAATTACTTCTTTAGAGTCAAAACGGCGTCAACAACGGAAACTATATTCTCAAATACAACCTTAGCAGAGCATCAAAATGAATGGACGCACATCTGTGGAACACATGATACATTTCTTGGATATATTAGTATCTATATAAATGGAACTCTCGATAAATCAACAGCGATCACACCGATTGAACTAAATTATGGCTCTGGAAATGCATATATCGGCCATCTTGCCAGTGGTGTATATCCTAGTAACGGTCAGATTGATGATTTGAGAGTTTATAATTATGCTCTTAGCCCGGCACAAGTTAAAAAACTCTACAACGGAGGAGCAGCCGTCAGCTTTAGATGAGTAATTCACTCCTTGTGATCTATAGTAGATGTTTGCTATTGTTAAGTTCAAGACTGTCTATCATGTTGAATCACATATCAAAAATAGCACTAATAGTTGTTTTGGCATTTGTATTTATGCCTGTCACATCTGTGCAAGCAATAAATGGTGTCCCCCACTTGCCACAAGATTATTCAAAATCAGCTATCGATTGGTGGGAAAACCATCCATATAACCCAAGCACAAATGCAGGTAATTATATTCCAGTTGGATCAATTACTAACTCTGGTCCAACAGTCAATGTGTGTAACTATAAGTCTGGTTCAAGCACTGCTGGTGTCCGAGAAGCTCTTAGGCAAATACCTAAGTCAGGTGGAACCTTATACTTCCCTAGCAACTGTGGTCCATATAATATGTCTGGATCTCTTGAATGGACAACGAATCTCTATAAAAGCGATTTCTCTTGGGTAAATGGCGGTGTAAATGTTGATATCTCAGATTATGAGAATCTTCATTTTGTATCAGATCAGCCTGGGACAATGATCAAAGGATCTTTCCACATACATAGCACTGCACATGTTGGCAGTAGTTGTAGACATGACCCAGTTAAAAATTTCTATTTCAAGAATCTAACCTTTAATGATCCAGGAAATAAACATTTAGCCTTTATTTTTGAAGATACTGAGGATATTTTGTTTGACAAAGTAACATTTAACAATGCAGGTATTTTAAGTGTGATTAAGGGTAATAACTTGTTCTTCCGAGATTCGTTTTTCAACAATGGCCCACTCCACTTCGACGGTACTCAATTCGCTGGAATAGTTAATTCACAAATTAATCTAGACTTTTCAAACCATGTCGGTGTTTACAGCAATCCATATTGGGTTGACTTCCATCAAAATAATGATGCAACTTGCGATGGCGACAGAAACGGTAAGCTAGATATATACGAAGAGCGTTTTCCTAAATATTTTGTCGTAGACGGAAATCAGTTTTACCACAAAAGTGGTAAGGCCCCAGTTATTCTCGGTGCAGTTAGAAATGCACTTTTTCAACGTAATAATATCCAAGGATCGATCTCTGACTTTGTAAAAGTTCACTCCGATAACCGCCCAAATCCTCGAACGGGACAATACTATACATATATGGATTACAAATTTATTAGCAACACTATTTCTAACGCTGATACTCTGTTGAACCTAGATTTAGGTTCTAGACTTGATGGTGGCAGTTTTACTCGCGGAGGCGTAACAATCGCCTACACAAATGCAACAAGCCTTGGGACCTTACTAAGAGGAAGCCCTGGAAGTAATTATGTAAAATGTGGCAACAAAATAAATGGCCAAAGTGTTGATAGCCCTGACTGTAGCAATATTGATCCACAAGGCACACCTAACCCTGCTCCAACAAACAATCCAACATCAACGCCTGCTCCAACAAACAATCCAACATCAACGCCAGTTCCCCTTCCAAATCTTGGAAATCTTATTAGCAATATAACGATTTATAGTGGCCGTGATTACCAATGGGATTCGCTCTCGACAAATAAAAATATGTATACAGATCGACCATATCAATTCACATCAATTCCTAATGAATACCAAGGACTCTATTATCTAAAAACAGCCAATGATGATAAACAATTTTCATTTTCGAGCCCGCTCATCACCTTCACTGCAAATCAAAATCTTACCGTATATGTGGTATATACGGACGTAAACAGCCGAATGAGCTCCTGGTTAAGTGGCTGGAGTACAAATAACTCAACTATCTCAACAAATTTACCTAATAATGAAGCAACTCGACTTGTAGCATCCAAAACATTTAGCGCAGGACAAACTGTCACACTCAACGGAAACGGTGGTACAAGTGATACAACAAGCATGTACAATGTACTACTAAAGCCTGCTGAAAACATCTGTCAGAAAGCTGATATTAATCAAGACTCTGTTGTTGATGTGCTTGACTATTCAGCTCTTGTGAGAGATTTCAATACATCTGCGACTGGATCACGCAGTGATATAAATACTGATGGAACTGTCAGTCAACAGGATTTAGATATATTAATAGGGCAACTATTTAATAGCTGTACTCCTGTTTTCCCAGCTCCATCTCCTTCTCCTACTCCATCATCTACTGTGGTTCCAAATCCTACAAACAACCCTGGCGATCTACGAACTTTTGATCAATTATCACCAAGTATTCGATCCGAATTACAAGTGCTTTCACCCAGAAAGACAATTGATATTAGTAGTAATCCTTTTGGTACGCATACAACGGTTTTGAAGGAAGGCCATGAAAGAAACAATTTACCTTCATTTTTGTCATCAATCTCAGATGCTGGCTACACATGGATTAAGGATTATTTTGGATCAAACCAAGTTACATCGAGCCAAAGCCCAGGATCATACTGGAATTCATTCCCTGACCATTACTACGAGTACTTTAGTGAGGCAAAGAAACTCGGATTCAATATACTTATCCGACTAGATTTCCCTCGTATTGATGGACGCATTCCAACATCAGCAAGTGATATGGAATATGTAAGCAGATTCTACAAGCGCGCTGCTCAAGAATTCGGACAGTATGTGGATGACTGGGAAATTGATAACGAACCAAACCTAGGAAATCGCACACCTTGGATTACAGAAGCTCAGTATGAAAACATCGCTAAAGTTGCAGCTCAAGCAATCCATGAAGGTGACCCAGGTTCAAAAGTATACGGACCTGGCATAGCTATGCTGCAAGCTATGGCTGATAGCCCACGTCCTTATATCCCAAATCTTATTAACGAAGGTCTTCTCAATCATATTGATGTATTTAGCTATCATCCGTATAGACAGCCTTACAAACCATTTAGATACCCTGAGCTTGCATCTGAGTTTGAGCCATGGAATAGATGGGTATCATATCGTAACCAAGTTACAGCACTAAGGACAATGGTAAATAACAAGCCACTCGCAGTAACTGAGATGGGATATCCAACTAACTTTAATAGAAGTACGGACCAGAGAGACATATCCCTACTCACTCAAGCAAAATATGAGCAGCGATCAATGATGATGGATTTTGAACTAGGTGTAAGGCCGGTCATTAACTTTATCTTTAAACGACCATTCCAAAACACGACTGGTGACGGCAAATATGAACTTGAATACCACTTTAATATTATCGATCCTGATAATTCTAAAAAGCCAATTTACTATGCAGTTCAAAATATAAACGCAATTGTCGATGATGATTTGATGAAGACTGCACTTCCTGTTAGTTGTACTGGATCAAACATACAAGATATGCAAATACTCAGTTATGTTCGTCAACAGGCAACATATGATGAACTAATAATTGTAATGTGGGATGCTGTAGCAGCTGATGATAGTTCCCACACACGAGGTACCTGTTCAGTAACCATTGATTCAGCAGCGTATGAAGGGTTTGCTTTCTATGATCTAATATATCAAAACCCATCAGCAACCCAGCTACAATTCCAGAAAGTGGATAATAATAAAGTGATTATAAATAACGTTCCAGTGCTCGATTCTCCAGGGGTATTAAGAGGAATAAGGGTAAAGTAATAAAATTTAGAGGTTAAGATCGTTCTTCAGAAGCATAAATCAACTGCTCAACAACTGATTCATAATCAAACAATTCATCTCCATCAAATATCAATTTGATTTCTTTAGTCGCTGCTTCAACAGAATCTGAAGCATGAATAAGATTCTGTTGTGAACTCATACCAAAGTCTCCACGAATTGACCCGGCTTCTGCTTCCCTTCCCTTTGTTATCCCAACTAGATTACGTACTGTAGGAATTGCATCAAGCCCTTCGAGAACAAATGCAACAATAGGTGTCCATTGCATATAAGCCTTTAAATCTTTAAAAAAGCTTTTGTCTTTATGGTGTTCATACCATGACTCAACAATTTCATCAGTTAAAGTTAACATCTTCATTCCCACTATTTTTAACCCCTTTCTTTCAAATCGACTCACAATATCACCAACAAGACCTCTTTGAAGTGCGTCTGGTTTAACTAATACGATTGTTCTCTCCATGGCCTGATTATATCAAAAGTTTTTCAAAGCGAGAAGATTCTTTGAATGGGCCAATAATTGCAAGGTTGAGAGTCTCTGGTACAAAGTGCTCTTGTGCATAACGATACAAGTCCTCAGTTGTAACTGAATCTATTCCTTGATAGACCTCTTCTATTGTGCGAACTTTGCCAAGAAGTATTGCCTCATGTCCAATGAATCCATTTATCGACTTAGTACTTTCCAGACTCAGAGCTAAGTGACCGCGCATATATTCTTTTGCTTTTTTTAACTCTTGTGAGGTTATCTTTTTACTTCTATTGGCAATGGAATAGAACTCACCAAGTATTACTTTAATTGCCTCATCAATTCTCTTTGGATCAAGACCAGCTTGTGCACCGACATATCCTACATCAAGATAATGTGATTGGTCTGCACGAACTGAGTAAGCAAGCCCTCGTTTCTCACGCACTTCTGTGAAGAGTCTTGAACTCATTCCCCCGCCGAGTATAGTAGCCAGCACTGATTCAACATACCGGTCATTGTTTCCAAGAGGGATTCCGTTAAAACCGAGAACTAAATGCACTTGATCTACTTTTTTGTTTTTGAGAAAAACCTGAGGTTTGTTTTGATTCTTACTAAATATTTCTATATCTTGTTTATCAGATCCATCTACCGATCCAAAGTATTTCTCTGCTAATTTCTCAACGTCTTTGCTATCCACTCCTCCAGATACCGTTATGAGCATGTTATTCGCTCTGTAATGCGTTGCAATATATTTTTTGAAGTCTGATCGTGTTAACGAAGTTACGGTCTTCTTAGTGCCAATGATGTCGCGTCCTAAGCTATGTTTTTTACCGAAGTACAAATTCTCAAACACATCGCCTATTTTGTACATTGGTGTATCTTCATACATGTTCATTTCCTCAACAATAACTCCTTTTTCTCGATCAATATCTGATTGTCTCAGTGACGGCGAGAGCAACATATCACTTAATACATCAAAAACTTTCTCCATATGCTGCTTTGATGCTCGCACATAAAAGTTTGTCCATTCTTTAGAAGTGCCTGCATTAAATTCTCCACCGATGGCATCGATCGCTTCTGAAACTGCTTGTGCGTTCTTGTATTTTTTTCCACCTTTAAAGGCCATGTGTTCTAGAAAGTGAGAAATGCCTGATATTTCTTTTGATTCATAGCGAGATCCTGTTCCTACCCATACAGTTACAGTTACTGACTCAAGTGTTGGCACAGGAGACGTGATTATGCGCAAGCCTTTTTTTGTGGAAGTATCAATAATTTTCATTATCGTAATGAGTATAACATAGAAGTATCTCATGTATACTAAATATATGAGGCACCAAATACATAAAGCTAAAAGCATTGATGATGTCCTAAAGGTAAGCATTTCTCACTCAGTCAACCGCCGTCTGCCATGGCTAATTCTTGGGCTTATTGGTGGGATTGTTGCCTCAGGAATTATCGGCAATTTTGAAGAAGTGCTTTCTGAAAATCTCTATCTGGCTGCTTTCATTCCCCTAATTGTTTATATGAGTGATGCAGTAGGCACACAAATGGAAGCGTTTGCCATTCGTGATCTTGCTCTTCACCAAAGGCTGAAGCTTCGTAAATATTTTATTAAGCAATTACTAATTACGCTCGTTATAGCTTCAATCATAAGTTCACTTCTTATGCTCTACTCTAGTACAACACAACCTGATTTTCAGATGGCACTCACGATCTCATCTGCAATCTTTTTTGCAATCATCTCATCAATTTTCACTGGAATTCTTATTCCATTTTTTATTCTTAAACAACTGAAGGTAGACCCTGCTAATGCTAGCGGCCCTGTCGCAACTATTATTCAAGACTTAATCAGTATTACCATCTATTTTCTTCTTGCAAGTCATTTTCTTCATTAACGTAATAAAGTAGGTTATACTAAAAATATATGAACGAATCTTTCAGAAAATTAGCTATTTTTGTCTCAACCTTAGTTGGTAAGCCATTTGCTTTCTTCACAGCACTTCTTATTATCATCAGCTGGGCTCTCTTAGGGCCTCTTTTTAACTATTCCAAGACATGGCAATTGTTTATTAATACGGCAACAACTATTGTCACACTACTCATGGTGTTTCTTATTCAGAATACGCAAAACAGGGATAGCCGTGCACTACATCTAAAACTTGACGAGCTGTTAAAAGGCATTCACGGAGCTCGAAATACGCTTATTAACCTTGAAGATCTTCCAGACTCTGAGATTGAAAAGCTTCATCAAGAAGCACAGAAACTTCATGATCATTACCAAAAAGCACTTGATTATAGACAGAAGCAAAAGAACAAAAAGAAATCCTCATAACCACTCCCCTTGCTCGGTTTTGGTATAATAGTAGCAACTTCATACACATAAAGGAATTTTGCTATGTATGGCACATTAGTAAAACCTAGGCTGCTCGCAATAACAACATTTGGTATTTCGGAAAAGACAGGTCGGAAACTAAGTAATACAATACGTGATTGCTTAGTGCAAAGAAAATTTATATTTCGCTCAAACAGAGAAAAAGGATACCAACATGTTATGGAAATAACTGAGCACAAATCTGAGTTAGTATCAAAAATCAGGATTGTCGTTCAAGACATAACACTTGTCGGCGCATCATTACCACAAGATCTGATCGATGCCTTCGATGAAGTAGCTGGAGTCATTCTTAAGTCAGATTATTGGATTAATGGAAAAATAATCCTTGAGGTCTGGCATATAGATGGTGTTAGTCTGTACGAACGAGCAATTGGCTTGTAGGAAATGCCTACATTTTATCAGGGACTTGGATTCCAAGGAGTTTAAGTCCCTTCTCTAATCTCTCACTACAAATTTTTGTGATAGCTAATCGCACTTCTTGATTCTCATCCCCTATTATTTTTTCGCTGTTATACAATCCGTTGAACTCAGACGCAAGATCATAAAGATACGTCGCAAGCGTTGATGGTGAGTATGTTTTTGCTGCATCGATGATTATCTCATTAAATCGGGATAAAAGACGCATAAGCCTTATATCCTTTTCAGAGAGTTTCGGGTTCTGTTCAAGCACGCCAGTATCTACTTCTCCACCTACTTTTTGAAGGACTGATACAGCTCTTACAACAGTGTACTGCAGATAGGGGCCTGAGTTGCCATTCAAAGAAATAGACTCGTCAATATCAAACGCGACATCTTGTGTAAGACTTGTTTTAAGAAATGCATATTTGACAGCAGCTTGAGTAATAAGCTCGGCTTGCTCTTCAGATAGATCACTATATTCATTGTGTATTCTTTGCTTCACCTCATCAAGAAGCCACATTCCAAGAACAACGTTACCTTTTCTTGATGACATCTTTCCCCCTTTGAGGCTAACCCATCCGTACACCTGATGAAATTCTTTTCCGACAAGTTCTGGATAGAGCTGTTCAATCACCTTGAAAGCAACTTCAAAATACCCCTTTTGTTCTTTCCCTACTAAGTGAACTATCTTATCAGGATGATATTCATTAAGCTGAAATTCAGCTAAACCCAACTCTTTACCTTCATACGTAGGGTTGCCTTCATTAGTGAGAAAAACTCGAGTATGGAGGCCATCTTTTTCTCCTTTATATACTATCGCCCCGTCGCTTTTCTCCAAAATACCTTTTTGTAAGGCTTCTTCTACTTTCTCAATACCCAGCTCAAATACTTCACTTTCAAAATATAGTCTATCAAATATCGTACCCACTCTCGCATATACTGTGTCAAAATATTCCAGACTCCAGCCTCGAGTTGTAGTATAAAGGTCAATAATTTCAGGATTATCTTTCTTGTAAATGCTTTTGTTGATCTGAATAATCTCATTTTTGGCTTCAGCATCCTCTTCAAATGCCTTATTGCCAGATACATATGCTTTCGCAAGCAGCTCAGCTCGGGCATTACTCTCTTTTGGATCGGTATAATCCATATGCATAAGTCCATATAGAGCTTTTGCAATGTGCATACCTACATCACCCTGATAGTTAACTCGATGAACCGTATGACCCACTTCTTCCCATAAATTTGATAATGCTTGACCAGTAATAATATTAAGCAAATGCCCTATATGAAACGCTTTGTGAGTGTTAGGATGAGCGAATTCAAGCATAATGGTTTGCGGAATTTCAATATTTTTTTCTGAAGTATTTAGCTGATACATTATTCCTTTTTGATTAATCCAGAAATTAATAAAACCTGGACCTGCAACCTCAATTTTATCTATGTGCTGCATTAGACTATTGTGATCATTTAGTTGACTGACTAACTTTTCTGCATATTCACGAGGAGATGTATTCTCATTTCTTGCGTTAATTAAAGCAGCATTTGTAGAATAGTCACCATGTTCAAAGCTTGCTGGATATTCCACAGTAAAATCTACAGAATCTCCTAGAATCTCTCGTAGTGTTTTTTCAATTATCTTTTTCATATAGTATCTATTGTATACCAGATTCGCGTTTTGTGCTTAAGAATATCACTCGATACTCTGGAGTGACAGTATTTTAGGGCATTAACTATCAAATTATCTATCTGCATGTTTGATTTGATCTATTTAGATATAGTTATTCCATCAGTTTTGAATACTATATTTCCAAGCTCATCAGTTCTGTACACATCAACATTAAACTCTGATAGCAGATCTAGTATTACTTTATGTGGATGTCCAAAGCGATTATCCTTCCCCACTCCAATCAGTGCGTACTCAGGACGAGTGTAATCAAGCAACATATATGTTAATCCGTTTTTAGACCCATGATGAGGAACTTTTAAGACATCTATATCTGTTAGTTGCCCATCATCCGCAAGATCAGTAATAACATCCGGACCTATATCACCTGTAAGCAACATTTCAAAATCCTTATAGTCAAAAAGTAAGGTAATGGAAAATTCATTAAGATCACACCGTGTTTCCAAATCTCCCAACTGGCCTGATACAACTGGAATATCAGGGTTAATAACTGTTACATGTGCATCTGCAATTGATAGCGTCATATTTTCTCGAGCGATGATTATATCTGAACCCTCCTCTATAACTTTTTTCTTAAATTCCTGATATGCATCCGAGGAGTTCTCTACCTCAGTAGCAAGTAACCGAGACACATTATAGCTATCAAATACACTAAGAAGCCCGCCAAAATGATCTGATTGAGGATGTGTCAAGACAATTATATCTATAGTAGTATCCCAAAAAGGCATAAATGAGCTCAAACAATCAAGCACATCACTAGAAGGTCCTCCATCAATAAGCATTTGCGTGTCCTTAAACTGAATAAGTATTGAATCCCCCTGTCCAACATCACACATAATAATGCTATATCGATCATCCTGCATTATGATGACACTATTAATAAGTGAGATACCCAGCATCACAAGTGTAAATATGGCAGTAAAAGCAATTTTATTCATTATCCAAATATACTAACAATAGTAATGAAATATCTTGTGAAGATAAAAGTTAATGATAGTACAAAAACACCAACAACTGGCAACAATAATGAAATAAATAATCCAATACTACTAATAATCATAATCGGCACGACTGTCCATAGAACAAGAACATTAACAAAAGGAGAAATGATAGAAACTCTATCAAAGTAATACATAAGTAATGGTGCCACTCCAATTTGAGCAGCGAGAGTGGTTGACAAGTCTTGCCGAAGAACATGTGGTACAAAATGTAATTTACTATTTAAATACTGCTCAAAGAGTATCAGAGATACTGTTGCCATAAGTGATAATTGGAAACCTACATCAGAAATCCATAGTGGATTAATAACCAGCATAGAAAGAGCAGAAACTGATAGTGCTGATAAACTATCACTTAAGCGGCCAAAGGCTTGTGCACTAAAAGCAACACTTCCCATAATCGCAGCTCTCACCAGTGGTGGATCAAACCCAGCAAGAGCTACATACACCCAGACTCCCCCGAGTGCTATCACTATTGCCTTATCTCTTGTAATAAATGGTAATAACAATGCAAGTAGAAATGCTGCTGTAAGTGTGACATTCGTACCAGATGCAACAACAATATGAATTGTCCCACTGTTAATCAACTTTTGTTCAAATGGATTAGTTAATAATTTCTTTGATCCTAGTAGAATCCCAGATACCAGTGCTGCATCGTTTGGTGGAAGAGATTTTGATATCTGTGCAAGTAGCGACTCTCGCAACGCGAAGACGCCTTTACCTTTCGAGTAAGAAGTTACCTTCGCGTCAGTTAACTCACCATCCTCAACAGATGCTTGAATAGTTACCGTATCTCCATAAGTGATTTCAGGAAACCGAGAAACATATATTTCATAATTGTTAACAATAATCTTCTGATAGTAAGTGTATGTGGTAACCTCTCTTGAAACACGTCCATGTATTTCAACTATTTCTCCTTCGGGCAGTGACTGGGTATATGTTGCAATGCGAAAAAGAAAACCGAGAATAATGAGAAGTTTTAGTGTGTTTCTCATCAATAGACTGTTAAGACATCTTTATTTCGTTCATACACATTCTGTTTGATGATGTTTCTCTCAATAAGCTCAGCAGTATTTGAGTAAGGCCTTTGTTCGATTATGTTTTTGGCGTAAATAGGGCCAATTCCCCATAGATCTTCTAGCTCTGATTGCGAGGCTGTGTTTATGTTTACGTATTTTGTTTGGATGCTCCCCTGCTGAGAATTATCAGCAAATTGATCCGCAAAATACTTAGCACTCTCATTCTCTGACTGATTATCATTTTTTTGAATAAATACTTTTTGCCCATCTTTTAGCCTCTCTACTTTATTAATAAAACGCTCTACCCACTCACTATCTTCATCATGCAATCCACCTGCTGCATCAAGAAGATCAACAACTCGTGCATTAGCATCAAGTATATATACACCAGGGTTCGTAACTCCCCCTACTACCTCTACCATTATTGATGAAGTATTTTTCTCATCAGCGTCTGATAGTACTGTCACTGTTTCTTTGGACTGAATAGAAAGAAGTGTTCCAACACCAAAAAGAAGACAGCCAACCGTAATTGCACCAATATGCAGTGGATAGCTGACAATCAGCGATCGTATCTTGTCGGCAGATACATTCATCTTTCTCTAATAATATGAAAAACTAGCATAAAAATCACTCTATGTAGTACAATAGTGATATGAAGAAAATAATTATCACACTTATAGCTGTTGTTATGCTTAGTCTAGCGAGCGAGGCTAAAGCCTCAGAAGGTTTTTTTGAGCTCAGAAATCAAGTTGGTGAGGCAGCTCGCTGTCATGTTACCTCAGGAATCATGGAAAACCAGCAGTTTAATCTGCTTACACTATGTCGAGATATTCTTTATCCAGGCGGAACAGAAGTTTTTCAATACGTCGCCTGGGCTAACCCAACAGATGGTGGTAGCCCAATTAGACTAGGCACTCTTGACTTGGGTAAACAATTATTTAAAGCACGTGAACCGTTTAATAGCATTTTCGTAACTAAAGAGCTTGATAACAACCCACGTTCACCTGAAGGTCAGGTTGTTATGCAAGGTACTCTTCAAGCTATTCCATTCTTAGGTTCAGTTCAAACAAGTCCACAAGATTTTGATTCAATAACGACACCGTCAAACGAGCTTGATTCAGCTGCAACAGTGACACCATCACCCACTGAACAGGCGCAAACTAACTCGCGCACAAATGTTGTCAGAAATATAGCTTTAGTAATTCTAGTAATCTTCACGATAATACTAGCTGTTGTTGCAGTTATATTTGTTGTCTCTAGAAGATAAGTGTCAGTCACCAATATAAGAGACTTAAATCACGAAGTTAATGATCTTGCCTGGAACAAAAATAACCTTCTTTATATCTTTATTTTCAACCCACTTTGATATATTTTGATCAGATAGAGCTGCTTTTGATACGACATTTTCATCAGAAGCTTGATCAACGTCAATAGTAAGTGTAGATCTATGTTTTCCATTAACTTGCACAATAACATTGACGGTATCGTCAGTAGTTAACGACTCGTCGTACTCGGGCCATGAACTTGTATGGATCGAGTACTCGTTACCAAATCCGTGTGTCCATATCTCCTCGGCAATATATGGCATAAATGGAGCTACAAGCTTTGTTAGTGTTTCAAACACGTTGCGAACTTCATCTTCTGGCATGCTATCTTCCCCCCCGATAGACTCCTGGATAACATTTACTAACTCCATTAATGCTGCAATTGCTGTATTGTATTTAAAGTTCGCGAGGTCTTCAGATACTTTCTTAATTGTTTTATGAAGCTTTATCTGGATCTTGTTTGAACTAGACTGAGATATTTTAATATCTTTTGATGTTAATAGTTTATACAGCTTATCAACGAATCTTTTCATTCCCTCGATACCACTATCACGAAAGTCTCCTCCTCCATCATATGGCCCTAAGAACATTAAATAAGTGCGTAGTGCATCTGCACCATACTTTTCAATATAATCATCAGGGTTAATCACATTACCCCGAGATTTACTCATTTTTGCACCATCCTTAATAATAAGACCATGACTAAATAAAAATGGGAATGGCTCATCTCCTAGCTCTTTTGGAAGGATATTCTCCTTATATAATACTTGCCAAATAAATCGAGCATAAAGCAAATGCAAGACTGCATGTTCAGCGCCGCCAATATATGCATCAACAGGAAACCAGCGTTTCGTTATTTCATCATTAAAAGGCGTAGGTCCATTTTTCCATTCATCTGTGTGTATATTGGGATAGGCAAGAAAGTACCACGAACTATCTAAAAAGGTATCAGATACTTCCAACTCACGTTCAGCACCTTCAGCTCCACACTCTGGGCATGTTGTATACTTCCAATCATCAGAAGCATTTGAAAGCGGACTAGTGCCGTCTCCTCTAGGTTTAAAATCTTCAATATCAGGTAATACAACAGGTAAATTATCTTCGCTCTCAGGTACCCAGCCACACTTCTTGCAATTGATCATAGGTATTGGCGGCCCCCAGTACCGTTGTCTGCTTATGCCCCAATCTCGAAGATGATAACTTGTTTCGCGCGTTCCCCATTCTTTCTCCTCCAAATAATCCATTATCTTTTCGGTTGCCTCATGTATACTTAGTCCGTTTAAAAATCCCGAATTGATCATTACACCATCTTCTTCTTGAACTTGATCAAGTGATGTAATTGGGCCTGTTTCGTCATTAACAGATACAACTCGAATTACTTCTAAGTTAAATTTATCAGCAAACTCAAAATCACGTGTATCATGCCCAGGGACACCAACAACTGCACCTGTTCCAAAATCCATGAGAACATAATCAGCAACCCAAATAGGCATCTCATAACCGTTAAGCTGGTTTATAGCATAGAGACCAGTAAACACACCAGTCTTTTCGCGTTCTCCGACTTTTCTGTCCTGTTCTGATTTGCTTAGAGATGTTTTGATATATTTTTCTACTTTTTCGCGTTGGTCAGATGGTATCGCATCAAACATCTTTTGTGCGTATTCTGGGGCCACAACGATAAAGGTAGCTCCAAAGTTGGTATCTGGACGAGTGGTAAAGACAGTAACACTATTGTTGGAGTCTTTAATTGGATAGGTAATATTAATTCCAGTCTTCTTACCTATCCACTGTCGTTGCGCAATCTTTATCTTTTCTGGCCAGTCTATTTTTTCAATATTTTCGAGCAAACTATCAGCATAGTCAGTTATCTTAAAAAACCATGAGGACATCTCTCTTCTTTCAACTTCATGTGCACATCGCTCACATTTCCCATCTTCCACTTGCTCATCCGCAAGAACTGTTTTACAGTTTGGACACCAATTCACAATGGCTTTATCTCGGTACGCAAGGCCAGCTTTAAAAAGTTTTATAAACAACCACTGTGTCCATCTATAATAATCTGGATCATATGTCTCAAGTCTGTGGTCCCAAGCGAAACTATTTCCGATTTCAGACAGCTGCCTATAGAAGTTCTTCTCACTAATCTTTGCATGCTCTTTAGGATGCCTACCTACCTTAATAGCAAAATTCTCAGAATGAATACCAAATCCATCTAATCCGATTGGTTCAAATGTTGCAGCGCCAGACATCCTATGGAATCGAGCGTGTATATCTGCTCCTGAAAAGGCATACATACTGCCTACATGAAGGCCTTCAGCCGAGGGATACGGAAACATCATCAAATTATAAAATTTGCGTTTTTTATTTGACGCAAGAGAAGGCGTATATACATTATCTTTTAACCACTTCTCTCTCCAGTACTTTTCTATTTTGATATGATCATACACTTTTTTTATTGTCATGATAAAAAGTATTCTAGCATAAAATAAACCTTGTTACAGGGAATTATGACAACTCATAACTGCCAAGCACTCTAGTAAATAGATTGCCATCTTATAAATTAGATCAATCAAGTTGATGTGAGAAAATTAACATATTAAATACTTTATTCTACGCAAACACCCACTCTACATGTAGTCATATTCAGAAAATATATAAAGTTACTTATCACAAGTATTAATACATTATAGAAAATAGCAATTTTGCAGAAAATAATTAACGCAATCATAGCTCGAAATATTTGCGATAATTAAACAAAATATTGATATTATAAGATTATATAGAATAGGCAATATATGTAATTACTGCTTATATTTCATGCGGATATCGACTATATGCTTGTGTGAAATCATAATTGTTAACAGTTTCTGTTTTGCAATAATTTAACCATAGTTACTATTGACACCCTGAGATAAATATTGGAGACTAGATATATACAGGAGATAAACTGTGTAATATCTATAATCCAGCCTCAAAATGCAAAATCTACTACATATTTTTTTGAACAAACTAAAATCAGAAAAATTTTCAGAAAGCAGTATCAGAAACTACAAAAGTGATATCCAACAATTTATTAACTGGCTTATTGAAAATGGCCACACTGACACTGCAATGATGGAGTCATATTTTGAAACGTATAAAAAAGTTCTTAATAAAGCATTTAAAAAGACAACATACAAAAGAAAAGTTTCATCTCTCAGCACATTTCTCGATTTTGCCTTTCCTAAAGACACATCAGTTATCAAAACAACACACAGCGTTATGAAATATAGAAGTGCATTGATGCTTGGTGCATATACAATAGTACTCACAACAGTTCTTGTCGCAGTCCCCCTTCTCGTAGATAGTCACCCGTCATCTGTCGAAGACACTATTACACTATCAAAGGTGAAAACATCATCGGATACTATTAATAGTATAAGTGCGGATGGCGTGAAGATCGCATTGGCTGCTCCTGACGATTCTGAGATCCGAGATAAAACGGCTTTCTATGTCAAAGGAATATCTACTGATGAACATGTATCAGTTACAACTGCGGAGCAGTCCTCTGGAAAAGCTGTTATTAAAGAAGGTAGTCGTTCAGTTCAAATTTATAGTGACTCAATTACAGATAGCTCAATTGTACTCGTTACCCCTACAACCAACACATATGGTCAACAGCTATTTGTACGTCATCAGTCTGATGGATATGTAGAAATATCTATTGATAGTACAGCAGAGATAGACATTACATTCAATTGGCTCGTGGTTAATACAGAAGTATATCAAAATATACTTTAAGTAATATTTTTATATTGATTGTGATGATTTGTAATAAACAACTCTTGACAACAAATATAGTTTATATATAAATAAAGAAATGAATACTGAAAAGTCACTAAAACAAATTGAAAATTACATCTACTTTGGAGTAATTGCACTACTCCCCATCCTCGTTCTTTCTTTTTTTGCAAATGTGTTTGAAACACCTAAATTAGCACTAGCAGTGATAGCTGTACTATTAATAGTGTTATTAAAAGTAGTCAGAGCTTTAATGACAAATAAGATTTCATTCTCTACATCTCTTTTCGACATCCCTGTTTTTATTTTTGCAACAATCTACCTTGTTAGTGGATTACTTGAGTCACCTAATATTATGGATGCCTTTTTCTTGCCAGGTTCAGCATCTATTGTGATTACAGGTGCATTGCTCTACTTTATTACAAATCAGTTAGGTTCAAAGCAAAAGAAGATAGCAAAAGAAGTACTATTCTTCTCATCAGTCGCATATTCATTGATAGTTCTACTTACTGTAGCAGGGGTTTTCCAGGCAATTCCACAGCTTCCAGCTTTTGTGAGAACTAGTAACTTTAATACTCTTGGATCTAGCCTTCCAGGCATGATTTTTCTTATCGTCACAGCACCAATTGGAATTAAGGCAATTGTTAATAACAAGGAAGTCACAAAACGTGCATTATATGGAGTTTCAATGGCACTTCTAGGTTTCGCCCTCCTTGTTAACGTGTTTAATAATTTGCCAGGCAGACCAACAGCACCTCAACTACCTAGTCTCGCAACATCATGGTCAGTCGCAGTTGATGCAGTAAAAATCAATCCACTACTCGGTATGGGACCTGGCAACTACCTATCAGCATTCACTCGATTCGTACCTCTTGAATATAACCAATCCCCTATATGGTCTGTGCGTTACACATCTGGACGAAGCTATGCTTTCACGATGTTTACTGAAACAGGTATTGCTGGCTTTGGCGCTTTTGCTATGTTACTTCTTGCAGTGTATAGAGCAATTAAAAAGCGTAAAGTAAATGATCCTGTTGCAATTTCACTCGGACTTTCAACCGCAATGCTTATCGCATTTCCATCAACAAGTGTTCTACTCTTCACATTCTTCATACTATTAGGACTATCATCTGAGTCAGAAGACTCAACATTTGATGTATTTAACTTTGAAGGTAGAGAGAATAAATCACGACTACCTGTCTTAGTCGCAACGCTGCCAATGATAGCACTTGTTATTGCTATTGGTTATTACGCCCAAAGAGTAATAGCTGCTGATACAACATATAAAAGAGCTTTGGGACTTATTGCTCAAAATAATGGTTCTGGCGCATATGACACACTACGCTCAGCAATCAATACAAATCCTTTGGTAGATAGATATAGAGTTAGTTATGCTCAAATCAACCTTGCAATTGCAAACAGTCTTGCGTCAAATGAGAATATTTCAGATCAAGATAGACAAACAATTGCACAATTAATTCAGCAAGCGATAAGAGAAGGTAAGAACGCGGTATCACTAAATCCAACAAAAGCTAATAACTGGGAAGTCTTAGGTTCAATCTACCAGGCGGTTGCTCCCCTAGCAGATGGAGGATATTCATTTGCAGCACAAACCTACAGACAAGCAATTGCCCTTGATCCAATAAATCCTAACCTGAGAATTTCACTAGGTGGCATCTTTTATGCAGTTGGACAATACAACGACGCCATCGATACTTTCGAACTAGCAGCCTCTGTCAAACCAGATCATGCTAACTCATTCTTTAACTTAGCAGCTGCTTACCGTGAAGCGGGCAGAATTGACGATGCTATAAATGCTATGTCAGTTGTTCTATCGCTTGTTGATCGTGATAGCACAGATTTTGAAGTAGCGACAAAAGCCCTTAATGACCTACAAGATAAGAAAGCCAACGCTGAAATAGAAGGATCTGATAATCTTACTGCACCTGAGCAGGCAAACCCAGATGCAGAACCAGTTATTGAGCTCGATGAAAACCAAGCTCCTCCAGAGGCTCCAGTACTAGATGAACAAGCAGACGCGGAAGCTACAGCTGAACCAACAGCCACAGCAACTCCTACTCCATCACCTAGTGTGGAACCAAGCCCAACAGCCACACCACTACCATAATTATTTAGTAAAAGACTACACTTTAGATATGGGCATTCTACAATATACGTATATAAATAATTTTTTAGCATAGTAAGGTAATGCCTCTCTCTCCGCGAGTCAATATGTTTCCATAACAAGTAAGAGATTTCAAATATCTTTTCAACTCACAATTAGACTGCTTATGAACTAATCAAGACTGATATACACATATATATGTATATACATGACAACTCATCATAACTTCGCATATACATACTCTTCTTGCATATTTCATCTGACTACAAATTGACAGCTTACGTATAAGTCCTTAGTTGAAAAATCTTGTGACGAAAGTTAAACAAAAAATTTTATATCCTAATTGCTGATATCAATCTCTTTGACATGCTCATTGTCTATCTTCCCCGTTCATCGTGGCAGTGAAAAATAGAATGAACATGTATATCTTTAAATCATATGTCAACAGATTCCACTGCCAATATTTTCGTGTTAGAGCGAAATATATACAAACCAATATTTATATATAGACATTCCTCCTTATCAAGATAATGAATGTGTAATAAATTAACTCTAAATATACAACTATTTCCTCAAATACGATCTTATGTACCCATGTTCTCACATTTGTAGGCTCAAGATGAAGTTCATGTGCATTGTTTTCTTCTTGTCTAAGTACAAAATATGTCGAATATAGCATTAGAGGTGCACACTTATTCCATAAAATCGAGAGATAAAACACTTTTTGTATATATAAATAACTCCTCTATAATATTGTCTAAAAAAAAGTGTAGGCTTCTTGTGAATCGCAAGTATTGAAGTAATGAAAATCACAGTATTAACTTTGTTTGCTTCTATTTATCCAGATTGTCTTTCTTTACTTGGCTATAGGAAGAGAAAAGGTAAATGTGGTTCCTTTGCCTTCTGTTGAGGTGAATGAAATTTCTCCTTTCATTTTTTCAACAAGCATTCGAACAACAAATAACCCAAGACCAGTACCGGGAACTTCTTCTGTACCCTTCTGATGAGCACGAAAGAACTTTGTAAATACTTTTTCTTGCATATCGGCAGGAATACCAAGTCCAGTATCTGTTACAGAAAAATGTAGCATATCATCATCTAGATACGTTTTAAATATAATAGTCCCACCGTCCCTATTATATTTTACTGCGTTTGAAAGAAGATTCTCTATAATCTCTTGTAGCTTTTCTGAATCAGCCATTACATTTGAGTTAGGTGAGATGTCAGTAGTGATAGTAATTTTTCTTTCTTCTGCTGATGGATGAACTTCTTGAAGCACAGCGTCTATAATTGGCTTTACATCTGTTTCTTGTACATCAATTTTAATTGTTCCTGATTCGCTCCGAGCAACTTCAAGGAGATCATCAACAAGCTGCATTAGGCGATCAGCAGACTGTTGTATTGCTTCAATATCTTCGACAACTGTCTCAGGTAGATTGTAATTTGCCGAAGTTTCTTTAATCAAAGAAATAAATCCTTTTATTGCAGTCGCTGGAGTACGAAGATCGTGAGTTGCAATAAATACAAATTCATCTTTAAGACGGATAACCTCACGCGCCTTATCTAGCTCACTCTTTTGAACTTCTTTTAATTCTCGAGTACGCTCTTCGACTCTCTGCTCTAGCTTTTTACTGAACTCTTTGATTTCTACCAAGCTTTCAGCGTTTTGTAATGCGACAGCTAGTTGTGGAGCCAAAATCTCAATTAACTCTAAGTCCTGTGCGGAGTAAACTTCTCCAGAAGCTTTTGGCCCAATCAAAAAGATACCTATCTCCTTCTCTTCAACTTTGAGTGGCAGGGCTAATGATATATCTAGTTCTCTAAACTTCTCTTTTAGAGAATCATCAGTTAATTCCTCGTACACAAAACTGTTACGACCAGTATGAAGCAGTCTCTCTATCCAAGTGTTTTCTGTCAACGAACTCTCATCAAATCCAGTGGCTTTGACGGTATTAATTTTATGATCATGCACAAGAACAAATGCACCTTTAGTCACTTTCACATTTGCAGTAAGAATATTAAAAATACTTTTGCTTAGCTCATCCAACTCAATTGTTGAAGCCATCTGCTGAGTAATATCTGAGAGTATTTTTTCTGTATCATATCCTGCTTTGAAGAAAACTTTGTCAGTGATATCCTGAACTGTTCTTTGAAGTGGCCCTGCTGAAAAAAACAATACAATACTGACAGCGGAAAGCGAAGCTACCATACTATACGTTAACTCAACACCAGGTATTAAGTTAGTAATACCTATCAAAATAATGACGTAACCAGCAACAATCAATAAGATCATAGCCGAGTAGGATATTGTTCGAGCAATAAGTACACGGATATCTAAGAATCTATGTCTAACCACAGCATACGTTGTACTACTTAAAAAGATAAGAGTGTAAAGGGGTGAAAATTGAACAAGTCCACTAAAATTAAAAACTGCAACAGGAATTAAGACCGTAAATATTATTAAAGTAAACATCACGGTAATTCCTACCATTATGTACTTTATCTGCTGTCTAGCTACTCCGTTAGATTTTCGCAAGTTCTTTGTAAATTCATATATTGCACTTATGGATGTAAATACTGCGAACAAAGCAAATGCTGCCATTCCAATCCCAGGTACGGCACTTACACCACTTTCGAGTATAATTCCGCTAAAAACAAAAGGTGTGAGGCTTAACACCATGATTACAGTGCCTATAATCAACATAGCGATAGAATGCTTAGCAGATATTCGTAACTTCGATTCAGGTAAAGTATGTGCCAAAAAATAAACCGCAAGTATCTGTGGTACGGCTAGAAAAACACTTAAGCGGATAAGAAATAAATTAAACTGAAGGCTAATACCAACAACTGAAAGTGAATTAACAATTATCCATGCTGAAGTAACCCAAGCTAATATTGTAACTATCCGATTAACCGTATTTTTAGGATTATTCAGTAGCGCTATAAAACCAAGCAACACATTTGCGGTTACCGCGGTGACAGAAATTATAATTCCAATATTCATGCATTAAGTATAAACAATTACTTCGATTTGAGAAATCTCAAGACACTGTCATTAAAACCTTCAGACTTCTCTATTGAGATAATATGGCCAGCATTTTTGAATACTTCTACTTTAGATTTTTTAATTAGTTTAAAGTTAGATTTACTGTCACTAAGTGGTAAACTAGTATCATTATCTCCCCACAGTATTAAAGTTTGATTATTGATCTTTTCAAGATCGTCACCCAAATACAATGATTGCAAATCTCTAATCATTCGACTGATAAACATCATATTATGCGAGGTTAGAGTAGTCTCATAAAAATATTCTATAAATTTTCTACTCACAAGCATTCCTGGATTAAAAAAAGTGCTACGAACTAAATTTTCCAGCATAATATTATCTCTCGATGCTTTAAATACAGTGTTACAAAGTAGCTTTGCTATAAATTTGTTTTCTAATATTCTGTTAGCAAATGACTTAGTATTTGTGAACCCAACAGAGTCAGCTAATATAAGTTTGTCTATTTCTTTATTTTGGATGGCTACTCTAGCAGCAGCCCAACCACCCATTGATGAACCCGCAATATGAAGATTCTTAAGATCTAATTCTTCAATAAACTGATTTAAAACTTTTGGATAATCATTTAAATCAAACGTACTAAAATCCACACGAGAAGAGCGACCACCACCAGGCATGTCAATGGCATAGACAGTAAAATGTTTAGATAACTCTTTTAAATTTGGATACCATTGTCCCCAACCAATATTGCCGCCATGAACTAATACAAGTGGCGTTCCTTTCCCTGTCTTTATATATCGAATATTATATTGACCTACTTTAATAAAATTCTTTTCTATCTGAATACCGAGACTATTTATTAGCTCTTGTTCAGTATCGACACACCAAGACAACGGTTTTCTTGGTGTGTGATATGAATCGTTTGATGCATATCCTATTCTAAAAAATGTTTGAGGTTCCAATCTTTGATCAAACACTAAGTTGAGTTTTTTGGATGTGGTATGTGATTCAACGAGTGAATGCATCGGAGATGCAAAAAAACCATACACAAAACACTGTAGTGTGAATTCCTGATATAAGCGTCCTATATTCATCCAATCAACTTTATTTTTGGCCACTCCATCAATAACAGCTATTAGCGGAGAGTTTTTTATTTTTTTGGAATCAACTGATGACACCATTTTTGTGGCAACTTTTCTTGGAGCATATTTCATCACAAATCGCTTCATAACTTTTGACAAGGGAACAGACATCCCTTGAGTAAATAGTGGCATACCATCAAAGTCATTAGTGTCGGCAACTTTTAGCCACTTAACGAGTTCTTTATCTAGTCCTTTGTTTGCTTCTTCTGATATGGCAGTTTGATAGAGTAAAGCGGCCTCTGATATTTTAATTTTATTATTTGAGAACTTAAGAGAGAAATTTCCATATGTAAGTTTAGAAAATTCGCTAATATATTTTTGAGAGATTGGTTTACTTGAAAAAGGTAATCTATTTGTATATCGCTTTTTTAAATAAGGAAACAGTTTCGAATCCTCTTTGCGACTACTCTTTATAAATCTTATTTGGATCAAATCATCTATAACATCAACTTGAGTAGTATATGAAAAGTGTGAAGCAGCTATTTCAATATTCTTAACAAAACAGCCTAAACTAATATAAAGATTTTTACCTTCTGGATCAGCTGCTTTAAGCTGTTTATCCCAATCAGGCTGTAGCTTTAAAATGTTATTCTCTATTGATATTAACCATGGTTGAGTGTTATGAATATTGGCAGCTAGTAATCCATATCTTGAAATAAAGCTGATTTTTTCTTCAATAGAGCCACTCTTAGGAAAATCAAATTCGCTAACATTCCAGGCTTCGTAGTTTTTATACATAGATTTATTTAAAGAAACTGTCAAACTTAACTAAATGCCGACCTTTTATGGATGTATCTCCAAGTAAGATATTTCTAGAAATATAAGCACCTAATGCACTGCTAATTGCAACGGTGCTTGAAAGCTGAGGTCTGCCTATGAGTGTTTTTCCAATTTCCTCAACCGAATCTAGTGCCCTTTGTGGAACATTATTTTTCCCTACAAGCTTGACCGCATAAAATTTATCAATTTTCTCAGGATGCTTGAGAATGTCTTCTGGCAGATCTCCAAGAACACCATTAAATAGAGGCAAGGATTTATCAATATCATAACGCTCAACATCAACTAGGACACTGTCACCCAAATTTGCAAAACTTATTACTGGGATTCCTAAGTCACGAGCTTTTAATCGTAATCTCACTTTACTTACATAATCATCAATTATCTCTATAATAATCTGAGCACCTGAAAGCTTTAAAAAATCATCTATATTATCCTCATTAACACCTTCACTAAATGAAGTAATATGTGCGTATGGATTTAGCTCATATATCTCTTTTAATACATAATCTAGTTTCTTAATCCCAACATCACGTAATTTCGCCTTCATACGATTTAGGTTTATGGTCTCAATCATATCACTTTCGGCAAGCACTAGATTATTCGCAATTCCCGAATATTGAAGTTCAATTGCTAAGCCACTCCCGACAGACAACCCCGCTAGCGCAATCGTAGAATTATATAGAATCTCTTGTTCAGATTCTGTAATTAAGTTTTTGTTACGATTAGTACGCAAAGCTTTTAAACTAATCTCATCTAGTGTCTTTAACAGCTGTCGACTCCATGGGAAGAAAACCCATTGGGTTTTATAGAGAATTTCATCACTAAAAGAAATCTCTTTCAGTTCATTGATTTGTGACTGAGATATATCAATCTTACTAAAAATAGTATGATCATTTTCAAAGTTTTCTATTTGATCATCATTTACAAAAACTGGTTTCATTTCTTTACCCATCTATGCTTAATTACATCACGAGAAAAATACTCAGGATCTTCATGTTTATGTAGCTGAATATGAAGTATGTCATTCTTTGAATACTCTTGTGTATATCTGAATTCAGTATTGTCACGAGCTAAAATCTCAAATACGGCCTTCTTAATAATTTTCTGGTTCTTATGATTGATAGAATGATTTTTCTTTAGCTCTACATGAACAAGCAGATAATCTTCAAAGCTTTTGTCTTGCTTTTTTTCCATAGTAAATCTGCCTGTAACTAATTCTCTAACAGAATCTTGTTGCAAACCTATCTTTATGTTCTCAGGGTAAACATTTGCACCCTTTACTAAAACAACAAAATCTGTCCTTTCATAAACATACACAAAAGGAAGCTTCATAATAGTATCATCTATATTGGCATCTTTTGCTTCTTCAAGAATGTCAACACCAACACTCTTCAGTCGATTTACCATATCATCAAAATAAATTATTCCTCCTCTATCATGAAATTTATATCGTACTAAAGGAATTGATGAACCCATCCCTGTAGCAATTACTTCTTCTCCCAATTGTTCAAAATACACTATATATGGATGATATTGAACTAAGGTGGGTAATAAACTTGCATCACCAAAAATTACTTTATATACCTCAGGTTTTTTAACTGCTATCCTGCGAATCAAAACAGATAATGCTGTCTCGTGGGACATTGTACCTAACTCAACACTTCCATAAATATTAATAATATCTTTAAGAGGATTTTTGATATTGGCCTTTTCAATAAGGTAATCTCTGAATATTTCTGAGAACGCCTCTGTTGCTGTCATAATCTTAACGTTGTACTTATTGAAATCAATATCATATTCAACTGCCTCGTCTAAGATATCTTTAATAAATGGTGGATAACCCATTAGAATAATTTGATCAAAATACTCTGCTTGCTTTTTTATAGTTTGTAAATACAACTCCTTAATAACTCCAATAGGAGCCATCGCAATCGGATATCCTTTCTGAGCTAATCTGTTTATGTTTTTATACGTATAAATACCTCCAATCCAAATTCCCAATCCAAATCCATTAATTGCTAATGTTGTTTTCTTATCAATCTCAAATTGTTCTTTCATATATATTTCAGCAACATATTCGTATTGCTGATCTTGTTCTTCACCTCTGGGAAAATAAAAGGGTTCTCCAGTGGAACCAGAAGTAGAGGATATAGTACTTACCTTTGAAAAATCACCATTCGGGAAAAGATCTTTATACGCATGCTTTTTAAGATAATCATTTTTATCAATAAGTGGTAGTCTTGAGAAATTATCAGCAGTAATAACTGTTTCAGAAAAACCATTTTTTTCAATATATTTTTTATATGCGGGTGTTGTAAGTATTGTATAATTTGCTAAATCAATTGCTTTTTTCTTTCCTAGATCAGTCCACTTTTGAGGGTTATTATTTTTTAATTCATCAATGCTCTTATCTATATCTGCAGGTATCGTGAAGTGTTTAAAATCTTTTATATTGTTCATTGAATATCATTAAATCGTTTTTCGGCAATCCTATTTGCAACAACAGCTGTTGGTAAATCATACTGTTTTGATCTGCGAAATATTTTTTGCATATTCCGGCTGATCACATTAAGTTTCTTTTGTATTCTTCTAATTCTATGATTGCTATGAACGTATTCATCTGTTACTGCTATTAAACCACCAGCATTAACAACATAATCTGGAGCATATAGAATATTTTTTTTGTGAAGAATAAAAGCCATTTCTTCACTTTCAAGTTGGTTGTTAGCACTCCCAACGATCATCTTAGTTTGTAAGGATTTAATCGTTTTCTTGTTAATTGAATGGGCGAGTGCACATGGCATCAATACATCAACAGGTAGACACAACAAAGAGTCTGATGAAACAATCTCTACATTATCAAACCCTTTATATTTAGTTAATTTTTTTTCATCAACATCTGTAATATATATTTTCTTTACATGCGGATGTATTGATTCAAGAATCCCAGAACCAGTAGCACCTATGCCTTGGATTGCAATCGTTAATTCGTTTTTGCGCGCCCCAACTTCATGAATGGTCTCATCTAGCGCTATACAAACCCCTTCAACCGTATATCTCACGGGATTTGAAGTAGTACCAACAATATAATTACTTGAGCGTCGCATTTGTTTAACGTCGTCTACAGAGACACCAACATCGGCGCCTGTGACAAACAAACCACGTAGTGTATCTACAATTGAACCATAATCACGGAAAGCTTCCTTGCTTTTATCTATTTGTGTAATTACTGCCTTTGCACCACCGTAAGGGAGCTCTGCCATCGCAGATTTATAAGACATAAGTTTTGCAAGACGCAGCGCATCATTGATCGCATCATTATCATCTTTGTAGCTATGTATTCTCGTAGCACCAAAAGATGGTACACGCGCACTAGCACGATGGATGGCTATATATCCACGAATACTATGGATTCGCGAGCTGAAGGTGATAAGTGCCTTATGTTGCTGAAACTCTGAATATCTCTCAAATCCTTCAGCTAACATAGTACTTAATGGATAGATGGTAATGAAGTTTTTTCAAGAATTTCTGCAATTTTTTTGTCAAATTCAAGCGGCTTTGTATCCTTTTTAATCCAATACTCCACAGCTCCTCTAGACAAAGCAAGTTCTGCATCATTCTTGCCAGATAAATTCGTAAGCATAACAATTGGAATATCTTTTGTCTCTGGATCGATCATTGCTGCCTCAAGTACTTGAATACCGTTCATTTCTGGCATCATTACATCAAGCAGAACGAGATCTGGTTTTTCAGACTTAATCATTTCAAGGCCCTCTTTACCGTTACGAGCGGTTACAACGTCATAATTTTTGAAACGCAACGATTTTTCGTATACCCGGGCAACAAGTGGTTCGTCTTCGATAATTAATATTTTTGGCATACAGTATTTTGGTTACCCCTTATTTATATTCCAATAGTTTACTTTTTTCAACAACCTCTTTAGGTTTTTTGATTAAGATTATTTAACTATAAAATCAATACTCTTGCTGTTAAATACTTTTTAGAATATTATCTTTTAAACTTAATGATTCGAATGACTTTGCTATATGGCGGATCCTAACGGGAAAAGGAGTAAATGAAGATGACTAAAAAAAGAAAGAGGCTTGATCAGTTAACTAATAAAGAGCTTGAAAATTTATTGAGCACTCCGCAAGGACTAGAAAGAGTTCTTTTAGTGCAAGAGAATGCATCAAAAGAACTTAAACATCAAGTTGAGCATACTTGGCTGCAGATAAGTAACATAGAAGAAGTTGCCACCAGATGGTTAAATACACTCATTGTATTGGGTCTTTTACAGCTGTTTCCTTTTTCTAATAACAATATGGCGACAAACTATTTGATTCTAAGTCTACCAAGTTTTATTGTTGCTTTTTATTCAGTTGTTTTTACATTATATAATCACCCAAACTATCAAAGAACTGATTTTTTTGTTCCAGAAGAAACTGACAAAATAACTCGTTATTACAAAAGCGAAGCAGAGATTGAAATTTTGCAAAAGATATTTCAAAGTCTTATGCAAAATTATGAATACAAAAAAAGATTTTCAGGATATATTGGACCAGCCGTAATGATGAATTTTACCGCCAGCGTATTATATCTATTTATACGATATATAATGAAGGTTGACATACATTTGTATACTGCGATATTCATAGCCGGTGCAACTTTGATTGGTATATATCTTATAAGAATTCACAGCTCATCGGGAAGCCGAAGCTATACTTATGAGCAGGATGAGGACGGTAACCGCAAAACATTCACTAAAGATAATTCTCAAAGTTAAACTATGGGAAAAGATAGATGTGATAGAAAAGCCAATAGTAACTCTGTCTTCACTAAACAAATCTCATTATGATCTTGAGTACTAATAATCAGATTTAATAACCAGATCAAACTAGATAAAAGTATAAGAATCCCTCTTGCATCGCATTTTTTATTAGAGTAGTATCTTAGGTAAGATGTTAGCAAACATAGGAACAACCGAGCTAATTATTATCATAGTTATTCTCCTTCTTTTCTTTGGCTCTTCAAAGTTAAAAGAGATTGCTCGTGGTCTAGGGAAATCAACAAAAGAAGTTAAAAATACTCAGAAAGAACCCCAAACTAAAGACAAAAAAAAAGATAGTAGTGAAGAAGATGAATAATGTAAAAGGAGGTGTCTGATATGCTGTCCAATCTAGGTACTACAGAATTAACAATTATTGTCTTAATCCTACTTCTACTGTTTGGGGGAAAGAAAATCCCTGAGTTTATACGTGGCATAGGAGAAGCGATAAAAGAGTTTAAAAAAGCTTCTAAAGAATAGTAAATAATATGAAGATACTCTTAAAGAAACTGAAAAGGAGGTGTGATTTATGTTTGGATTAGGAACTACAGAACTTATAATCATCGCAGTTATTCTAGTACTTCTCTTTGGGGGAAAGAAAATCCCTGAGTTTATACGTGGGATAACTGATTCAGTCCGTAATTTTAAAGAAAAAGAGACTGACGATGATGACGACAATAAAGAAGACAACGAATAATGAATGGGAAACTTCTTTGACATATTACATCTTCTCACTGATTACAATCTGAGCCACGCTTATTGTCTTATTTGAAATCATAGTTATACTTAATACATATATGTTTATGCTATAAAGAGGAGGTGATGGTAGATGTTTCAAGGAATCAGTACAACAGAAATTTTAATCATAGCAGTCGTTATCCTTATTTTATTTGGTGGAAGAAAACTACCAGAGATAGGAAGAGGACTCGGTAATTCTGTTAAAGAACTTCGAAAAGCATTTAAAGACGACGAAAAATAACAATGATCGCAATACTGCCCTTATTCGCATCGCTTGGAGTATTTCTCGCGTTGGTGCTAGAGAAAGTATATCCTCATCCATTTATTGTTGAAGAACTTATAAAGGGAGGGTTGGTGTATGTATTGCTTACTTCAAAAGATGAACATACCAATAAAGGACTCAACGCTATATTGATTGGCGTAATGTTTGGAATAACAGAATCATCTTTATATGGCTATATGTCGATTTTGGCACAAGAACCACTCCTACTACTTAAACGAATAGTGATTACTGTTTCATTACATACAGTAACGACTATTTCTATTTTCTATTTTGGAAAGTTGCATATTAAATTAACCGCATTGGGCGTAATATCGGCAATCCTCATGCATTATGTATACAATCTGGTTTCATCTTATTAAAGAAGGGTAATTAGATATTCCAATATACAAAAGTTGTATAAATTCCTTCATCAGAAAAGGCAGCAAGCATATTTCCACTTATAAGAGACTGAATGCTTGACCTGTCCTATTGAGATGCTTTGTTTATACATTGAACAAAGTGACGATGTGTATCATCACCACTAATAACATCAGTAATTTGTTTCATTTCGCCTCTTGTTATAATGCGATATAATCATCGTAACACTAAAATAGTTGTGACAAGGAGTTTACAATGTTGGTTGCTATATTATTTATACTTGTAATCCTGCTATTAGCATTCGGCGTGTTTGCGTTTCTCAATATAGTTAGCAATATTCGGGAGATAGGTGATCAACCTGAACCCAAAGGGAATACTAAACGGATACTCAAACGACATCCCGGAATAGTTTTCCCAGAGGTTGGCCCACATGTTAGCAATACTATTGAGATCCTTAAGTGAAGAGTTTATACAACTAAAGGGGTTGGTATATGTACCAGACCAACCCCTTTGCTATGTTTTCATTCGTGAAAAGTATATAATTAGAAAACAGGTAGTAGAAGCCACGCCACCAATAATACACATGCTATCACTACAAATAAAGCAACTAAACAAAGTGCTAGTGCTTGGTGTGCCGCGACTTCAGCTCTCTTTTTAATATCTGATAAATGTACTATACCGCCATTGCCTTCGTCATCACCCATGATTAATCCTTTCAAGGGCTAGCCTTCGATTGACTGTAGTATATCAAAAATAGGGGGTTTAGTTATAAAGAAGTATGTAACGTTTATTTTATTGTTAAACAATAACAGCTTCACCAAATCGATTGTAAGACGTCTTGTTTAGTAATTATGGATACCAATGTAGCTTTTTGATGTGTAACTTAAGAAGCAATGTAGGAAAAATCAAGACTTTTTTCATTCGTGAAAACTTATCTTAGATAACCATTGTGAATACTCTTTAAGTTCCAACTTTCAGATCAGGCAGAGAGGGCAACCTTATATTAATTGATTGTTTTATCAAGCATTGCGACAATCTCCCAAAGTCAATCTTTGTAATTCTAGTCTTCTAGGAGTAGTTCGACTCTGAATCAATCCATTGGTGTATCATGTATCCTAATCTCCAATTCAGATGATATAGTTTGATCTCTTTCGAGTTCTAATAAGTTTTCCACATTTTCCGCATTATCTCCTGAAAGACTATTGTATACTACAGGGTATGCTACAAGATTCTTCTCTATCTATTCTTCTATCTTGTCACAACTCTCTTCCCCCATCTTGATGACTACTTAATCAAACCCGTCATGTCAGCTAATAATGATTGTGTCTGTTGAAAACTTCAGTGTAAAGACAACGTCAGAATTTGTATTAGCATCCTTATACAAACGAACTGGTTCTTCAACTTCAATTCGGACAGTGTCTTCTCCACCTACTCCAACATTCTCAGCTTCATTCTGAGATGAAAGAACAGCCTGTTCAAACTCCATATCCACCTCGACTAGATTATGTACTTGCATTTGTAAAAGCTTCTTCTGCAAGTAACTTTCAACCCGTCTAGCCAAATACAAATGGTGATAACCGAATTTGATAATCAGACTGTTTCTTTCTTTACTTTAATATATTTATTAGCTGTCACTATCATATAATTTCCTACATAGACAGTATGACAACAGCTGTGACAATTGCCGATATGATTCTCCCAGATCTGGGAGCCACCCATAAAGGCAATTCATGACGCAAAAGAGTCAACATCAGTCACAAGTGATTGCAATGTCCCAATGAGTTCACCGACTTCATTAAGCTCGACACTTGTTTCACGATATGCTCTATTTTTTTGATCAGGAGTTACAGCACCTGCTTGTAATAATGATATCTTCTCAAGAGAACTATTGATATCGCTTTCGAGCGTAACACCCTGTGCAAAATAAGCCGTACCCTCTAACGGTTTCATAAGCTCTTCCACTTGTTTTGAAAGTGCTTGTAGCTGCTCATCTGTAATGACCCAAATGTCTTCTACAGAAACTGCAACTGTGATAGTCTGGTTCGGATCCAGATCATATTCACCCTCGACAAAGTATTGATCTCGTTCAATGTCGTAGGTCATAGTGAGTCTACTATCAAGGTTCTTCACGTCAGACTCTTTTACTTCTGGGGGTAAGTAATACTTTAACTGTGCTTTCTGACTAATAAGTGAAGACGGATTGATGATGACTGACTTAAAAACAATACTACCCAGCTCAAGCCAAGTAGCCGCAATTGCGTGATCAGAACTTGATGCCAATACTTTTCGATTTGTATCTATAACACCACCAATAGCAAACGCTGAGTTCTTAAGCTGTTTGCCAGTGATCGTGCTGTCCAAAGGTGCGAGTAACCCTCTCAACTGTGATACACGGTTAAGTGTAGACACGCTTTGGGAAATTTCACTAAGGTTTGCTCTTATATCTGTCTCAGAGTGAGTGTCCCACTCTGCGAGAACGTCATTAAGTCGTAAGTTTGCTATAAGAGTTACCTCCCTTAACTTCCCAAAAAGTGTCTGGTCTGGGCGAGATCCTAGACTATTATTACAGGTTGATGACTGCATACAAGCTTGGATACCTCCTGCTGCAGCAAACGCTGAGTTCGGAAATGCGAACGCTGCAGCAAAAGTGAAAAGTAGAATAGCTTTTGATAGTGTTAGTGTGTTACTTAGTAACAGGTCAGGCTTTTTCATTTGTTTTGCATAATGCAAAATATTATTCTTTAAAAACGGCTCTAAACTTCCGTACTGACTCAGTGATTCCTAGTGAGAGTTCTGGAAGTTTATTACCACCAAAGAGAACTAACAGCAGCGCAGATACGAACATTAGTTCTCCTGTTCCAATATTTTGTAGCATAATAAGCATTTTCACCCCCTTTCAATATATAGCTCAGTTAATTTTGTCGCTCTCGGAATGTACTCGATTTAGTAATTGTTATATTTGCTTCAATTCACCACGGTGAATCGAATGAAATATAGATAAATGGATATCGTACTTCGTTAGAGCTAAAAATGAGCTTATATTTAGCTTGCCATATGCAAGTTCTGCTTACAATAGCGTGTTTATATTACTTTTTTACTTATCACTTTCTTGTCATTTGCGGTCATTAGTAATTAAAAACAACAAATCTTGCAGGTATTGTAATGCTGATAAGAATATGAAAAGATTAATACAGCTATGCTCAACCTGTCTTATACTGTTTCGCCTAAACTAAAGACAACTCTTGATAATATTGACCGTGCGAGAGCTAAAGTACTACTACTAAGACTTCCTCGTGAAGATCAAGCTGAAATCGCCTGGCGTGCTAAGCTTGCACGAACGTACTACTCACTATCAATGAGTGGTAATAAGTTACCTCGACGAGATATGGCAGCATTTTTGTCAGATACAACAATTGACAATAAACAGAAGCTGACTAAAGAACAATCTGAAGTGCTTCATTATTTTTACACACAAGATTACATAAACCAGATTTGGTATATGAACTCAAAGAATGTCACTCCAGAAACAGTATATCAACTCTATGCGATATCATCACAGGCAACATTTGGGGATTCAAAACGTGAATTCGACAGCAAAACTGGCTTACTTAAACAACTTCTAGACTATATATCCCAGGGAGATGACCATGCTGTTATTAAGGCTGGGATTATTCAGATGCAGCTGAGGCTCATTTCCCCTTTTGTCAACGCAAACGGACGTATAACCCGACTCCTTTCTCAATTATTTTTGTACAAAGAAGGGTATGACGTGCGAGGCTTTCTTGTACTAGATGAGTATTGGAAGAAAAACATTGGTAGGTACAGGCAAGAAGTCGAAGTCGCATCTCAATCAGAAAATATGACAGGTTGGCTAGAGTTTTATGCAGATGCTTTTGAAGAAGTTGTTAACAAATCCCTTGAAGTGGCTCGCGGAGACCGTAAAGTTCCTGGTGTACAAAAGTCATTCTGGGAACTAAACAGGCGACAAAAACAGATATTGTCTCTTCTTGAAAATCCGAGCCTATCACTCACAAATGATGATGTTCAGAAAAAGTTTAATGTGTCACAAGTCACAGCATCCCGTGACTTTGCAAAGTTATTAAAACTTGATCTAGTCTTCCGCCATGGTAAAGGAAGAAGTGTGTATTACACAAGGGTATAGTCTTCAAAGGTCCTGCTACTGAAGAACACTCAGTGGATTGAGATTTACTCCGTTTTGAAGAACTTCAAAATGTAAGTGAGTTCCTGTTGATCGTCCAGTATTGCCCATTTGGCCAATCACGTCTCCTCTATTCACCGTTTGACCAGGTACTACATAATATCTGGACATGTGTGCATAGAGTGTCCTGAAACCGTTTCCGTGATCTATAACTACCCTATTTCCATATCCATAGTTATCAGGCCAGCCAGCTACGATAACGGTACCTGCATCTGCAGCGAGAATAGCTGGACCAGATGGGTTCGCAATATCCAAAGCCTTGTGATACCAAGCAAAATATTGGGTAATAACTCCATTAGTTGGCCAGACAAACTGACCTGAGGCTACAACAGTTCCAGCATTTGGAGTTAGCTGTTTACTCCTACTTGGAGAGCTTGTCGTACTTGAGGCTGCCTGTGGCATTACACCACCAGGAACAAGAACTTCCTGACCAATAGCAAGCTCGAATGTTTCGTCATTAACAAATGTGTTAAATGGATAGTTTACAATCCCTTGTGCGTCAACATCATATTTCTTAGCGATGGAATAGACAGTGTCACCTTTATTAACTTTGTGAGAAATACCAGTAACAGGCAAAATAGTAAGGCTTTGGCCTACTTTAATCGAATTACTACTCTTCAAATCGTTTTCCCAAAGTATTGTATTTGTATCCACACCAAATTTCTCGGCAATCTCAGAAAGGGTCTCCCCTTCTTTAACAACATATTCAATAGATGTACTTCTGTAGTCACGATCTGCAACTATTGTCTCTGTTGAGGTACTTGTCGCCGATAACACTACAGAAGACGTACTAGACTCCCACGGATCAACTGTATCCCCTGGGAACTCTTGTGCAACAATTGGAGCCACCATGACCCCAAAGGCCGTAATACCAGCCATTCCGGAGTGCATGAGACGTTTGGATAAACGCCCTCGTTTTTTGTAGAGTGAGCTTACTGCAAACTCCTTCCCCTTCCCCACTCGCAGTGCATATTTACCACCTAGTTCTTGTGAATATATGAATAATTCTCGGCTAAACAGTTTAATGTCTGCAGATATAGAAGAATTCTTCCGGACTCGGGCGGAAGTAGGTGATTTTGCATTTTCGCGTTTAAATACCATTGGTCGAAACTAATGCTATCGCATTGCTAGTCTGATTTCAAAGTTTTTGCCTGTTCAAAAATCGTATACAAATGTGAAGCAGTTTCTAGGCTGTTTTGATCTCAGATAAAAACTCATCATTTGACTCAGTCTTTGTGAGTCTAGAAAGAAGTGTTTCTGTTCTATCGTCTGAATGTACCATTTCAAGCATTCGACGAAGTGTATGAATTTGCTGCATCATCTCTTCTCCGTAAAGCAATTCTTCCTGTCTAGTTCCACTTCGTGAGACGTCAATTGCAGGGAAAATTCTCTTTTCAGCAAGTTTTCTATCTAGGTGAAGCTCCATGTTGCCAGTTCCTTTAAACTCTTCATAAATAAGGTCATCCATTCGTGAACCTGTTTCAACAAGACATGTTCCGATAATGGTCATTGATCCACCATCTTCAATGTTTCGTGCAGCTCCAAAGAACTTCTTTGCCGGATGCAGAGCAACTGGATCAAAACCACCAGTTAACGTTCTACCTGATGTAGGAAGAGCCAGATTATATGCACGAGCCATACGTGTGATTGAGTCAAGCAGAATAATAACATCCTTGCCATCTTCTACCATGCGTTTTGCGCGCTCTAGAGCCAATTCTCCAACACGTGTCTGCATATCTGGGTCTTCATCAAAGTTAGATGCTGCAACAAGTCCTGTTCCGTTTGTTGCCTTTTCCAAGTGCCTTTTAATATCGGTTACTTCCTCTGGCCTTTCTCCAATGAGTACAGCAATTACTTGAACATCAGGATGATTAGCACCAATGCCATTAATAATGTCTTTCATGAGCCATGTTTTTCCTGCTTTTGGCGGAGCAACTATGAGACCGCGCTGACCAAAACCAATTGGTGCTATAAGATCAACAATTCGAGTTGTCATTGGAGTTTTTCCTGTTGAAAGGTTAATTTGTTTGTCTGGGTACACAGCCAATAGCTCTTCAAAATCTGGTCTGTCTCCTACTTCAGAGGCTTTTTTGCCGTTTACTGTTTCAACTTTAAGAAGTCCCCAGAATCGCTCATTATCCTTTGGTCTTCGTGCCAAACCACCCACAAGATCTCCGTTTCGTAGATTAAATCTGCGGATTTGAGATGAAGAGATATAGACATCGTGATCACTTGCTGCCATTTCTGGTCGAAGCAAACCTGATCCTTCGTTAGCAATATCAAGAACTCCTGTGATTTGTTCTGTAGGAACTCCACTATCAGGAATTACACGATCATCAACCACTAAGTGGTCTTTGTTGTCATCTTTAGCTTTATTTTCGTTTTCTACTTTAGCTGCCATTGAAAAAATTTATGGAAGGTCTCTGAATTATCAGAAGTGAGTCTATTTTAGCAGAGTTAGATGTATTGTCAATAAATCAACTCTGATCGTACAGCTGGTTGTATTTTTGATTAATTGGAGCAGTTAGCTCAGCTAATTCTGCTTGCAATTGTGATATATCATTTCGTATTGGATTAGCATTTCTTTGGATATCATCAATGGAGACCGATTCTACTTTCTCTTTATCATATGTATTGAACCCATTCTTGTCATCTCGGTATCTATCAAACAAATATACAAGTTGTGTATTTTTTGAATCGTTCCTGGCCAACAATGAAGCAACTTGTTGAACGTAAGGCCCATCTACCTGTTGTCCTCTTTCTTGAATTGCTTGCAATTGGCGTTGAAGCTTTCTTGCACGATTATTAATAAACTGAGATGTATCGCGTGAAGGAACAATCATTGAATCAAGTTGCATTGCTTTTTCAAGCAAAGATTTTAGCTCTCGCCTGTCTTCTTTGTAATAAAAAGAAATTCGTTTGTTCCATGTTGATAATGGGCTTTGTCGCAGTAAGGCAGTTAATTCACCCTTTTTTTGTTCGTCCATACCAAAATTTCTAAATAAATCCCATGTTTCTCTTGCACTTGACACAGAATCTTGCAAAATCTGATTATATTCATCAGCAAGTTTGTCATAAACATCTTGGGCCTCTTGGCTGAAACCAAATCTCTCAGCAACAATACCAACATCCTCAAAATACTGATAATGTTTGTCTGTATTATGAACCGACTGATCATATGACAACATCTGTACTCTTCTTACGTAATCAAAGTTGTTTGATCCTTCAAAATCTGAAATGACTTCTTCTTTTGCTTTTGCAACTTTCTCGCCAACAACTAGTCCCATTGAACCACGAATAGAGTTTTCAAATTCTTCTTGGGTAATTCTGTTTGATTTAAATTGTTCGAGTGATTTTTCAATCGCATTCCTTGCTTTTGTATGTAGGCGATCGTATCTTACTTGTTTAGCTTCTGTTCCCCAAACAGCAGCCTGATCGGCACGATTGTCCAAGCTTAATCTCACTGCTTTACTAATGCCGTGATTAATCTCATGCACTAAGCTCACATCCTTTTGATCAGACATTGTCACACCTATAAGTGGCACTTCGTTCTTACCTACCATTGATATTACGGACCATCTAGATTGGCCAACTTTGAGGCTTCTTCCATCTGAATAAAACCCTTCGGCATATGACTCTCCACCCCGTCGTAAAGTTCTAATATCATCAGAGTTTGCTTCAATTCCTACAGCAAATGGAGTATCAACCAGATTAACTTCACCAGTTGCAGTCTGGCCAGAAAACGCATGAAATAGTTTTCTTGCAGCAAATTGATCAATTGCTTTTTTATCCTCTTCATCAGTTGTTGATATATCAACATGAAGTTCCTTTGCACTTTCAGTTCTATACTCGTCAATCACACGCTGTGACGCTTCTCTTCTAGCATGTAATTCACCATACAAATCAACTATCCTCTGCTTCTCATACTCTGATATCTGTGCATCAGCAAATTGAGCTGTTACTTGTTCTTTACTTGCATCAGGATTCTCCATCATAAAAGCAATTAACATATCTTGAAGATATGCTCCCCTCTCTTGTAGTGCTTTAGCTTGTTCAAGCTCTTGCTTTATTTCAGATATCACTTCACGAGCTGCATCGCGATCTTCATGACGTAGTTTGGAGACTTGATCCATTTTCTGATCAAACCAATCCTGCCCAGGAGTTTCAAGATAATCCGACAAGGTATCGTGTGCGATAGCTGTTTCTCTTGATTTTGGAGAATCATACCGTGTTATATCTTCCTTATTAATAGCTTGTACGCTCTCATCTTCCATACATACAGTCTACTTGAAAAAGGAAATTTTGGTATAGAAAGATGCTTAAACTGGCTTGGCAACAATTAATAGCCTTCTCAGTGAAGTTCCAGGTGGATCACATGTTTGTAGAACAAGCTCCTCACTATCACCTTTTTCTGTTATCCAGTGAGTATCATCTGCCTCAACAATGTGTTTTTCAGTCACTTGATATGTATGTTCTTCACCATTGAGCGTAGCTACGATACTATCCCCTTCTTCAAGCAAACGCAGCTGGTAGAAAATTGCATTAAATTGAGTAAAGTTTAGGGGTGAATTAGTAGAATGGGCAAAGAGATACACCCTTCCACCTTGGCCGGGCAACATGGATGTTGACGCATGTGCTATCCCATCTTGCAAAGCTGCCAGATAGTCATCCTTAACAAATGGATCTACATACGCAATCACATCTGATTTAGCCTCAATCGAAGGTATTTCAAGTCCAAATTGTTCTACTACAATTGGATCTTCAGAAGTAGTTTCTATTACTGGCTCCGCTGGAATATCTGCTGCCACAACGTCAGTTGTGATCTCAGATTGGGCCCAATGTACAAGTTGTGAATGTATGTAATCTATATCTGACTGTGAAGAAGGACCATAAAAGACAAATAGCGCAACAATAGATATTGCAGCCATCAAAGATCCCGATTGTCTTCTTCCACTATAACGCTTTCGCTCTCGACGAGTAAGTGAAATCCTAGTTTCGCCGTGAATATTGTTAGCCTTACTACGATAAATAGTTCCAGTAGGTCTCATAGCTTAAATTACTTTAGACTTTTGAGCTCTATAGACTCCCAAAACACCTAGTGCGACAAAGAATAAACCTACATACATACCTGATCCTGTCTCAGGAAGTTTGTCAGCTGTTGTTGATGCACTTACAGTCACCGTTTTCTGACAGAGAGCGCTTGAAATTTTTGATCCATCTTTTGCTACAACACGAGCTATTACTTTATGTTTTCCTACTTCTGTAAAAGTTTGTGTGAGTTTAGCGCTATTTTGCACAACTGTGCCATCAGATGTTCCATCTGGCGCTGTCAGTACAAATTCATATTCCTTAATATCACTTGTCGCCCCAGTAGCTTTAACTTCAAGGCTTACCTTAAGAGGGGTGTTTCCTGTTGAAGGAGATACAATTAGATTAGAACAAAGCAGTGCATCGGATGACGTTGCAGCTGGTGTCGGCGTTGGAGTAGCTGTCGGTGCTGGTGTAAACGTTGGGCTTGCAACATTATACAAGTCACAGTTATTATCATTTTCCTCAACTCTTACTGAACAAGAATTCGAGTCACCTGAAGCAAAATATCGAACTTCACCACAACCTGAAAGTGGATTCGAGCAAAACGAATCATTACGTACATCTGTAAGTCTTGCGTCAGTATCATTAAGGTCACACGTACCGTTACCATCAGTATCACCTCGAGGGCAATCGTACGTCTCACATCGGGAGATAGAGCGGCCATCAGTACATTGATCCCAAACACTTTGAGCGCGTACTTCATTAGCACCAATAAGTGTCAAGAAGAGCACAAGTGCACTAAAGGCAAAAATATATTCAACTGTCTGTAGTATTCGATTTGTCATTTTCGTACTATTTACTTGTTAATCAAGGTCGAATTGAGAAGCTTTGGGCTTAAACTCTTAATTCAAGAAGAAATCTTATGAGTATAACAGATAGTTAGGATATGTCAAAAAATACAGCCCCAAAAGGAGCGGGTAGTGCGCCTGCCCTACACACCACCCGTCCCTTTTAGGGCCGAAATCGACCATATACATAAAGAAGGACTTGACAAACATAGTACCCAATGACTAGTCTGTATCTACATGATTATGTCTATCTGTCAAAGACATAATCTGACTTTTAGGAAAGAGCATTGATACTCGTGTTTATCGGTAATTGATGCTCTTTTCTTGCGTTTGGACCCTTCAATCCAAACAGTTTTAAGTTCACTTTATATATCTACAGCTATTATAGTGCCCTCTATTATCAATTGTCAAACCCCATAACATAACAAAAACCCAAAACACTTTTTACCTATAATATTAATTATTTATTATCGAGGCTAATGTTTGTGTATTTTATGCATGCAGAACATATTGTGGATAACTAATGGATAACTTTTACAGTGCGTAAAACGTTATTTTGAAGTAAGTGTTTTTTGAAGACTTGAGCAGATCTGTGTATCGTCAGGTCCTATTGTACTAAAACCGTGTTTTTTTAAGTGATTACAATACTTTTTATACTTTAGCGGCATTCGGATATCACCAAGTAAACCAACTTCGCCAATAACAGCAGTATTCGGTTTGATTGGCTTATCTTTAACTGATGAATTCACTGCGGCACATACAGCTAAATCAAGACTCGTGTCACGAACTTTGACGCCACCAACTATATTGATATACACATCAAACTCATACAGCTTAACTTTGCAGTGTTTGGTCAAAACAGCGATCAAAAGTTCTGCTCGTTTTGAGTCGATTCCTTGGACAACACGGCGTGGAATCGCAAGCTTAGTTGGGATAGCAAGTGCCTGAACTTCTACGAGTATTGTTCGAGAACCTTCCATCACACATGAAGTAACGGTACCAGCAACATTAGTAAGTCTATCCTTTTTTAACAAGTACTCATCAATGTCTTCCATTGAAACAAGTCCTTTTGAGCTCATTACAAAAAGTCCTATCTCATCTGTTGGGCCAAATCGATTCTTCATTATACGTACAAGTCTTAAATCAGCCTTAGACTCACCTTCAAACCAGCAGACTGTATCAACCATATGCATAAGCGTTGCAGGCCCAGCAACATTCCCTCCCTTAGTTACATGACCAACCAAAATAACCGGAATACCGGACTTTTTTGCGAATCTGATCAACTGCAAGCTTACTTCTCTCACTTGTCCAACAGAACCAGGCGCACTGCTAATAGATTCTGTATACATTGTCTGCACACTATCAATAAAAATGGCCTTAAGATCTGACTTTGCTGATTCAGCTTTTACTGTTGCTAAGACTATATCTATATTAGTTTCAGCGATGAGACTCATATCAGCTTTTACAGAAAGTCTTTCTGTTCGATGTTTAATTTGTGATAATGACTCCTCTCCTGACACGTAGAGAACATCCTTCAGATTTTTAGCAATCTGCAGAAGCATAGTAGACTTCCCTATTCCTGGCTCCCCTGCAAGGAGCAGAACCTGACCATTAACAATCCCACCACCAAGGGCTTTATCCAATTCTTTGATACCAGTTTGTATGCGCTCTAAAGTACTTGTTTTAATTCCTGATAATTTAGTGATTTCTTTTGCTTTTACTGACCTATTTGAAGATGAAATAGTTGGTTCTTTGATCTCTTTATATGTGTTCCATTCACCACAATTAATGCATTTTCCCATCCACTTGGCACTTTCGTTACCACAAGAAGTACAAACATAGAGTGTTTTAGCCTTTGCCATAGAGCTACTATATCAGTTAATTGGTAAACTTTATATTGCAGGCTAGAGAGCCGCATGATCCACAACCGCTCACATCACTGCTAGGATCGTTATCCGTAGTAAGCGCAGCACATAAAATATAGGAGACATTCTTCCCTGCTACTACCTCAGTTACATTGTAGTAATAATTGCGAGATGGGTCCGGGTCTGCTGGAAAATTATTCACATATGTATTTGTGCTTTCGCAGCTAGGTGCAAGTGATTGATCACCAGTTAAGGCACTACCAGCTGTTGGAAGCGATGATGGATAGGTATAACAATCTGCATTATATCGTGCGAAGCTCGATTGAATGAGACGTAGATCTGCCTCACGCTTATTATCCAGAGAGGCTTCTCTTACATTACGAATACTAAAAAGCGCTATACCAGCAACAAGAACCATAACTCCAATAACAACAAGTAACTCAATTAGTGTAAAGCCTTTCTTCATGTATTCATTGTAACAAATAAAACCAACAAAAAACCCGGCTTGTTGAGTATGGTACTCCCACCGGGTTTCAAAATATTTAATGTTGTTTATCTATCTTATCTGTCGATGTGAACACTTACGTGCTGAATGGTGATCAAGCCATTAAGCCTGAATTCCGCAGTGCGAATACCTTCGCCACAGTCATACATCAATGTCGTGAGGTCCGTAAGTCCATTATATCGACGACCAACAATGCAGTCTCCATCTATCTGATTCTGTGCCATTGTATAGTATCCACGCGCACTCATCGTCGAAATATCCAGCATCGCATAACCATATTCGGTATACGCACCAAATAGATCCATTGAATTATGGATTGGTTGTACAGGATACCCTGATGAAAAGCTCCTATACCACTGGACTTCCAACGTACCTTCACCGTTATAGAAAGGCAAGCCAAAAGAAAGCTCGAACCGCGGCTCATCTTTAAACTCTTCAAGAGCACAGATTGAGTTGCCTCCACAGAAACTCATTTGAAGAAAATCAAATTCCTCAAACCTCACGAGATCATTTTGATTTTCACCTCTCAGGTAGTAAAAGCCGTCTATACACCGCGCGATAACTTCATCATTGCGGGCATAAGGGACATGGCAAAGCTTTCCTGGCAGCTGCCGATCAGCGACGATTTCAAGTACATAATCTTCGGTCGATGGCGCAAGCCAATAGACATGATCAAAAACTTCAGGCGCGACAGTCATCAGATGGACAAGAATCTGTCCATTGTCTAAAGCAATCACGTTGTAATTGCTCCAAACACTTTCTTCAAATGTCTCATCCATAGACCACACTAGTGGCTTTTCATTGTACGGAAAGCTATCTAGCTCTACGTTCAGCTTTCCGTTGAGGATGTAGCTAAAAGCAATAACCTCACCATTCGGTGAAATACTCACTTCATCTCCATAATTGAAACTGTAGCTATAGCGAAAATCTGGCTCGCCGATGACAACATCTCCCGTATCAGTCTCATAAACAATGACTTGGCGAATAAGGTTAACATTCTCCCCATGCCAGTCAGTGTTATAGACAGAATAGGTCAGTGTGAACATTTCATTGAGATGATCCTTTTCAGGCTCATCTTGTGCCGATGCCAACGATACTGATACCAACAGTAAGACAAATATCGCAAATGTACGTACAAATTTCATGATTACCTCCCGCAATCATAGATAAACTAAAAAGTGCTGAATTACACCTAAATTATATCACTATGGGGTGATTTTGTCTATGTGGAGATCTAGATAGTATCTACAATGCGAAGCAGTGCTATATAATCCGTAGGATTATCTATAACCAATTGGTTTTGAGGTTGTAACTACCATGCCAAGTGCGATTTTTTTAGCACTCATATCAATTTCTTCTATATATACGTTAACTTCCTGGCCTTCCTTAAGAGCTGTACCTGGGGCTATTTTTGTCATATGGATAAGTCCCTCAATCCCTGGCTCAAGCTCAACAAATGCTCCAAAGTCAGAAATTCTAACAATTGTACCTTTAAGCTTATCATCTGGTTTATATTTCTTAGCAATGCTTTCCCATGGGTCTTCTTGTGCTTGTCTCATTGAAAGTGCAAGTTTATTCCTATCTACTCCAAGAACGACAACGTCTACTTTCTGTCCTTCTTCAATAACACTATCAGGATCATCCACTTTACTCCAAGAGAGCTCGGAAACATGTACTAGGCCTTCTACAACGACAGGCTCATCTTCATCTTTAAGCTCAACTGGAATTTCAACAAAAGCTCCAAACGATACTACAGTAGAAATAGTTCCTGCATATTTCTCCCCTTTCTTAAATGTAGCGAGTGCCTTTTTGTTTCGAGCAATATCATCAGCTTCACTCACTGCTCGCTCAGACAAGACAATTCGCTCATTTCGTACATCAACATCAATTATTTTTGTTTTAATTCGCTCACCAACAAGCTCATCAAGGTTCTTAGCTTTTTCTTTTGTAAACTGGCTTGCAGGGATAAATGCAGTCTCTGATTCATAGCTCACCATAAGCCCATGATTGGATGCAGATTGCCCAACAACATCGATAATTTTGTCTTCTTTGTAGTATTTTTCTATTCGTTTCCAGAAGTCTTCTTTAGCAGCATGTCGTAATGAAAGTAACACATGTCCATCAGGAGTTTCAGGATCAAGAACTAATGCACGAACCATATCTCCTGGCTTTAGCTTTTTAATATATGCTTTTGCCTCAATAAATGAATCGTCACGACATTCGCCTTGTGTCTTTCCACCTACTTTAAAGGTAGCTGAACGCTCACCCATTTCAAGAAATTCAGCATCAATAACATCTAAGTACTTAAATGTTTTGATATGAGCATCATGCATTGCCAATAACTCCTCCATTGAGGATGGCTCTGAAGTTTTTTTAGTTTTTGCTGCCACTTTTCATTAATTCCTTTCTGTATTTGTCTAACATTGGTATTATATTGTTTTGAGGGAAGATTTGCAAATTTTATAGCCACAAAAAAACCGGCAAAGGTTACTTTACCGGTTTGGTACTTCTTAATCACTACTCACCCATACAAAATGGACAATTAAAATCGATGTTGTCCTCATTGTGAAATGAGTCGTGATCTAATTTATGGAAGTGTCTCCATGATTCTTTATCATCAATATGAATGATGACATAGGCGCCATTTGCGAATGGCATGATACTCTTGTTTTCCTCAATATATGCAAGAGCATCTTCCTCTGCCTCAAACTGTTTGATGAGTGAGGACATGCGTCCACTTCCAGTATATAGTTCGTAAAGTTCCCATTCAGGAAACTCCGGCGGATCAGGCTCATTCATGCTGTCCCGAAATTCAAGGACTTCATAATCCTGATCAGTGACACAAGTTTCATAAGTCAAGACTTCGTCACTTTCCGCCCGACGACGAACTTCTTCCCAATATTTGTTGCCAGGTTCATAATAAGTCATGATTTTTCTCCTCATGACCTGACCTAGGCGAAATTGCCTTGGTTCAAAGGCTAAAAAGCCTCTATTTGGATTGGGAAGATGCGACTATTCTAATGATAATTATATCACTATGGGGTAGTTTGTCAAGACTTTAAAGCACAAAAAAACCGGCAAAGGTTACTTTACCGGTTGGACTTCTTATAAATATGTTACTCTTATCCTATTTTGATCCCTGCTGCTTTGGGGTCAATGTGATGTCGCCAGTATTTGGCCGACGCGGTGTGATAATCCAATCAGGATAGAGCCCTCTCAATTTTTCAAGAACTCTATTCTGTGTGTCAAAGCCTAGCTCAAACCACATAGACCCGATCTTCTCACTAGTGATAATCACCTTCTCGCCGTCAAAGACACCAGCATCGATTTCTTCATCGATGATTATTTCGATTGGCTCGACCTTTTCTTTATAGAAAATTTCGGCAGCTTTTTCTGCATCCAGTAGAGTGCGTGCCATTCTTGGCCTCCCTAATTATTTTGATAGCGATATTATACTATGGGTTGTGTCTTGTGTCAATATTGAGGCTAAATGGAGTGAGTTTTTGAAGAAATTAGTTTTAAGCAGGATAGACTTGGCAATGACCTATTTTCGCACGAAGTTGCCCAAGCACTATCGTCGGCGCTAACGCGTTTCACTTCTAAGTTCGGAATGGATTAGGTGGTTCCACGTCGCTCAAATCACCAAGTCAATCCTGCCTAAAACTGTATGTTTTCTGTTTAGAGTAAGGTACTGATACTCTCTACTAGAGAGTACAAAGTAAGCGTCGTTCGGTCTATTAGTACAGGTAAGCTTAATGCCTTACGGCACTTCTACTGCCTGCCTATCACCTGGTGGTCTTCCAGGGACCTCACGTACTTGACGTACTACGAATCCTCATCTTGGAGTAGGCTTCCCACTTAGATGCTTTCAGCGGTTATCCTTTAGGAATGTAGCTACCCGACGTTGCCACTGACGTGACAATCGGCACACTAGGGATTCCTCCACCCCGGTCCTCTCGTACTGGGGGCAGCTCTCCTCAAGATTCGATCGCACACACCGGATAGAGTCCGAACTGTCTTACGACGTTCTGAACCCAGCTCGCGTAGCGCTTTAATGGGCGAACAGACCAACCCTTGGGAGGTGCTTCCCCCCCAGGATGCGCTGAGCCGACATCGCTTAAACCTGCATGCTTTCGCATCAGCCTGACTATACCTTCATCCTCTCTAACAATTGAGTTAGGATGCTAACGTGTTATAAGTCTAGTTTTTCAAGACCTATCTGTCGCAAATTGCAACAAGTCGATACGGGGTTATACATAAAATGCCAAATATACATTTGACTAAAATTGTTATATTTTATGCAAACTTCCCACGGTATTACCATTGAGTGTTCGATGCTCTTTAGGCTCCACCGTTATGAGTTAGTTTTTAATTTAAATATTAAAAATTAATGTCGATTTTGATTATTTTTTTGAAAAATAATCTAGAACAAAAAAACCTTTTTGTGTTTTTTAATTTGTTAGTGTTTATAAAAGATAAATAAATACAGCACTCAAAAATTACTTTTTGAGGACCCCAATGTTATCAAGGTAGCGAACCGCCTCGTCGATATGGACTCTCGGAGGCGACTACTCTGTTATCCCCGGA
>Ga0066639_10000100_pt1 | contig 63981 bp, 54 predicted proteins | sample CryGeyCG2114_010_2_FD_59504 | JGI IMG/M metagenome (GOLD analysis project Ga0066639, IMG submission 59504) | Groundwater microbial communities from aquifer - Crystal Geyser CG10_big_fil_rev_8/21/14_0.10 | ecosystem: Environmental > Aquatic > Deep subsurface > Groundwater | place: USA: Utah...
ATCTATTAGAAAAAGTTTTAGAGGAAAAATACTCTAGCTTAAGGACTAAAGATCCAGGCCGCTTTCAAAATGAGGATGGAAAGTTTAAATCTTTGGAAGAAGCTATAGAAGATGTTGGTTTGAGCTACTTTCAAGACTTTTATGCAAAAATTAATAAGAAATGGATGAAAAAAGGGCAGAACCCTTTAGAATTTTATACCTCTGCAAGACTTGCTGACTTTCTTGAAGCCGTAAGGAAAAATTCTCAAAATTGGGGAAACTTATCTGGCCTTGCAGCTCAATGGAATATTCAAAAAGAAACTACTTCATTAAGTAGCAAGGAAGGTCTTTTTTCTTATGTTTCTGATTTAAAAGAAAATGAGCTTTCAGAAACTGTTATAACTTCTGATGGGCCTATGTTTTTTAAGGTTCTTTCCAAAACAACTGCTATAGATCAGGATTTGTTGGACAGACAAAGACAGGTTTTATCGAGTGAGCTTTTAAAGAAAACTACACAGAGCTTGGTTCATGAAATCAAGGAAAAAAATATAGCCTATTTTGATAAAAACGATGTTTGAGGAACTTCCCGCACTTTCTTCTCTCTCATTTTTTCAAATGAGTGCTCTTTGTTACCATGTTCCACTATCAGATAACTTGGTGACATCGAAAAAATATTTGCTTCCCTCTACTTCGAAGTATTTGGATGAAGAGTCATTTGCTCGAATATATATGGGTTTTAATGAACTAAAAATACTGCTGCATATAGAAGTAGATGTTCCTTTTCAAGAAGCCAGCCTTTCAGATTTTAGAAAAACAGATTCTATTGAGCTTTTTTTTGACACAAGGGACTTAAAAGAAAAAGATATCATTACGCAGTTTCATCATCACTTTGTTTTTTTCCCAGAAAAAATTGAGGGGACTTTAGGAAGAGAGATTACACGCTTTCGAACGGATGATATGCATATGCTTTGTGAGCCGCAATCATTAGTAGCTACTCCTTTTTACGGTAAAAAAAATTATATTTTAGACATAGAAATTCCATTAAGTGCGCTTCATGGATATGATCCAACAGCATTTAAACGGCTGGGTTTTTGCTATCGTATTAATCGGAAAGATGCAGATCCGCAGCATTTTGGTATTTCCTCATTTGAATATGCGATAGAAAAACACCCCAGTCTCTGGCCTTCGCTTTCCTTAATTAATCTAATTTAATTTTATTCTTTTCATTTTTTTCTTACATAAACATCTTATAATAAACTACTTGATTAAAAAAATTTATTTACAACTTTAAGTGTTTGGATTAAAAGTTAAAAATTAATTATTGTTGGCTGCCAGTATTAACTTTAATAAGGGATATGAAAATGTCAGGAGTAACCTTTAAGAACACTTTTAATGGTGCAGTAAGTGAGGTAAAAAAGTGTGAAATTCAAGGACTTGAAAGTAAAATTAACAATCTTGGCTTTGATTTGATCTCACTTGGTAACAAGTTCGAAAGCATTATGCCTTTAAGACAAGCAGCAAGTATAGGAAACGATGTAGAGAAATACATTGAGAAATTAAAAGATATTTGCGCTACAGCCAATAAGGCTCACAGGCTTGCTTGTGGAATGAAGGGAATTTATAGTGTAGCTCTAATGTTTCAAGGATTAAAATTAGCAGGGACTGCAGCTCTTGGAGTGGCTAATCTCATCATTTTTGCTCCTTTGAAAGGAGATCCCAGTAAACTTATCCCTGAAGAAGTTCATCAGAAAGCTAGAAGAGCGTCGGTAATATTGGCTAAAATTTCTTCTATAAAAGATGAAAACAAAAAATCAATAACTGCTCTTAAAACTGAACTTCAACAGAAAGAAGCAGATTTAAAAGCTAATGTGCAACAAAAAAAAGCTGCTCTTAAAGCTGAAGTTAAACAAAAAGAAACTGCACTTAAGGCTGAGCTTCAACGGAAAGAAGCAGATTTAAAAGTTAATGTGCAACAAAAGAAAGCTTTATTAAAAGTAATTCAAAAACATTTAGGTCAACTTGAGGTTCTATTTGAATGCAAAAAAATTAATAATTTACAGAGCTTCATTCATCAACGAGATACTTACAAGCAAACAATTGATACTCTTCATAATGAGATAGAAAGCTTAACAAGCAAAATAAAGCAAAATAAAGAAGAGCTTTTAGTAAAGTTGAATGACAGAAAAAAATTTCTCGAGACGCAACTTCAAGACCTTGATGAGCAGCTCGCAAATCAACTTAATATCTTTAAAGAGAATTTTAAAGCTGAACTTAACAAACATAGAGAAGAAATTCAAAAGTTAAAAGATCAATTACCTCATAATTACCGACTAAATTGTTTTGGATCTTCTGTTAGATCGACTTTGCAGGGCATAAACCTTAAAGATGGAGTAGTATATTCTGCAAGTCAGTTTAAAAATATATACAAGAATGGAATTCAGTCATTCAATACTAAATTAATAATTTCTAATATCGGTACAAACAGAGAACCGTCTTTACTAGCTACTGCTAAAAAAACTGCCCTAACTACAATCGGGTTTAATAACAGTGGTGCACCACATGTTCCAATTTCAGATCGAAAAAATAAGTGGAAATTGAGAATGCTGCTGAGGAACTATAAGCAGCAGGTCTGTGGATCGTCTTAGTAGAAAAAACGCTTCAGTACCCCCTGCTTTTAGCAGGGGGTTTTTATTCACCTATTCAATAAAAAATGTAACTACCATTTTTTTGTGGAATAATTATTTTAATAATAAAGACATTTTTTGAATTAAAAGAAATAAATTTACTTTATATGTAAATATTTAATATTATTTCCCGCGCAAAATAATAATTTTATTTTTATAAGGAGAAATTAAATGTCTATTTCACATTTAACATTTGAACGCCCTTTTAATGGCGCTGCTGTAAGTTCTGAACAGTTAGAAAAAATTAATAAACTAGAAGGAAAAATTAATGCTCTAGGTTTTAAATTACGAGACCAAAACCGTGCGCTGAGAGGTCTTATTCCTTTAAGAAACCTTGCTGAAGGAGGAAATCACGTAACAGACTATATTGAGAAATTAGAATTAGTTAGTGCATTAATTAATAAAGCAAGTCGATTAGCTTTCGGAGCTCGTGGAATTTATGGGTCAGCTTTGGTAGCTCAAGGGATAAAGCTTGTTGGAACTGTTGGTTTAGGAGCAGTTAATGCGATAGTTTTTGCTCCTTTAAAAGGAGACCCTGGCAGGATAATTCCTAAAAAGGTTCATGAGATAGCTAGGGCTACATCGTTAATATTCGCAGAAATCTCTAATAAAAAAATTACAAGTAAAAGCCAAATACAAGCCATTGAGGAAAGAAAAGATGTTTTGTGTACACAAACAAAACAAGAAAAGGCTCAATTACAGGCTGAAACAGAGGAAAGGGAAGCTGCTTTTCAAGAAGAAATAAGACAGTTAGAAGCGGAAATTGAAAAAATAGATGCTGACCTACAATCAGCTGAAAGTTCTTTAAGTCAAATGGAGTGCATAGCAAAGCACAGTGTAGTTTCGCCTCATGAAGTTTTTATTAACTCTATTCAACAAAAAGTTGAGGCCCTTCGAAGAGAAAAAAATGACTTAATAGGAATACTTGAACAAAAAAAAGAAGATTTTTCAAGTCAGAGGGAAACTCTTAGAAATGGTCTTGAGATACGAGTACAAAATCTCGATGAACAACTTTCCACTCAACTTGATGAACTTGAGGTTGATCGTAAAAAAATAGTTGATCAACTTACAAGTGATATTGCAAGGTTAAAAGCTACTTTGCCAAGTAACCATCGTCTTTATCGTTTGGGGTCATCTCTTAGAATTACCTTGCAGGGCGCAACCTGGGATAAAGGAACTCGATATTCTTGGAAAAAAATGAAAGATTTATGGATAGGAGCTACTCAGGTTAATGTTGAATTCATGATTAATAGGATAGATCCACCAAAAGAGCTTACTCTGAATGGAATTGCGAAGAAAACAGCGTTGAGTATATTACTTGGCTTCAATACAAATGGGACACCTCATGTACCTATTTCAAAGCTAATTGATCCAAATGGTTTTAAGCAAATTGAGAGTCAGTACAAATTCGAATTATCTAGGAGACAATAATAAAAAGTTGTTTTGTGCAACTCTCTACTAATATTTAAAAAGTAGGGAGTTGTTTCGTTACTTAGCAACCATGGAAATTACTAACTTTCTGAATTAATAATTTCCTTAAAAGGTCCTTTTAAAGAGCTATAAGTTTTTAACTTACTCGTAAACTGATTATAGCCTGCTAGGATTCCTAGCAGGCCAAAGAACATAATTTTCCCTTGTTGGAAAAATAGAAAAAAATAATCGCACAAACCAATAAATAAAAATCCAATCATAAAAGAGGTTAAGAGTAATTTTTCCAAAGAGATACTTCTAAGACTTTCTTTAAAAATAAAAAATAGAAATAGCAAAAAAGAGCAAAGGCTAATTGCTCCAGTTTCAGCACCAAGTAAAAGATAAATATTATGAACTGTAGCTCCACTTAGACTAGAATTATAGGCAATGGTATCTAAATAAGCGTTCATATTAGGGATAAATTGATCATAACCTACCCCAAGAATTGGATGGCTTTTCATCATGTTTAGGGCTATCAGACTGTAATATATCCGGGCATTGTTTGAACCATTAGAAAGTTCACTATTACTAACAATTCCACCACGATTATTCACCTGTGGATAAAAAATATACCCATTAAGCAAAAATGAAGCTCCAATCAATAGAACTATCACTAGAATTGTTTTTTTTAATTTTAACTTTGCAAAAGTTAGAAAAAAGATAGAGCTAATAAAAAAACCAAAAATAGCACTTCTTGAAAAAGTGACAATAAGGCATGCAGACTGCAAAAAAAACATAAGCATAAAAAGTCCCTTTTTCCATTTTTTCTGCTCAATAACTGCATACAAAGTACTAAGCATAGAAATGCTTAGAAAAGCCCCTAAAATGTTGGGATGAGGAAATGTCCCATATGCTCGGATAATAGAGGCCTTAGCTGTTTTAAAAAGGTTAAATATCCATACCTTTCCATCTGTTGGGATCATAGCATAATTTATATTCGATTTAAATTTAGGTTCTCCAAACTTATAAAGACCTAATGGATGCTGTAAAAGATAGTGGTAAAGACCAATAATGCTTTCTACCATTCCTATTAAAACCAAGAGGAAAAATATTTTTCTTAAGAGGTTAGAAGGATCATTTTTTGCTATGACGTTCGCTGTAAAAATAAACAGCAATATTGAGAAAAAAAGTTGATGGATTTTTAGAAAAGAATGACTAAAACTTGCTGTCTTAGAAAAAAGAACAGAGAATAAGCTAAAAATAAAAACGATCCAAAGATATTTATTTTCATTTTGAAAAAGTAAACTTGCTTTTTTCTTAGCTGTAATCAAAAAACTAAAAAAACAAATAAAAATAACAATGTCAGTTAAATAAATATTAAGATCTTTACTTAATTGATGGGCAGGGGAATGAAAAAATATTTTAGAAATTGTATGGTATAGCCTGTGTTCAAACGGCTTGTACTCAAAAGCAAAGTATCCAATGATAAAAAGAATAGATATTTCTAAAAATGAGAGCCGAAAAATTTTTAAGGTTTTTTGCATTTACACTAAGTGTTTTAGGGAAATATTTTTTTATAATCTTATTATAGCCGTTTTATAGGGCTTGCTTTCGAATTAAGGTAAATATTTTATCTAAAATTCCTCTTAGTTCACCCAGTAAGTCCTCTAAGTTTTTAGAATATTCTATTTTCGAAGTGGTATCTTCCATTTTAGGTCCAACTACATAGGTTTTAATAAGCTTTAGAGCTTGAGCTTCAAAACTATGTAGCATTCCTTTCAATTGCTCAAAAAAAACATTATCTAGTGTGCTGATTTTTTCGGAAAACTCAGCTAAATCAACTTGCAGATTTGTCAAGTTTAATTCTAATTGTTTAGGGTTCCGAATAAATTCATGAATAGATTTATTAACTTCAACATCTAACTTTTTAAAAAAAGTTTCCAAGGTATTTTCTAGCTGATTATAAAGTATTTTAGCGTCTGACATAGATTCCTTAAGTTCAAGTTCTTTTTGTCATATTTTTTTCTTTCTTTCAATTATAAAGATAAGTATTTGTAAAAAAAAGGAGGGAAATTATGAACTCATTAGTTGCACCCATTGTGACAATAATTGCTGGAATAGCAATTCTGATTTTTCCAAGATTGCTAAGCTACATTGTTGCTTTTTACTTAATTTTAGTTGGCATTTTAGAGCTTGTAATTCGCATGAACTAGTGCTCTTTTCGTTTTTCTTCGGTGCTTTTTATTTGTTCTTTTAACTTTGGAAAATTGGCAATAAGAGCGCCGAAGTCGCTTTTTCTAATAGCTAAAATATCAGAAGGCTCAACACACTTTACAGTGGCATTTCTTCTTTTTTCATTTAAAAGTGACATCTCTCCAAAAAACTCGCCCTCGCCCAGGTTGGCAACATGAACATCCTCTCCTTGTTTTTTCTTTAAGATTTCCACCTTACCTTTTACTATTATATAGAGATAGTCTCCAATATCTCCTTCATGGAAGATAATATCTCCTGGCTCAAAGTGAAGAGAGTTAATTCCTTGAGAAGGTGAAAGCTTTAATTGCACAGCTTCAATAGGAATAATCATATCTAAAAACCAAGAAATGGCTACTTTCAGTTTCCTATCAAATCCAGGGAGCTTCATCCAATAAATCAGCCGCCACATAAACCAGGCTACAAAACCTGAGACCTTAATAAATCCAAATAATTCGGCAACGGCGCTGTGATGGCCTAATGCTCCCAGCATTCCCAGGCTTTTAAATTTAAATTCGGTTGTACTTCTTCCATTTATGACGTTGACGATATTTTGAGCTAATACTTTTGCTTCCCTAATAGCAAATTGGGCTGTGGGGGGACAAGTTGATCCTGTTTGAAGGTCAGGTATTTGAGCGCAGTCGCCAATAGCCCAAATACAATCTTCTCCTTGTACCTGCATAGTTGCATCGACTTTAATCTTTCCCTTTTCTTGTGGTAACTTTAAATGTTCTAATAAGGGATTGGGAGAAGAGGGGACAGTTGAAATTACCGTTTTACTATTTAGTTTTGTCTCATCATCGAGTATTGCCCCAGCAGGAGTTGCTGTTGCCAGTCTTTTGCCAAACAGGATATCTACTCCTCTTTTTTGTAAAATTTTACCGGCATAATTACTCAGCGATTCACTAAGCTCTCTTTCCAGCACTCGGTCTTTGCTATGAATCAAATAAACTTTGACTAAGGCTGGGTCAATTGTCGGATATTTTTTTGCTAAATTACGAACTAAGTCATTAATCTCTGCTGCGATTTCTGTACCAGAAAAACCACCACCGCCAATTACATATGTTAATAAAGCCTTTTTTAGATCTTCATCAGTTTCTGTGGAAGCAGCTTCTATGGTATCAATGATATGATTTCTAATTCTTAGAGCATCTGACAAATTTTTAAATGGCAAGGCGTGCTCATGAAGACCAGGCGTAGCTCTAAAATCAGTTACATTGCCTAAGCTGACTACTAAATGGTCATAGTGTACAACTGATGGTTTATGGGAAAATTGTGGGTATAAATTAATTGCCTTCTTTTCTAAGTCAATTGATTCAATATCTCTAATATATAGTGTTGTTTTAGGAAGTCGTCTTTGTAAAGAGCTCACAGTGTCTATAATTCCCACAGAGCCGCCAACTACTTCTGCTAGCATGGGCTGATAGACAAAATAATTTTCTCTATTGATTAAAGCAATTTCGTAATCTTTGATTTTTCGAAGTTGCTTCTCCAAATGCATAGCGGTATATACGCCGCCAAAACCGCCGCCTAAGATTACTATTCTTTTTTTGCCCATATTTTTCTTTTAATTCACTTTACTTTTTTTTCACATGATAATTTGCGAAATAATTCATTTTTCATTTAAGGTGCAATTTAACATGTGTTTAAAGGATGTCTTTGCAAGATCAAACATTTAAGAAAATTAACAAGCAATATACGCCTCTAAGTTTTTTTGCTAACCCAAAGGATGAGGCAGAGTTCTTTGATTATTGGAAAAGATATTCAAAAAGAATGATTGAAGCTCAAGATCCTTCTTTAGTAAAAAAAGTCAGTCGACTTTTCAAGAGTATAGAAAAAGAAAAAAATGATGATTTATTCGTCAAGGACCTAGAAATTAAAAAAGTTAATGATCTGATCGGATGGGGAGTCTTTGCCAAAAGAAAAATCCCTAAAAAAACTATCCTAACGCATTATGCTGGAATCATTAAAAAGGACCGTCAGGTAAGTAATAAAAATCGTCATGTATTTGGTTTTACTGGAACGGAAAAACTAAAAAATTGGGTAATTGACTCAGAAAGCGTCACTAATATGGGCTCTTTGATAAACCACTCCAAAAACGGGAATGTAGAGGCCATGGAATATTACGACAAAAAAGGACCTAAAATTGTTTTCGAAACGATTCGTGATATTGAAAAAGGGGAAGAGCTTACCTATGATTATGGGGAAGGATATTGGAAAGGCTTAAAAGAAAAACCACGATAGACTATGCCTAACTTTGTACTAGCCGCCAGACATGCTAAGCCTAAAAAAACTACTTATGAAGAAGATCCTCCCTTAAGCGAAGAAGGCATTTTAATAGAAGAAAAAGTGGCGAAGCTTCTCGTTAAGGAAAATATTAATATAGATGTCATTTACACTTCGCCTCTTCTTAGAGCAAGGCAGTCTGCTGAAATTATCGCCAAATATGTTCCGGCTCCTATTTTTGTGGAAAATGCTCTTGGAGAAGATTTTGATAAAAATGTGTTATTAGAACTTATTTTAAATTCAAAAGAAAAGTTCATGACTACCTGTTTTATGGGACATGCCCCTACAATGGCAGAGTTTGTAAATGACTTGACCGGTTTCAATGCCTTGCCTAATGGATTAGATAAAAGCTCTATTGCATTTTTAGAGTTTCCAAATGAGATTGCGTTCCATAAAGGGAAATTAAAAAAAATTTTTCATTAAAATTATGAAAAATTTGCTACCCATAAATTTTTGTCATCTATCAAAATGGAAAGTGAAAAACAAAGGTCGACATATGAAATTTACTGAATCACATGAATGGATTTCATTACAGGACAATATTGCAACTGTTGGGGTAACCGAGTTTGCTCAGAATGAACTAGGTGAAATAGTTTATATTGAACTCCCCAAGGTGGGCATGCAGGTAGAAGCAGGTCAAGAAGTATGTGTATTAGAGTCAACAAAAGCCGCTGCTGATGTATATAGTCCTGTCTCAGGTGAAATTATTGAGGTTAACCATTCGCTGGATCAAGAAACAGAAAAAATTAACGAATCTTCTGAAAATGAGGGCTGGTTATTTAAAATAAAACTTACCAATCCTTTAGAATATAAAGGACTTTTAACATTAGAAGAATATCAAAACTTGTTAGATTAAGGGGTTCCTTCTAAATCTTTCGTTCTTTCGATAGAAGCAGGGGTTTGAACCTCTTCCATTTCATCTAGATTAATCCCTGTTAAAGCTAAAAATCCAAGTGCCATCAGTCCTGTAGTTATAAAAGTAATACCCATTCCTTTTAAATTAGCTGAAATATCTGAATACTTAAGTTTTTCTCTAATCGAGGCAATAAGAGCAATAGCCAGCCACCAGCCAATTCCTGAGCCCAATACATATATCATATTAGGTATAAGGGGATATCCTCTTGCCGTTGCAAAAAGACAAGCTCCTAAAATAGCACAATTCACTGTAATCAATGGAAGGTAGACTCCTAGAGCAGAGTATAGGGCAGGAGAAAACTTATCAATGACGATTTCTAATACTTGTACAAAAGCTGCAATAACGGAAATATAAATAAGCAGTTCTAAAAAATTTAGATTAACACCGCTTGCATCGATGCCTAAATTAGACAGCCATGTTAATGCATTGGGGGCCGTGATAAATCTATGAACAAACCAGTTAATTGTTCCAGAGACAAAAATTACAAAAGTAACTGCTTTTCCAAGGCCATTGGCTGTTGACATTTTATTGGAACAAGCTAAATACGAGCACATACCAAGAAAATAAAAAAGTAGAATGTTTTGAATAAAAACTGACTGAATCAGCAAACCCAATAAATTTGTAAGACTATATTCTCCTAACCACATTAAAAGGACCTTTTTTGATTAATAATGTTAGCAATCCAAATAAATCCACCTAAGATAAAAAAAGCAGCAGGAGCAAGTGGCATTAATCCAAAATTCACATAGGCACTAGGGTTTTGAGGTGTTGCGTAAAAGAAAGTGGGAATGATTTGAAATCCAAAGAAAGATCCAAAACCAAAAATTTCACGTATGGCTCCCACAGAAATGATAACATAGCCATAACCCATTCCAGCCGCAAGACCATCTAAGAAAGCCGGGATAGGAGGTACATTCTTGGCCATACTTTCAGCTCTTCCCATTACTAAACAGTTAGTAATAATAAGCCCCACAAATACAGATAAAACTTTTGACATCTCAAAGAAAAATGCTTTAAGAAATTGGTCCACAATAATAACAAACATGGAAATGATAGCAAGTTGAGCTATCATACGAACATTGTCAGGTGTAATTTTTCTAATAAGAGAAACAAAAAAGCTGGAAAAAGCAGTTACGAAAGATACTGCTATTGCCATGGTAAGCGCCACTTGTACTTTAACTGTTACTGCCAAAGCAGAACAAATACCTAATATGGCCACAAGTATTTGGTTATTCCTCCATAATGGGTCTAAAAAATAGGCTTTGTATGGCTTTGTCATGGGCTTATATTCTCCTGATGCACCTTTAATAAAAAGGGGCGGTATTTTTCTAAAACATCCCTATAAGCATTCGTCACTCCCATCCCTGTTAATGTAGCGCCAGTTATACCATCTACAGCGCTATCCGCTTTAGGGGAGGACCCGTATACTTCACTTACTTTGCCTTTTACCACAACAATCCCAATTGGAGCACGTGCAAAATCAGTAGTTCCGGTTGCTCCTTTATGAAAAATCACTTTGTTTTTGAATTCCTTTTGCCAGCTTGGAAAGGAAATATTAGCACCTAACCCTGCTGTTTCAGATTGTTCATACCAAGTAGTGCCAATAACTGTATCTCCATTGCTTTCTATAGCAAGGTAGCCATAAATGGCATCCCAAAGTCCCATTCCATTGATTGGAATAACATAGCCAATAGGAGTTGTGCTTCCAGAGATATTTTGGGGAGAGTTATTCGGTAAAATAGCATAGACAAGTTTAAGAGGAAGGTCTGCAAAGCCATCTTTTTTGTTTTTTTCTAAGTATTTGGCTAAATCAATTCCTTTTTCTTGAAAAGTATAAGTATTTCCCTCGTTATCAGTTAAAAATGGCCGAATGCGAATTTGATACACCTTTAGGATTTCGTTACTTTTTGCTTTTACAATGGAAGGGGAGGGAATAAGTATCTGTTCTTTTTCAGAAAAAACAGCAGGTACGTACTTGTTATCTTTTTGAACAAGAAAATAGCCTTCAGGACTTAATAAACTGGCTGAAATCATAAGCTGCTTGCTTCGGTCAAGCTCCTTGGCTTCCTCTTGTTTAGGTTTTAGAACACTTGCTAATATAGCCAATATAAGAGCGCAGCTTGAGCAAATAACAATAATAAAAATCAGTGTTCTGCTGTTATGGGATTTTTCCACTGTTGGCGGTTTTTGTTCAGAGGAGGACACGCTTTTTCCTCCTATAAATACGAACATTATAGAAATCAAATAAAGGCGCAAATACATTTGCAAATAAAATAGCCAACATAACACCTTCTGGATAAGCTGGATTAATTGTTCTAATAATAATGATAAGTGCACCTATCAAAATGCCATACATCCATTGTGAAGATCGCATAGAAGGTGAGGATACGGGGTCCGTTGCCATAAAGACTATGCCAAAGGCTATACTGCCAATTAGAAAATGCTTATAAAAAGGGAAGTCAAAAACAGCTCTATTCCAAGCTCCTGATTCGACTCCAAAAGTAGTAGATGCAAAACTAGCAAGTAAGGAAGCTGCTAATACTCCGATAATAAAGCCAAACATGGTTCGGAAAGAACCTACCCTTGTAATTAAAAGAAGGAGCATTCCGATGATGCAAAAGAAAATCGAAACTTCTCCAAATGATCCTAATTTATTTCCCCAAAATAAATTGCCGTCACTAAACAAGTTTAGTCCATACTTAAGTTGAATAAACTTCTCAGCAAGTGGAAAGTTATCAACAGCAAGCCCAAGTCCCCCTTGTTCAAAAGGAGCAGTCACAAACTCTCTTAATTGATCAAGAGTAAGGTCAGAAAGATTTCGTACAGTATTGCTGATGCCAGATGACCATTTTTGAAAGTAATTGTTAATGTAAGGAAAAATTTCTGTTTTTATTCCTAGGTGATGATTGGCGATAGTATCAATGTGAATTCTTTTAACTTCACCTGGGAGGTTGAAAATTGCTAAGCTTGTTTCTTGAGAGATTGCATCAGCGCCGCTTAAATTAGCTTGAGCATTCATTTGCATAATGCTTTGGGACACAGTGTAGTTATCTCTACCGGCCCAAATCTCGCCAGTCATATAAGCTGGAAATCCAAAGTATAAAAATGTTCGGCAAGTAAGGGCTGGGTTCAAAATGTTCATGCCAGTTCCCCCGAAAACTTCTTTACCGATTACTATCCCAAGAGATACTCCTACTGCAACCATCCAGTAAGGAAGGCTCGGAGGTAAAATTAAAGGATATAAAAGTCCGCTAACTAGAAATCCTTCAGAAATTTCGTGCCCTTTTACCACAGCAAAAATAAATTCCCATAGTCCTCCGACAGCGTAGGAAATAAGCAAAACTGGAAGAAAAGAGAGAAGACCTTCTTTTATAATCGAAACAATCCTTCCATTTTCAAAGATAAAGGAGAAATAACCGGAAAAAGAAGAAGAAGCTTCTATAAATTCTTTCATCAACAAATAGTTACCACTACTATATACATAGGCCTGGACTCCACTATTCCAAATAGCCATGATAGTGCAGGGGATAAGTGCAAAGACAACTATAATCATCCATCGTTTTAAATCGACGGCATCTCTAATGAAAGGAGGATGTTTAGTATTTATCTTGGGTTCAAAACAAAAAGTATCAATTGCACGAACAAGAGGTGCAAACTTTTTCAGCTTTGGTTTTTTTTCTACCCACTCAACTTGTTTTTCTAGAATTTTTTTTAGCATGTTATTAGACCTCAAACTAAAACCTACTTAATAAAAATAATTTTTTCAAGATTCTTTACTTCGATCTTTAAACCAATTTGATTATGCTAGTAAGTCAGACATCGTGTTTTGTATGGTTAAAAAAGGGATTTTTTTTGTTATTTTTTTGAGTTTGCTTGTTTTTAAGAGCGAAATTTATCACTTTAGCTTTCAAAAAGTATTAGGATATTTTGTTCGATCAAGCCTTAATGCCTCGCTAACTTATGACTCTTGTCACAAAACATTAGATGGATGGGTTTTAAAAAATGCTCAAATCAAAAGAAAAGACAATTATACACTTTCTACTGAAAGCTTGACTGTTTCTTATAAAGTTAACCTTAAAGCATTAGATTTCTTTCTTCATGTCGATGCTGCAGATTCTAAAGTTGAGCTGCTAAAAATTCCTTCTTTTACAAAAACCAAATCAAGCAGAATTCATGTTTCTTTTTCCTGTAAAAATACGGAAGTGTTTTTTGATAAAGATAAGGTGATAATTGATTGTTTTACTCAGCCCTTTTCCAGCAATAAGAAGGTTATTGTAAGGCAATTCCATAACAAGGAAGATGCCTTGTTAACCGTGAATATTACTGCTCAAAAAGAAAATAAGCTTGCTGAAATAAACTTTCAGCATTTTGACCTTACATTCTTTCAACATTTTAAAGATTTTTTCTACTCTGATTTGCAAGGATATGCTAATGGATTTGCCGTATTACGATATAATGAAACTCTTAATTATCTTTTTTATAACCTTTGTATTGAAGATTTTGTATCCCAAGGATTATCTACAGATATTTGCCTTTCGGCAAAAAAACTTTTTCTTGAAGGGGAATATCCTACTTTCCAAGGAAAGCTTAACAAGTGGGTACCTTCCCTTTTTATTCAAAAACTGAGGATAGACTCTAAAATTGAAGAAGGGAAAATTCATGTAAAAAGCGAAAATGTTTTATCTGACTTGTCAGGAAAGTTTTCTTTTAATCCTGGCATTGGACCTAAATGGGATTTCGAAGGAATAGGGAAATATGAAAAAGATGATTTCCATTTTTCTACTTCAGGAAAAGGCTTTTTTCACAGTTTCTTTGCAAATTGGCTAAAAGGCGCTATTAATTTTAACAACACTTCTGGCCTTACTTTCAATTTAGAAGAAGAAAACTCTTTTTTATCCTTAGAAACTAAACTACATAAATTAGATTCTAAACATTTTGGTTGTCTTCAAAAGATTTTTGAGGGTCTTATAAGAGACTTGCCAAGTGTTAAAATAGAAAAGGGGATATTTTCAGGTAATATTATTGCTCACTATTTTGAAAAAGGTTCTATTGAGTTTGCCTTTAGTAATTTCTTAGCTAATGGTTTAATAGCTTCCGCTGAAAATAACAAGTTAACTGCAAATAAAATACTTTTAAACGGTTCGTACAATTTAAAATCTCTCACATCGATAAATGGGCAAATTGATATCGATCAGGGATCTTTTCATTCCCTTGCTCCTAATATACACATAGATAATATCCAAGGAGCATTAAAATTTTCTACTGGGATAGTGCAGCCCTCTAAGCTAGACTTTAGCATATATAATACCATAGGATCATGCACTGTTCATGGAGCTGTTGAGGATCCTTCTATTGAAGCAAAACTAAAGGGAAGATGGGGGGACTTAGATCCTCTTATTGCTGATAATTTAAAGATAATCTCAGGCTATAGCTCCTTACACTTTTATTCGGAACTTGCTGTTAAAAGAAGTGAAATTTCTGGCAACTTGCAGTTTTTTGATGAAGAATCTGTGCAAGATTCTTTTAGTTTCGAATTAAATTTATTGGATAGTTTGAATAAGGAAAAAAAGTTTGTTAAAAAAATTCAGCATGGGTGGATAAAAGGCGCTAATATAACTTTAGAAAGACTTACCTATGATCCTGAAATAAGTTTTCAGGGAAAGGCTAATTTTTTAGCAAGGCTAGATGCAAAAAAAGTTACAGCAGTTATTAATGCAAAAGACTTGGTCGGCGATACAAACTCATGGCACTTTACTTTAAAAAATATTGGTTATTCTACTAATAATGAGTTAGATACAAGCTGTTGTATTAACTTAGATTATTTTTTAGAAGAAAAAAAACTAAACTGTAGTTTTCCTATTGAAAAGGGAGCAGTAACTGTCAAAAAATATAAAGTCTCTTTCGAAGAGATAATGGGATACTTTGCACTGTCAAATGATAATATTACCCTACAGGTTGACAACACCCAATCAGAAAAAATTGATTTTGAAGGAGTTTTTTCCTTCCATCTAAAAGAAAAAGCACTGCAGATCCTAACTAATAAAATAAAGGGTGAGATAGAAGATTTAGAAATTTTTCTGCGACATTTTTCTTTTAATCCTCTTGCTAATATCCCAGTTAAAGGATCGTTCGAAAGTTCAAAAAATGGATTTTATTTATCAACAGTTTTACATGACGACACAGTTCCACTTAACTGGAAGGCTAAAATTGCTTTGGAAGATGTTAGTTATTTAATGTCATCGCAGGCAAATCTTCAAAAGTTAAAGGGAGTTTTTTCTTACAACTCATTTACTAGACAAGGAGGAATTAGTGATGTAACAGCTCGGATGTTTTTACACTCTTTAGATTCCCAAGAGGTGTTTGATCTCTATGTTCCCTATATTTTACTACAAGAAAATATAAGTTTTGATGCAAGGCTTTCTAATTCACTTTGGGATGTTGTTCGCCTTAAAGGAGATGTTATAGCTGAGGAAAATGAGTTTAGTGTGCTGTTAGATAATGAAAAAACACACTTTTTTGGGACTAAACTACATGTGAATGAACTCAATTTTAAAAATTACAAATTGCAACGGTTAAAGATGTCTCCTGAGATTGACTTGGCGATGTTACCCGAGCAAATAAAAGTAATAAATCAAATTTTTACACCAGCAATTCTACCTACTGCAATCAATGAAATCCTTCCTGAGAAATTATCAGGAGTAATTGCTTGCAGTGTAGCATTTACTTCCAATGAAAAATCCTGCATTTCCTTAAATGGGAAAAACCTGCAAATAGGTCGGAACTCCTTTAATGAACTATCGCTAAAAGCAAATGGAGAAGGCAGCTTTTGGAAAATTGCCAATGTTGCCTTAGATGACTATAGCGGCTCATGTGAGATACAAAAGGGACAGGATCAATGGATTTTCTCTAATTGTTTATTGCAACTGCCTTCTTTGGGAAAAGTTGATATGAACTTCTATTTAAATGATAATTTCCAAGTTAATGGAGAGCTTACTAAGCTGCAAATAAATGCCAATCTTTTTCAAAGTCTTATTAAAAAAGATATAGATATCAAAGGAGACATTCAGGGAGTAGGCCGTTTTTCTATTGACCTTCCCTATGACAATAGAAAGTTGCAAATAGAGACGGATATTGATCTTCAAACAAGTGAACTGATTATTGATGACTTTGCTTTAAAAAATACAGGTTCCATGAAAATGTATTTTTCATTGAGTGATGGTCTAGTAGTAAGAGGATTAAATATTCATGTGTTTCATCCTGAAGATAAGTTTACTTGGTTAAACTGTAAAATAGGTAGGCTTTACCATAAAGCAAAAGAAGAAAAATGGTCTTATGAAGACTTGCAAGTATACTTACCCAAAAAGGGCATATCCCATTTAATAAAAGAAAATAAGTGGGGCCTTACCTTACAGGGGGTAAGTAAGTTCTTTGATAAAAATGATGATTTAGACTTTTCTACTAAGGGAGAATTTGATACCCAGACACAAACTCTCCATATGCAAATCAGTGAATATCAAATTCCTTCAAAAGATGTGCCTCATATATTTAGAGACATTGATTTATTTCTTTGTCCTGAAAGTATTTCTGGGAGGGCAAGTTATCGGCATCAGAATAAGTATCTGCCATTTCACTTTCAGCTAGATTTTTCGGACAAAATAGAGGGCAGTCTTGTTTTTGAAGAAAAAGTAGATACCCCGCTTACTATTTTATTTCGGTTTGACCAGTCTTTAAAAATCTATTCGATTAATGGGTGTTTTGAAGGATTGGATGCCTGTTTTTACCAGGAATCAGATGAAGAAGGCTCTCCATTTATAGGAAGTTTAAAGCTTGATTTGAATAAGGCAAAGTTGCTTTTCCCGGATCTAGTTAGTGAGTTTTTTACTGAGCTAGATATGGGAAAAGGTTATGAATTGAGAGGAAAGCTTTATTTACATCCTTTTCACTTTGAAGGTACTTTAAGTGGAAAAGACTGTGAGCTTGCTGGCTGTATTTTTAAAACGATGCTTTCTTCTATAGACATTTCTTCTGATGCAGTGAAAGTTGACGACTTTAAGATCAGTGACAGATCTGGCATTTACAAAATTGATGAGATTAACATAGAAAAATCTAAAGAAGGAAAATGGCTTTTTTCCATTCCATTAATATCTTTTAAAGAATTCAGGCCTAGCTTGCTACAGAAAAAAAACTCTTCTTTAGGAGAAATAAAACCACTGGTAGTACGAGAGCTTAACATTACTGATTTACATGGAGATTTAGAAGATAAATCAACATTTGAAGGGAAGGGTACACTTTCTTTTATTAACTCTTTTAAAAGGGAACATACTGTCTTTGACATCCCTGCAGATTTCCTCGGTAGAATTTTTGGATTGGACATGGAGCTGTTAATACCAGTAAGAGGAGCAATTGACTTTTCTATCCATGATGGAAAGTTTTATGTGGAAGAGCTTAAAGATTCTTTTAGTGAAGGAAAAAGGTCTAAGTTTTTCTTAGTTAATAAAAAAGATAGCCATACTGTAGATTTTGATGGAAACCTTAATGTCCATATTCAAATGAAGCATTTTGTATTATTTAAGTTTACTGAGCCTTTTATTTTGTGTATTGAAGGAAATTTAGGTAAGCCAGCAGTCAGCTTAAAGACTAAAAAAAGTTTTTTTTCTAAAAAATGAGTTTTATTTTAGACTTCATTTTTCCTACTTTTTGCCTTCATTGTGGTGAAAGAATTCAAAAATCAGCTATTTGTCCTCATTGTGCTCAATTTTTAAAGCTTACTTCAAATGAACACTTCTTTAGTCGTCTTTTTGAAGAAAATCCAGTAACCAAATTATTTGTTAATTATGTTAAACATCATCAATTTCCGGAAGATATTAAAACTTTAAGTGCATTTATTATTTTAAAAATAGATCAGCTAAACTGGGACATGCCTAACAAAATTGAGGGAAATACTCCTTTCACTCAAAAAATTGCTAAAAATACGCGAAGCTTTATCCGTCAGGATAAAAAAAACATCATTACACCAGGAACTCTTCTTCTAGCTGAGGAAAAAGAACTTTTTCAGAATAATTTCTCTCAAGTCATAATTATTTAATTAATATTTAAAAAAAACATTAATTTATAATTATCAGTTAATTTATAATCTTAAGTCCTAAAAAAGGTAGCCAAAGCAAGTCCGCCTTTTACATGAGCTTATTTCTATAAATGCAAGAAAGAGATTTTAATAAAATTATGGAGACGAAATGACCACGGCAGTTCATGATAGACTAATTCCAAATTTTGATACTCAGCTAGCAAATGCCAACTCGACAACTTTAGAAGAAAGAGTTAATGCTTCAGCTCACGATGAAATTAACCGTTCAGTTATAATACATAGAGAAGCTTTCCTCGCCTATAATACTGCAGCATTTAAGAGAAACTGTTCTTTAGTGGCTGGAATTACTTTTGTAGCAATGTATGTGCTTGGAATTGTTATTCATGATCTTACATTAGTTATTGTATCTACACTTATTTGCATTAAATCGATAGCTATCTTTTTTAATAATAGATATCCATATTTCGCTGAAGTTTCTGGTTATAGAGCTGCAATGGAGCGTAGATTAAATGATGCTGACAATGGAATTCCTCGCCCCAGATATGCTGATGAATATTTACCACATGGAAATAATAAAACTTGCTTAGGTGGTTTTTTCTGGAAATATTATGTTTTTAAGAGTGGGGAAATGCAAAAGTTGGCCTCTCCATTACATATACTTATCCCTATAATGCAAGAAAGAGAATTTAATAAAATTATGGAGGTGTAATGACAACAGCAGTTCATGATAGACTAATCCCAAATTTTGATACTCAGCCAATAAATGCCAACTCGACAACTTTAGAAGAAAGAGTTAATGCTTTAGCAAATGAGATTAAGCAAGTAATGGAAATGCATAAGGAAACTTTTTTTGCTTATAATAAGGCAGCATTTAAAGCTAATTGTTTTTCAGTGATTAAGGTTGCATCTTTTGCAATGCTTGGGCTGGGGCTTGTTACAGATAGCCTTGCTATATTAGTGGCCTCTGTTGCTACTACTACTATAACTGTCATAGTTGAAGGATTTTTTTTAGATGATAGTCCAATACATACAGGTCTTTATAAAATATCAGCTGAACTTTATGAAAAATCTTTTCATATAATTCCAGTTCTTTTTGATCAGAGAAAAGTAAGACTGCAAGCTAACTACATTCAGCAAACTGACTATGTTATAAAATGTATAGCAAGAGAAGATAAGACCTGTTTAAAGGGTTTTTTCTGGAAATATTTCACCTTTAATAATGAAGGAGAGCCACTGCAGTTAGTCCATCCTTTAGAAGTAGTTATTCCTACAATGAACGAAAGAGAATTCAATAGAACTATGGAGGTACAGTGATAGCAGTAACTGATAGTCGAGCCGCGCAAGATTTAAATCCGCAACAAGTAAATGCGAGATTAAAGCCTCTAGAGGAAAGAGTTAATGCTCTGGCTCCAGATGAGATTAAGCAAGCAGTTGACACGTATAAGGAAGTCTTCCTCGCCTATAATATTGCAGCATTTAAGAGAAATTGTTCTTTGGTAGTTAAGACCATTTCTTTTGCAACGTTTATGTTTGGAGTTACTGGCATGGTAAATCCTGTAATAGCAGGTACATCTTTCATTATTTGCCTCATAGCCGAAAGAATTTTTATAGCTAATAAACGTCCAATAACAGCAGGGACTCTTATAAGACATAAAATATTGGTAGCTAAATTAGATGCTGATCCTTCTAGACAGGCAGATGAGATATTTGTCGAGCTTGAACCACAAATTAACTATATTCGAGAATGTATGCACAGGAAAGATAAAACTTGTTTAGGAGGCTATTTCTACAAGTATTTTTCCTTTAACAAAGAAGAGCAGCTGTCGAAGTTAGTTCATCCTTTATATAAACTTATCCCTACAATGAACGAAAGGGAATTTAATAAAATTATGGAGATACAATGACTGTAATCACTAATTTAATTTCAGCAGATAACCCACTAGGTTCCTCAGGCTATTACGAGGCCAGAATGGGGCAATTAACTGAAAAACTTAACAAAATTAGTGCAAATGCTGTGAAAGCTTATAAAGAAGTTTTTCTTAAATATAATGCTACAGCTTTCAAAATGAACTTCTTTTCATTGTGCCTTATTCCTTCTGTATCTGTTCTTTCCTTTGGAGTTATTGTTTCTATTTCAGCAAAGATACTAATGGTAGCTATGGCTATTTCAATTGTCGCAGTAGTTTATCTATATAATGCTAATCCTATTGAAGATGCCAGAACAAACACGTTTTCAATTTATTTTAAAAGAAACAAAAACAGCGGTATTGATGAGACAAATGCTGTGCTAGATGAACAGCGACAAGTATTAGATTTATTGAGACATGAATCGCTTAGGTCATGCAATGTGTTTTTCAAGAAATACTTTCAAATTAGTCAAGAAGGTCAGCTAGAGTTAGTTCATCCTTTGGATAAGGTAATTCCTGAAACGCGTTTAAGATAAATTCTTTTTAATCATTTGAATTTGTCTTTGCAGCTGCTCATTAGTACTTAGTTGATTAGATACTTTTTTCCATGAATGAAGTAGGGTAGAGTGTGTTTTGCCTCCAAAAGAATTAGCTATTTTTTGGAGGGAATCAGAAATTAACTCTTTGGAAAGATACATAGCCACTTGCCTTGCAAGGGCAATTTGCTTCATGCGCGAGTCTCCTTTTATTTCTGAGATACGCACTTCAAACGCGCTAGCCACAGATTTTAAAATACTTTCAACTGTAACTTTTTTAGATGTTTGCTGCTCAAAGATCTCACTTAAGGTTTTTTCTACTACATCTTGAGTGATTTGCTCGCCCATCAAGCGACAGTACGCAAAAAGGCGATTAATAGCTCCTTCTATTTGCCGTACATTTAAAAAGACATGATCTGCTATATAAAAGGCTACATCATCGGGAATGATGATTCCTTTGGTTTCTGCCTTATGTTGAATGATGGCAACCTTAGTTTCTAAATCAGGAACACCTATATTGGCGACCAAGCCCCATTCCATTCTAGCAATCATTCTGTCAGAAAGTTTTAATTGAGAAGGAGGCTTATCAGAGGTTATGACAATTTGCTTATGTTGGTTGATAAGAGATTCAAATGTATTGCAAAACTCATCTTCAAAATTCAACCTATTCTGTAAAAATTGAATATCATCGACCAGTAAGATGTCTAAGTTTCTATAAAACCTTTTCATTTTGTCGACAGATTTGTTCTTTAAGTTGTCTACAAGATCATTGATAAATGCTTCTGTTGTGATACTTTGAATTTTGGCATGTTTGTTTTTTTGTAAAACGCTATGACCAATGCCATGCAGTAGATGTGTTTTTCCAAGACCTACTCCTCCATGAATGAAAAGAGGATTGTAAGATTTTCCAGGGCGATTAGCAACTCCCACAGCTGCCGATTTTACAAACTGATTAGACGGTCCTTCGATAAAGTTTTCAAAAGTATAATTCCTATTTAACTGTAAGTGAGAAGTTTTTTGAGGCTTAGAAATACTTGTAGAAGATTTTTTTTCTTTGGGTGTGATGGCGGCGATACTAAAATGAAAAGGAAGCTCTTCAATGCTGGTACAGGAAAAAAAATTCAGTAAGTCTTGCTTGTAGTTATCAATGAGATACTCTTGCACAAAGATATTAGGCACTTCTAAAACTAACTTATCTTCAGTTTCCTCTTTTATTTTGATTGGCTCTATCCAATTATGAAATTCAGTAGCGGAGCATTTTTTTTCTACTAGCTGAACAAAGTCAGTCCAAACGCTTTTTATATCACAAGAAACGGTCATCTTTTATCTTTTGAAAATTTAATGATTTTAGCTTTTGGAAAGTGGTTTACAAAAGCAATTTCATTAGTCAAGTTAACACGATTTTTCTATCTGGGCAATGAAATAGTGGATTATCATTCTTTTACTTTCTCTAACTCCTTGAGCTTCAAAATTAGAAAAAAAGAGAGTTATTTTGTCCTAACTTGGGAAAGCTAAAATTAAAGCACTTGCTTGTTTAGCAATATCCTGGTTAGAGGAATTTTGCAGTTTTTTAGCTTGAGAGATTCCTTGCTTTTTATATCCTAAAGACAAAAGAGCTTTAGCTCTATTGAGCTGTGTTTGTAAGTCATTGGGATCAATTTTTAAAGAGCGATCAAGATAATTCAAAGCTTCTAAACTATTGCCTTTTTGTAAGTAAAGGGCCCCTAGGGTTTTTAGATCATAAGAGTTTTCAGGGGAAAGAACACTTAGCGCTTCAAAAAAAGTAATAGCTGTATCGTAAAGACCTTGTTTTATATATGAGTAAGCAACAAAGCGAAGATCTTCCAGTTGTTCATCATTCCAACCAAGTAATTCAAGCCAGTTCATCCTTTGTGGTATTGTCCTCTTCTTGCGTTAATCAATGAAAGATATTGATCATAAAGGCCTAGCATCTTTAGTAATTTGATCACTTTCTTTCGTTCTTTTTCTTCTTCATCTTTTTCAAAACCCTCAAACTGATGTTCTTTATGTTTTTCCTCTTTGTCTTTTGAAAGTTTTTGAAGTTCTTGTTCATGTTTTTCTGTCGAACCTAAAGAAGGAACTAGTTGAAAAGTAAATATCCGCTTTCGATGAGATAAATATTTTGGCGGTGGAGCAAATCTTGCCCAAGGTAAATTCTTTTGGAAAGTATTAAATTGCTCGTCAAATCCTGATGGTATATATGGTGTGGTAACGCTTACCTCAGAAAGGCCTCCAACTTGCCTTGACCCTTGCAAAAGTTCGTTATCTATCAGCTTCTGATCAACGGCGTATCTATTCGATGCGTCAACACCTAAATTATCTATAGTTCTAGGTTTTGTAGACATAAGTTTAAATCTCTTTGAGTTTCATTCTACCAGTACTTTGAATTTTTAAAAACGACTTGTTCAAAACTTATGAACAAGTTGTTTAAACAATGTGGGAAATTGATTTATCTACTTAAATATAAACTGGTTAAGTTGTTATTTTCAGGTCTTACCAACAAAGGAATAGAAAAACTTTTAAACAAATTTCCCACAATTTCCCACAATTCGTAAACTTCTTATTCTTAAGGAGGAAAAATAGTTTCTCAATTTCAAGCGAAAAAATATTTGCTCAGTTTTCAGATTTGTTGCTAGTATGTGGGAAAAAGTGGGAAACCAAAAGGTGCTCCTGTGAGTGATCATTTCTTCAGCGGATCTAGTATAGCAAAGTTGGATGACAAAAAACGTTTTGTTCTTCCACAGCAAATGCGCTATGGACTTGTAGAAGATGGAAAGCTGGAGTTTACTATTGGTCTTGGCCTTGGTGGATGTTTAACCATTTATAAAAAAAGTGACATTCAAAAAATTGTAAAAAAATTTAAAGAAAAACAGCATATAGCCAAATATCAAAAGTTTTTTACTTTGTTTTTTTCTCTTTTACATGAAACAAGTTGTGATAAAATTGGTAGAATATCTCTTCCAGCCTCCTTACTTAACATAGTAAAAATTCAAAAAGAGATCGTGGTAGCAGGTGTGTTAGACAAGATCGAGCTTTGGCCTAAAGAAGTTTATGATCAGAATATGGCGCAAATATTGCTTTCTAGCGAAAGTAGCTCTGAATTCCAAAAAATGACGGAAGAAGCGTTTGCTCTTTTACAAGACGATCAGAATGAAGAGATAAGTGAAATGGAAAAGTTATCTGAATCTCACATTAAAAATGCACAGGAAACTATTAGACAGTGAGTAAAAGACCCCATATACCTGTTTTAATTGATGAGGTCTTGGAGTTTTTCAAAGATAAAACACTAAAAGTGTTTATGGATGGAACAATGGGAGCTGCAGGACACGCCAAAAAAATTTTGGAGACTCATCCGGAAATTGAAATTTTTATCGGATTTGATAAGGATGTGCATGCTTTGGAAATTGCCGAAAAAGAACTTGATCCTTGGAAGGATAAACTACGCCTTAAAAATGGGGATTTTGCCAGTGCTCCGACGTATCTCAAAGAAGAAAAAATTGATTGCCTAGATGGTGTTTTACTTGATCTCGGTGTTTCCTCCATGCAGCTAGATAGTAAAACAAGAGGCTTTAGTTTTATGCATGAAGCTCCACTTGATATGCGCATGGATACAAGTTCAGACTTAACCGCTGAAAAGGTGGTGAATGAGTTCCCCGAAAATAAATTGGCTGAGATCTTCCTTAAATATGGTGAGGAATTTCAATATAAGAAAATTGCAAAAGCAATAGCTGTTGCCCGTAAGAAAAAAAGAATAAAATCAACCATTGACTTAGTGCAAGTCATTTCACCTGTTTTGCAAAGAAAACGGGGGAGAAGAAGAATTCATCCAGCAACCTTGGTTTTTCAAGCTCTTAGGATTTATGTGAACCATGAGTTGGATTCTGTTGAGCAGGGAGTCGGATCCGCCATTGAACATCTATGTCCAGCTGGAAGAATTGGAGTTATCAGTTTTCATAGTTTAGAAGATAGGATTGTGAAAAATATTTTTAGATCTAATAAAAAAGCTAAAATTTTAACGAAAAAGCCACTAACTGCTACGCAAGAAGAAAAAAAAGCTAACCCCCGATCAAGAAGTGCCAAATTAAGGTTTGCTGAAAAAATCGAAGGAGATGAAGATGCAAATAACTAAAATCATGAGATTGTCTGTATGCCTTTTGGTTTTTACTATTTGTCTTTTTTCTTATTTGTACAAACAAAATGATTTAACTAGGTTAAAAATGCAGGTGCCCAAAATTAATAAGCAGCTGCAGGCAATTAATGAAGAAATTAGACAGCTTCAGTATGAAATTGACCAATTCGAGAACCCAGCAAGGTTAATGGAAATGGCTTGTCATCCTGATTTTAACCATCTTAAACATCCTCTTATTAAAGATATAGAAACTATTCCCGAGGGTGTAGTCTTATCTTATCCCAGAAATGATTTAGAAATAGACGGCCCTGCTTGCATTAGGAATAGGTAAATGAAGTCTACTTCTTCTGATAGAAAAAGACTCGTTTTAGTAGCTGTTTTCCTTTTTGGCCTTAATGTATTACTTATTCTTCAATTTTATAAAATTCAAATTATTCAACAAGAAAAGTGGACTCAAGGAGCGTTAGCTCAGCATCAGAAAATAGTTGTTGAAACATTTCGTCGAGGAACTATTTATTCTAACACTACTGTTAAAGAGGGGCACCTTCAAGAGGAACAGCCCTTTGTTTTAGATGTTTTGAAATTTCATCTCTATATTGATCCCAATTCTATTCCAACCTCAGAGAAGAAAGCTGTTTGTAAAAAAATTTGTCAATTTTTGAATAAGGCAGACGAAAAGCCTATCTATCAAGAGTTTTTAAAAAAAAGCCGCAGTAGAAAAATAGCTGTCTGGCTAGACAAAGATCAAAAAAACCAAATTTTATCTTGGTGGAGAGCTTATGCAAAACAGAAAAAAATTGTCTCGAATGCTGTTTATTTTGTGAAAGAATATCAACGGTCGTATCCTTTTGGAGCGATGCTAGGGCAAGTTTTGCAGACAGTCCAAGATATTAAAGACCCTAAAACAATGCAGGCTTATCCAATAGGAGGCCTTGAGCTTTCATTAAATAACTTTTTAAAAGGAAAAATAGGGAAAAAAATTTTGCAAAGATCTGCTAGGAATCCAATGGATTCCGGGGTTGTTATTAATCAGCCAGAAGACGGGGCAGATGTTTACCTTACAATTAACCATTACCTGCAGGCAATAGTTGAAGAAGAGCTGAAAAAAGGAGTAGAGGTAAGTGCAGCAAAAGGGGGATGGGCCATAATAATGGATCCATTTAATGGAAATATTTTAGCGCTCGCTCAATATCCTTTTTTTGATCCAAGAAAATATAGAGAGTATTTCAATTCAGAAGAGTTAAAAGAGCATGCCAAAGTCAAAGCTGTTTCAGATGCTTTTGAGCCAGCTTCAATTTTTAAAGTGATAACTACAGCTATTTGTATGCAAGCTAATGATGAACTCATACAAAAAAATAAAGCCCCTTTATTTACACCTGAAGAGAAAGTCCCTACTTCTAATGGACATTTTCCAGGGAGGAAAAAACCTCTTCGAGACGGTAGACTTCACAAGTTTTTAAACTTAAATATGGCTCTGCAAAAATCTTCTAATGTGTATTTTGGTCAACTTATAAAAAGAGTAATCGATACTTTTGGGGAAAATTGGTATAGAGAAAAGCTTTTGCAATTTGGATTCGGGCAAAAAACCAATGTTGAATTGCCAGCAGAAACATTAGGCTTAGTGCCTACTCCTGGAAAAAAGCATCAGAATGGAACACTTGAGTGGTCTAAATCAACTCCTTATTCACTTGCCATGGGACATAATATTTTAATTAATAGCATACAAATGGTAAAAGCGTTTTCTGTTATAGCTAATGGAGGCTTTTTAGTTGAACCTACTTTAATTCGAAAAATACAAAAAAATAACGAAGTGATTTTAGACAATACTATCGAAAAAAAATATCCTCAAATTTTAAAGAAAGAGCATTGCGATAGAATTATCCATGGCATGAGATTTGTTACAAAGCTAGGAGGTAGTTCTCCAGGTGGGAATATACCAGGATATACTGAAGCTGGTAAATCAGGAACCTCAGAGAAAATTATAGATGGAAAGTATTCTCGAAATCATTTTATTTCCTCTTTCATTGGGTTGGCTCCAGCTAAAGCACCTAGGCTCGTTTTACTTGTATGTTTAGACGAACCTGAAGTAAAATGGGTACCGGGACGGGGTAAAAATCATAACGGGGGAATTTGTTCAGCCCCAATATTTAAAGACATTGCAAAAAGGGCTTTGGAGTATCTTGGAGTAGAGCCTGACGATAATCAAAAAGTAAAGGAGTTCGCTTACGAGACAAAAGAACTTCGTCAACTGCATAAAAAATGGAACTTATGAAATTAAAAACTCTTGTCAAAGATTTATCTGACATTACAGTCAAAGGATCAAAAGAAGTTATAATTACAGGAATTAATACAAACTCCAGACAAATCTGTCCTGGAAATATCTTTGTCGTGAAAAAAGGGGCTTCTTATGACGGGATAGATTTCATTCCACAAGCAGTAGAAAATGGGGCTGTTGCTATCGTTACAGATATTTTCCATCCTTTTTCTAAGAACATTACCCAAATTATAACGGATGATATTGAAGAGGTGCTTGTTAAAATTTCTTCTAAATTTTTTCAAAATCCGGCTAAGAATTTGTATATGGTTGGAATTACCGGAACTAATGGAAAAACAACCACTTCGTTTTTAATAAAACATTTGTTGAACCATCTTAACTATAAGACAGGACTTCTAGGCACTAATGAATATCACATTGGAGACTTTATCTATCCATCTACTTTTACAACACCTTTGGTAGAAACGACCTATAAGTTTTTAAAAGAAATGGTAGATCAAAAATGTACAGCAGCGGTCATGGAAGTATCTTCTCACGGTCTTGTGCAAAAAAGAGTGGAAGGCATTGATTTTGATGTAGCCATTTTTACCAATCTAACTAATGAACATCTTGATTACCACATCACAATGGATAATTATGCTGAAGCTAAAAAAAAACTGTTTCAGCAACTCGACAGCAGTACAAAAAAGAATAAAATAGCAATCATCAACGCAGATAGTCCTTGGCATGCCTTTATGGTAAAAAACGTGATTACTCCCAAGCTTATGTTTGGCATTGAAAACTCATGTGATGTGCAGGCAAAAAACATTGAGTTTTGCTCAACTCACACAACCTTTGAAGTAACATATCAAGGGCAGAGTGAGCAGTTTATTACCCCACTTATTGGGAAGTTTAATGTCTACAACCTACTTGCTGCAATCTCACTTGCTGTTCATTTATCATGTGATTTAAAAATGGTTTCTTCTATTTTTGCTTCATTTAAAAGTATTGAAGGGCGAATGCAGTCTATGAAGAAAAAAGATAGGATCTTTTTTGTAGATTTTGCCCATAAACCTGATGCTTTGGAAAACTGCTTGAAAACACTTACTGACATAAAAAAAGCAAAAATCATTACTGTGTTTGGGTGTGGAGGGAATCGAGATAAGAAAAAAAGACCTCAGATGGCAAGAATTGCTGAAAAATATTCAGATACTGTTATTGTGACAAGCGATAATCCAAGAAAAGAAGACCCTCAAGAAATTGTACGGGATATTTCCAGTGGTTTTATTAATAAGAACTTACATTTAATTGAGCTCGATCGTAAAAAGGCAATCCAGAAAGCTTTTGAAATTTCAAGTAAGAATGATTTGATACTTATAGCTGGCAAAGGACATGAAAAAAAACAGATATTTGCCCATCAAACAATTGACTTTGATGACATGGAAGTAATAAAAAATATGTAGTACTATGAAAAGGATAATTATTTTTCTTCTCGCTTTTGTTGCGATTTTTCCCATTCAAGCGAAGCCTTCCTATAAAGGGACTGTTAAACCTGTAATTATGATAGATGCAGGTCATGGAGGGTTAGATATTGGAACTAAGGGAAGAAGACCCTATTGCGAGGAAAAAAGAATTGCATTATCTACAGCGATATTGACCAAAAAATACTTGGATCAACTGGGGTATAAATGTGTACTTACTAGATCAACAGATGTTTTTCTTCCTCTAGCTACAAGAGTAAAAAAAGCAAATGTAGCAAGATCCTCTCTTTTTATCTCTCTACACTATAATCATTCCCCCAATGCAACAGCTCACGGAATTGAAATTTTTTACTGTGATACTAAAAACAGCAAAAAAATAGCAGTAGCCTCACAGAGGCTGGCATCAAACGTTTTACAGCAGGTTATTAAAAGGACAAAAGCCAAGTCAAGAGGTGTAAAAAAAGGTAACTTTTATGTCATCCGAGAAACAAAAATTCCTGCTGTTTTATTAGAAGGAGGATTCATTTCTAATGACAATGAACGTACAAATTTGAAAAACTCACAATATATCGATAAAATCGCCCGAGGAATTGCAGACGGAGTAGACCACTATTTTAAATCTTAAAAAATCGTTCCCGACATGATTCGAACATGTGACCTATTGCTTAGGAGGCAATCGCTCTATCCTGCTGAGCTACGGGAACAAAAAAAAATTTTAACTCAAAATTATAGCAAATATAACAAAAGGGATACACTTTAAAAATATTATTGTTGAATCCTCAGTATGAGATCTCATGGTAATGAGCATAAAGTTGTTTTCTTGCGAAATTTGTTTTGTTAATTTAATTTCACAGTAAAAAGGAGATGGATATGAGTCAGGCAGATATTGGTTTAATTGGACTTGCTGTTATGGGACAAAACCTAGTGTTAAATATGTGTGATAATGGCTTTACAGTAGCCGTGTTTAACAGAACAGTTTCTAAAGTCGATGACTTTACCAATGGCCCTGCTAAGGGATTTTCTGTGATAGGAACTCATTCAATAGAAGAGTTTGTTCAGGCTTTAAAAAGGCCTAGGAAAATTATGCTGATGGTAAAAGCTGGACAAGCTGTAGATGCCTTTATTGAAAAATTACTACCACACTTAGAAGAAGGGGATATTATCATAGATGGGGGCAATAGCCTCTATAAAGATACTCAGAGAAGATATGAAGAGCTAAAAGAAAAAAATATCCTCTACATAGGAACTGGAATATCAGGTGGTGAAGAAGGAGCAAGACACGGCCCATCTATCATGCCAGGTGGTAATGAGAAAGCTTGGGAACATGTAAAGGACATCTTTCAATCTATTGCAGCTAAAGCTGATGGTGAGCCTTGCTGTGACTGGGTTGGTGAAGGAGGAGCTGGCCATTATGTAAAAATGGTACATAACGGGATAGAATACGGTGACATGCAGTTAATTTGTGAAGCCTATGAACTTTTGAGAAATGGAGCTGGATGCTCTTTAGAGGAATTAGCAAGCACTTTTGATGAATGGAATAAAGGCGAGTTAGACAGCTATCTGATTGAAATTACTTCACAAATTCTAAAGACTAAAAATGAAAAAGGCGTTCATCAAGTAGATGAAATATTAGATGTTGCGGGTCAAAAGGGGACAGGAAAGTGGACTGTTATTAATGCACTTGAAATGGGACTACCTTTAACTCTCATAGCTGAAGCCGTGTTTGCAAGAAATTTATCAAGTTTTAAAGACGAAAGAAGAGAAGCTTCTAACGCTTTTCAAAACATTGTAAGCAAGCCGTCTATCGATAAGAAATCTTTTTCAGATCAGGTAAAAAAAGCACTTTATGCTTCTAAAATAATGAGCTACGCACAAGGATTTATGCTTTTTCGAGAAGCTTCAAAAGAATTTAAGTGGCATCTGAATTATGGTGCAATTGCATTAATGTGGAGAGGGGGCTGTATAATAAGGAGCAAATTTTTGGGAGATATAAAAGAAGCATTTGATAAAGATCCAAACTTACAAAATCTTTTACTAGATGACTTTTTCAAGCACGCCATTTTAGAAGCTCAGGCAGACTTAAGAGAGGTTGTCTCCAAAGCAGCTTTAATGGGGGTTGCCATTCCTTGCCTTTCTTCTGCATTGGCCTTTTTTGATGGCTACCGAACAGAAAAACTTCCTGCAAACTTACTACAGGCTCAAAGAGACTTTTTTGGGGCGCATACTTATGAAAGGGTAGATAAGCCAAGGGGAGAACATTTTCACTTTGACTGGATGGGGGATAAAAAAGAAAAAAGCGCTAAAACTTATAACGCATAAAGTTATTCAGCTTTTAGCACTTCCATAAAAGCGCTTTGAGGGATGTTAACTTTTCCAATTTCCTTCATTCGCTTTTTACCTTTCTTTTGCTTTTCCCATAGTTTACGTTTTCGGGAAATGTCTCCGCCATAGCACTTTGCTGTCACGTTTTTAGAAAGGGCGCTGATAGTTTCTCGGGCAATAATCTTACCACCAATAGCTGCTTGAATAGGTACTTTGAACAATTGTTGAGGAATAACTTCTTTTAATTTGTGGCAAATGGCTCTTCCTTTACTTTCTGCTTTTGTTTTGTGCACTAAAACTGAAAAAGCATCAACAGGCTCTTCATTAACCTTTATTTCTAACTTAATGATGTCACCAAGTTCATAGCATTCAAACTCGTAATCAAAAGATCCATAACCTCTTGTAACTGACTTTAGCTTATCGTTAAAGTCAGTGATAATTTCATTTAAAGGAAAACGATATGTTAATAAAAGGTGGTTTGACCCAATAGTTTCTGTTTGGGTAAGCTCACCTCTTTTTTCCATTCCAAGATTCATGATAGCTCCTAGAAAATCAGAAGGAGCCATAATTGTACATTTTATCCAAGGCTCTTCTACAAAATCAATTTTGGCGGGATCTGGGTACTGAGCTGGATTGTCAATTTCAAGTACAGTTCCATCAGAAAGAGTAAATTTATAAACTACACTAGGGGAGGTGGTAATGATATCTAAATCAAATTCTCTCTGTAGTCTTTCAAATACAATTTCTAGATGTAAAAGACCTAAAAAACCACAACGAAACCCAAAGCCCAATGCGAGAGAACTTTCCTGTTCTACATAAAGAGCTGAATCATTTAACTGAAGTTTAACCAGTGCCTCACGTAAAGATTCAAAGTCAGAAGAATCGATGGGGTAAATTCCGGCATAGACAACAGGTGCAATTAATTTAAAACCAGGAAGGGGATTGGTAGCCCCATTTTTTTGTAGTGTGATCGTATCTCCGATTTTCACATCAGATGTGTTTTTAATATTGGCTAACAAATAACCAACTTCACCAGGTTTTAAACTCTCTACAGGCTTTTCATTAGGAGAAAATATCCCTACTTCATCAATGTGAAAAGACTTGTTCGAAGACATCATTTTTATTAGGGATCCCTTTTTTACCTCTCCACTCATTACCCTGACATAGACCATGACGCCTCGATAAGCATCATAATGCGAGTCAAAAATAAGGCATTTCAATTCATCTGATGCAGGTTCTTTGGGAGAAGGGATGCCTGAAATAATTTTTTCTAAAACCTCCGAGATGCCTATGCCTGTTTTTGCTGAAATCAACAATGCTTCAGAAGCATCTATTCCTATGATAGTTTCAATTTGATCCTTTACTCTTTGCGGGTCTGAAGCAGGTAGATCAACTTTGTTGATTACGGGAAGAATTTCTAAATCCCTTTCAACAGCCAAGTGGACATTAGCTAGAGTTTGGGCTTGGACGCCTTGGGTTGCATCAACAATTAATAGAGCGCCTTCACAGGCGGAAAGTGATCTAGAAACCTCATAAGAAAAATCCACGTGTCCAGGAGTATCTATTAAGTTGATTTGATAAGTCTGGCCATCTTTTGCCTTATAATACATAGTGACCGGTCGTGCCTTAATAGTAATACCTCTTTCACGTTCAAGCTCTAAGGTATCTAAATACTGCTGCTTCATTTCTCTAGAAGAAACAGTATTCGTCATTTCTAGCAGGCGATCGGCTAAAGTTGATTTGCCGTGGTCGATATGGGCTATTATAGAAAAGTTTTTTATTTTTTTTAGATCGTATTCAAACACAGGATTTCTTAGGTTTTATTTTCTAAATTGTATTTCTTTTAGACAGATCTTTTCAATAGTTTGAAAGGGTAAATGAACTATTTTTACATTTCACTTTAAAGTAAAAAAAAAGCCCGCCTCAAAGAGACGGGCTTTTTCATTAGACTTTAAGTAGTAGTCTTATGATGCTGAAGTAGTAGCCTCTTCTTTCAAAGCAGCTTTGTTAGTAGCTGTTTCTTCTTGAGGTGCTTCACTTGCTTCAGCTTCTCTTTTAGCAGATGCTTCAAGAAACTGTTTGTTCAAGGAACGAACAGCAAAAATCCAAATACCAATAATGGCAAGTAAGATTACTGCAATATAAGGTGTCATAGCACCAATCGTACCTAGAGCTAGGATTAATCCTTGCTGTAGTAAAGATCCGCCAGACTTACCAAGTCTTGCTCCGACAACATCGATAGCAGCCTTACCTTTAACTTTAGATTCTTGGTCTAAAGGAATATAGGCCATTTCTTTGGTAGGATCAAAGAGCGAGTACTTACATGATTTACTCATGATGTTTTGGATCATACCAACAATGACCGCGATCATTAGAGGTGATGTTCCCATTGCAGCGATAAATCCACCAATGTTATCTTTGAAAAGAACAACAGAGAAGAATATTAACCCTGTTACTAGTAAGATAACTGGAGTTACAAGCGCAGCAGGCTTCCATCCAAAACGGCGAACTACGTTACCACCGACAAATAGCATCATAAATGAAGTAATAATACCTGTCATAAATGAGAATTTACCCATGAAAGCACTGTAGTCATTTGGATTTGGGTAAGCTAGTTTAAGCTGACTTTTCCAAGTAACTTCAACAATGTTGATAGAAATTCCATAAGCCACAACTAAAATAGCTAACATGCCAATGTATTTAGATTTAAGTAAGAAAGCAAAACTTTCTTTCATAGACATTTTTGCCTTTTTCTTCTTCTGTTTTACTTCTTCTGGGTTATAGAAGCGAGAATCTGTAAGAACAGATCGGTTCATCCAGTAATAAATGCCCATTACTATGATACCTGCTACAACAACAAGCCCCATTAAGTAGTTTAGGGTGATTCCCCATGCATCTACACCTTCTGGAACTTTGTTTCTGATGCTAGAAAATGTAACAATTAAAGCTCCAGATACAGGAAGAGCTAAGTTAGCACCAAGTCCTAATACAGCATAAAATCTTTTAGCTTCAGAGACTTTCATAATATCATTAGCAAATCCCCAGAAAACTAGAGAAAGTGCAACGCTGCCCCATAGTTCAGCCATGATGTAAAATAAAGAAAAAGTCCAGTTACGAAGTAAGGCAATTAGACCTTTGAATCCTTCTGGTAAGATTCCTTGTAATGTATCAGCTGCAGATGTTGGGTGAAGAACATCTCTTAAAGGATATATAATAAACGCAAATGCAGCAAAAAATACTAAGAAGGGAGTAATAGTTGCATAAAATAGTTTTTCCTTGCTGAGCTTATTAGATAGCTTTGCGTAAATTAACATAAATAAAACAGCAAATGGCAATACCCCCCAAACTTTTAAAAAGGGGATGGCTTCTGCTCCGGATCCCGGCGCAGTAACAAGTAAACTGTCTTTAGTGTCTCTTAAAATCGTATAATTAAAAGAGATAAGAAAGAACATAAAGAACATTGGAAGTAATTTCTTTAATTCAAAATTATGAATTGGCCAAAGAAATGATCTCCATTTTCCAAATTCTGGTTGAGTTGTTTGTGACATAGTTGTCCTCAGTAGTATTAATTTAATAACTAGAAAATGTAAATTTTCTTATTTTTTAGACTAAAATGCAAGATTTCAAATTATAATTATGTAGAGTAAGAGAATAAACCCCCTTTATTGTAAAAAGGGGGTTTATTATTCTTTATGATTGAGTTGTTTGAAGATCTGGTTTAGCGACTGGATTTAAGGCACTTATGGCTTCAACGTATGTGTTCCAAAGTTCTTGGTCTATTCTATTTTGTCGAATTGACTGGATTAAATCTTTCTTTGCACCTGCTAAAGATTTTTTTGGACTTAAAATTCCAATTATTTCCTTATCTCCTGCAAGTCTTGCAATGTTTAGCATTCTTTCAAGTTGAATTCTTGAAAAAATGATTTGATCTTTCTTTTTTCTAGAACCCCTGGCAGCTCTTTTTTTAGGAGTTACAATAGATGGTTTGCTGGAATTAATAATGTATTTTTCAATATAAGAAGCTAATTCAGCAGGGTTTTTATATTTCATTTTACGAAAAGTAAAATGGTGCATATATCCACCACTTGAAATTGGAAGGTATTTACAAAGTTCATTTTCTTTTTTACCACCAATTTTTTTTATAGCACTTGATATAAGATTTTCTAAATCTTTATTTGCGCTCATTTTTTTCCATCCTGGGTTAGTATTCATAGTATTTTTTTAGTGACATAGTATTCAAAACAATCTAAGAGACTAGTCGTTTTTTCAATTAATTTGGTGATTGTATAAATCAAGTCTTTTTTCTGCAAGAATTGTTATTTATAGTTTTTTGTTATTTTTAGTATTATAATCAATAATCTTCATTAAAAACATTTTGATGGGAATTTTTTTTTCGATTACTATGCTTTTTCATTAACTTTGCAATTAATAAAAAAATGAGATTTTTAAAGATTTTAATACCCTTAGTACTTTTGCTTTGTTGTTTTTCTTGCAGAACTGCAACTTCAAATAATATCCATTATTGGATGGAGGATAACGGCAAAATAAAGGTGCTTACATCAATTGAGATGCTTAATGATTTAGTAATAGCAATTGGTAAAGGCCATGTAGATTCTATAGCACTAATAGTAGGTAATTTAGATCCTCATAGTTATGAGCTGGTAAAAGGGGATGACGAGAAGTTTGCAAGAGCTGACCTTGTTGTCTGTAATGGGCTTGGTCTTGAGCATGGGGCAAGTCTTATGCAAACAATTAATTCGCATAAAAATTGTCTTTTAGTAGGTGAAGAGATATTTAATAAAGCTCCAGAAAAAATTATTATTATTAATAAAACGGTTGATCCGCATATTTGGACAGATGTTTCCCTTTGGTCTGAAAGTATTGACTTTATTGTCGAAAGACTTTCTAAGTTAGATCCTATGCATGCAGAAGAGTTTAAACAAAATGGTTCACTATTAAAAAAAGACTTGTTGGACACGCATCAGGATCTTTTAAATGAAATGAAGGCCATTCCTTCCGAAAAGAGGTATTTAGTTACTAGTCATGATGCTTTTAATTACTTTGCTAAAGCTTATTTAAGTGAAAGAAACGAAGGTGATTGGCATTCTAGATTTTCAGCTCCAGAAGGACTTGCTCCTGATGGACAGTTAAGCTCTAGTAATATTAAAAGTATTATTGAACATTTAAAAAAGTTTAACATTCATGTTCTTTTCCCTGAGTCCAATGTGAGTCAAAGCTCTATTAAAAAAATCATTCATGCAGGAAATCAAATGGGACTAGAGTTAACAATAGCTACAGAACCGTTATATGGAGATGCGATGATTGTGGAAGAAGGAATGGGTGGTAAAAATTACATTAATATGATGAAACATAACGCAGAAACAATAAAAAAATATCTAAACTTATGAATTGTATTTTAGAAGCGCAAGATCTTTGCATCCACTATAATAAGACTCCTATTTTATGGGATGTATCTTTTAAGGTCCCTAAGCATCACATGACTGCTATTGTAGGTCCTAATGGAGCTGGTAAAAGTACGCTGCTTAAAGCATCCTTACAAATTATTAAGCCTTTTTCAGGATCTATTTCCTTTGGTCGTTGTAATTCGGATAATCATATTGCTTATGTGCCTCAAAAAGAATCGATCGACTGGGACTTTCCTGTTAGTGCATTAGATGTAGTATTAATGGGGCGTTATGGGAGATTGAAATATTTTCAAAGAGTAAAAGCTGCAGATAAAGAAGCTGCTATGCAAGCCTTGCAACAAGTAGGAATGGCCTCCTACAGCAGTCGGCAAATTAATCAGCTTTCAGGAGGACAGCAACAACGGCTATTTATAGCAAGGGCGCTAGTGCAAAAGCCGGATGTATTATTGTTAGATGAACCATTTTCTGGAATAGACATGGCTACGGAAAAACTTTTAATAGAACTCTTTATTAAGCTCAAAAATGAGGGGAAATCTATTTTTATTGTTCATCATGATCTGACTACTCTAGATCAATATTTTGACTGGGTGATACTCATAAATACTCGTTTAATAGGTTGCGGACCGGTAAAAGAAGTTATGACCCAAGAAAATATCCAAAAAGCCTATGGAAATAATCTGTCGCTTTTTGAAGAGGCTCATCACCTCAGCAAAAAACAAGCTGAAGGCTACATTTCATGAATGTTTTAGAGTTTTTTACTGATCCAATTTTACGGGCACCTACAATAGGGTGTCTTTTGATGGGTGTTTCCTCCTCAGTTATGGGAGTGATTTCCATGTTGAGGAAAAGGTCGCTTATTGGAGAGGCTTTATCTCATGCGACCTATCCTGGAGTTGTTCTTGGAGTCAGCTTTTTTGGTGTTTTTTTTCCTTCCTACCAGGACTGGTCATTTTTAGGAGTTTTTTTAGGAGCTACTTTATCTTCCTATTTAGCTATAAAAGTAATTCATATACTAGAGACAAAATATAATGTGAATAGTGATGCTAGCCTTTGTTTTGTGCTCTCCACCTTTTTTGGAATAGGTCTTCTTTTTGCATCCCATATACAATTTAGCCTGACGTTCTGGTATCAAAAAATACAAGTGTATTTGTATGGACAATCAGCTACTATGACTGACATTCATGTAATAGTGTATGCTTTTTTAACCTCTCTTACCCTTTTGTTTTTAATAGGCTGTTACAATCATTTGAAAGTAATTTTATTTAACTTGGAATATGCCAAAACTATAGGAATCAAAACAAACTTAATAGAGGGAATTTCATTTTTCCTTTTTGTTGTGTCAATTGTAATTGGGCTTCGTTCTGTCGGTATTGTATTAATGTCTGGAATGTTAATTGCCCCTGCCGTATTTGCCAGGCAATTTACAGAGCGTCTTTCTACTTTGTTTCTATTGGCTATTTTAATGAGTTTAACTAGTGCTTTTTTAGGTAATTATTTTTCGTATACTTTATCTGAAAAATATCTAATAACAATGCCTACAGGTCCTTTGATAGTTATTATTGGGACTTTACTTGCTTTTTTTGCTCTATTATTTGCTCCTAAAAGAGGCTTTATTTTTAGAAAAGTTAGAATTTGGAATTTTAAAAGAAAGTGCATTAGAGAAAATATTTTAAAGAGTATTTGGAAGAGTCCATCTCAGCTAACTGATTTTTCATACCTAAGAAAAAACATTGGATTAAGTACCTGGTTTTTAAAAAGGCATTTGAAAAAGTTAGAAAAAGAAGGTTGGTTAAGAAAAGAAAAAAATTCATTTGCCTTAACTTGTGATGGGATAAAAAAGAGTGAAAGAATCGTTAGGTTGCATAGATTATGGGAAGTCTATCTGGCAGAACATTTGGATGTTGGGGTTGAGAAAGTTCATAAAAATGCAGAGGAAATGGAGCATATCATTACTCCAGAGTTGGAGAAAAAGTTAACGAAGCTTTTAGATAATCCAACGAAGGATCCTCATCTTCAACCCATTCCTAAAGAATAGGTTTATAATATGCTAAGTTTAAATCCTTATTGGGGTGTTAATTTTTTCGGGTTCCTTTGGACATTTATTTCTAGGATTCCCTTGTTGATTTCTGGAAACTGCCAGATGGTTCAAGATGAGTTACAAATTTTTGTGTTAAGTTTAATGGCTATTTCCTGCTCTCTCATTGGAGTAGTAATGATGCTAAAGAAAACAACTATGCTTGCCAACTCCCTATCTCATACGATTTTGGTGGGGATAGTGATTGCCTATCTTTTATCCTTTTCTTCTCAAGGAGGATTTCATCCGTTTTCACTAAGTATAAAGACATTTATCATCGCGGCGTTAATCAGTGCACTGATAACTACCTTTTTAAGTGAGTTCTTAACAAAATCGCTGAAGCTTCAAGAAGATGCCAGTATAGGCTTGGTTTTTACTTTTCTATTTTCTTTGGGGATCGTAGCTGTCACTGTTTTTTCTCGTAATGCTCATATTGGAACTGAAGTTGTTATGGGAAATGTAGATGCATTAGTCAGTAAAGATCTTTTATGGTTACTTTTCATTGCAGCAGTAAATATTTCACTATTTATTCTTTGTTATAAAGAATATTTACTAACGACTTTTGATCCTGTCTTTGCTAAATTTATGAAAATATCTACTACATTTTTTAGCTATCTTTTAATGCTTCAGCTTTCCATTACAGTGATTGGTTCTTTTAGGATAGTCGGAGTTATTATGGTTTTATCTTATATTATAGGCCCTGCTCTTTTAGCTAGATTATTTTTTCATCAATTTACAAAACTCCTTTTATTTGCTCCTTTATTTGGAATTGTAATTTCTATTATTGGAGTTGCTCTAACAAGGCACTTTTTATCGATGTATCAAATGCCTCTTTCAACAGCAGGGATGTGCATTGCTGTACTTGCTGTTTCTTATTTTTTAGCTTTAATCATTAAAAAAAGGAAAAAATCATGGCAGTTGCCATCTTTGGATCAACAGGATCAATCGGAAAAAGCACTTTAGAAGTCATTAGATGCCATCCAGATAAATTTAAAGTTAAAGCTTTGATTGCAAAATCAAATATCAATTTACTGGAAAGACAAATCAAAGAGTTCAATCCAGAATATGTGGTTGTTTTTGATCATGAAAAGTCGAAGGAGCTTCAAAAAAGGCTGTCCGGTCATAATATTTTATCAGGAATCGATGGTCTTTTAGAGGTAGTGCAAAAGCCTTCTATCGATACGATTGTTCTAGCTATGACAGGTACTACTGCTCTAGAGCCTGCCATTGAAGCTATAAAACTTCAGAAAAAGATTTGCATAGCGAATAAGGAATTGCTTGTTTCAGCTGGCAAACTTATTACAGATCTGGCTAAAAAATATGGAACAGCTCTATTGCCAATTGACAGTGAACACAGCGCCTTATTTCAATGTCTTAATGGAGAAAGGAAAAAAGAGGTAAGCAAGCTTATATTAACTGCTTCAGGAGGACCTTTTAGAACATTTACAAAGCAGGAGCTAGCTAATGTTTCCGTTAAGCAGGCATTAGAACATCCTAAGTGGAAGATGGGGCCTAAAAATACAATTGACAGTTCTACTCTAATGAATAAAGGTCTGGAGGTTATCGAAGCTCACTTTTTATTTGATATGCCAATAGATAAAATTGAAGTACTTGTCCATCCTCAATCAATTGTTCATTCTATGGTAGAGTTTTGCGATCAAACAGTTATGGCAAATTTATCTTATCCAACAATGACTATTCCTATTCGGTATGCTCTTTCTTATCCAGAAAGACTACCTTCAAAAGAAAAACTAGATTTTTCCAAACACAGTGAGCTTACTTTCGAGCCAGTTGATTTTGATAAATTTCCTTGTCTTTTTCTAGCCTTGGATGCGGTAAAAAAAGGGATGAGCTATCCATGTTATTTAAATGCTGCCAATGAAATCTTAGTCGAAAGATTTCTAGATGGAGAAATTTCTTGGATAGATATTGCTGACAAGTTAAAAAAATTAATCGCTTCACACACTCCTCAAAATATGCTAACCTTGGAAAGTATTTTAAGTGTTGATTTAGAAGCTAAAAAGGAAGCAAGCAAGATATGATTACTATATTATTAGCAATTCTTGGTTTAGGGGCTTTAGTTTTTATACATGAACTGGGCCATTATTGGGTTGCAAGAAAAGTTGGAATGAGAGTGGAAGCTTTCTCCATCGGCTTCGGAAAAGCAATTTATAAATTCAAAAGAAAAGGGGTCGAATGGAAAATTGGGATATTACCCTTCGGTGGTTATGTCAAAATAGCTGGCATGCAAAAAGAAAATGGTGTTGACCCACACGATATTCCAGATGGTTTTTTTGGAAAAAAACCGCTAGACCGTATTAAAGTAGCATTCGCAGGACCTCTTTTTAATATCATCCTCGCTTTTTTAGCTTTTACCTTAATCTGGGCATTAGGAGGACAAAAAAAAGACTTAAGCCAATTTACCAATCGTATTGGTTATATTGATACTGAGTCAGTTTTGTATAAATTTGGCGTAAGGCCAGGTGATCAGATTGTTAAGTATGATAACCATCCCTACCGTGATTTTAGAGATATCATAATTCCTTCCTTATCCAAAAATGAAACTATTCCTATTTCAGTTAATAAGATTGACTACTTTTTTGGAAAAGATTTGCAAAGGTATTATAACTTGTATTCCTATCAATACGATAGTCAATTACCGCTTAAAACTATTGGCGTTTTGTCACCTGCAGGCTATGTCATTTTTGATAAAGCGTCCGGAGATAGTGCTCCCATTAATGAGAGCGGCATTCAAAAAGGAGATAGAATTGTATGGTTAAATGGGGAGCTTGTCTTTTCCCATCAGCAATTAAATCGTTTAATTAACCAGAAATCTGCCTTCATAACGATTGAAAGAAACGGTGCCATTCACCAGACAACTGTTCCTACGCTTCCTATTAAAGAATTTAAACTGTCCCTTTCTGAAAAAAATGAATTAAGTGACTGGGCATATGAAGCAAAAATTAAAGACAATATTAAGGAAATAGCTTTTTTGCCATTTATTATTACGACAGATAATAAAGTGGAATATCCCATTTCTTTAATAGATCCTTTACTAGAAGAGAAAGTTTTTGAAAATGCCAAAAGAAACCCGTTTCATATTGAACTTGAAACAGGTGACAAAATTGTCGCTGTCAATGGAGTCCCAGTTAACTCCTCTTATGATTTATTGAAAGAATTGCAAGTAAATAAAACTCTTATGGTCGTTCAGCGTAATCCAGATATCTATAAGCCAATTTACTGGAATCAGGCTAATCAGGAGTTCACCAAAGATATAAACTTTAATGATCTGAAAGCAATGGTAAGCTCAATAGGCGTTGATTCATTCCCAGCTCAAAAAGGAAACCTTTACCTTTTAAAGCCGGTCGTTCCACAGCCTCTTTTAAAATTCCATAAGGATTTAAAAGGGCAAAATGAGTCTTTAAAAAATATGCTTTTCTTAGGGATGCAGCATATAGATAAACCGGTTATCTATAACCCTAATCCATTTGAGCTATTTCAATATTCTTTTTCTAATATCTACAGAACACTGTCTGGTCTTATAAGCGGAACTGTAGCTCCCAAACATTTGTCAGGACCTGTTGGCATTATTCAAGCAGTGCAAATGAGTTGGGCGCAAGGGGTAAAAGAAGCATTGTTTTGGCTTGGGTTTATCAGCTTAAACTTAGCTATAGTCAATCTTCTTCCCATACCAGTTTTAGATGGTGGTTATATACTTATTTCTGTTGCTGAAATGATTACAAAAAAACGGATGAAGCCTAAAACAATGGAAAAGCTTATTTTCCCATTTGTTATTTTGCTAATAGCCTTTTTTGTCTATGTGACCTATCAGGATATTATGCGCATCTTTACGCAGTTTTTTAAATAGATACTTTAAGAAATGCAATTTTGATGCCTGAGTTTCTTTACTAGGCGCGCTAATCTGTTATGATTCGAAAAAGAATATTATATTTACTTTTGACAGTTTTCATTTGTATAGCTAGTGTCTTTTTTCTTTATTCAAAGAAAGCTGCGGTTTTCCCAACTCAAACTACCTGCGCTTTTTGTAATGAACAGATACTGCGTCGTCAAAAATTTTATGAAGATGAATTGGTCATGGCTTTGTATACACATAAACCAATTGTGCCTAGCCATTTTCTCATTATTCCTAAAAGGCATGTTAAGCGGCTTGAAATGCTATCTGAAGAAGAAGTTGTACGAGTCTATCAAGTGATTCAGAAGGTTAATAGGGCTTCTCATAAAGTATTTCAAACGACTTCCTATTTTATTCATCAAAAAAATGGAAAAGAAGTTGGTCAAAGTGTGCCTCATGTTCATTTTCACTATATCTCTAAGCAACCTAAAGATAGTTCCTCTTTTATATTTCTCGTCAAAATGATTATAGCGTATCTAAGTCCTCCTTTATCTTCTGAAAAAATGCAGCAAGCAACAAAGAAAATGCAAGCTGCTATGGAGTCGGAAATGACCCTTTTGCAGTAACCTTATATTACTGTAGGATTTAAAAGGTAAGCTGAAAGAAGGTCTGCACAATTAGCAAGGCTGTCTTTGTGAGCGATTTCATATCCATGAGTGTTTTCAACTGGAAAGCAAAGTAGTGCTGCTTTTGCACTCTGCCCTTTGCTTTTAGAGATAGATGCGTCCGATGCATATGTGCTGAAAACGGCACATTGGGGGTTAAGTTTAAGTTCTTTCCCAAGTCTTAATATATGATCTGAAATATGCTTGTCATATACTGCTTCAGTATCTTTATAAACTATAATGGGATCAGAGTTGAGCTTCGTTTGATATTCTGTAGATACAGGGCCTACATCGATAGCAATCGAAATATCTCCAGGAAGCGTTCGAGATGCATAGCATGCTCCAATTGCTCCAATTTCTTCCGAACAAGTTGCTACAATGTACACATCTCTTTGAAGGTCTTTTTGTTGTTTTTTTACTTTTTTGATAGCTTCTATGGCAATAGCTATAGCAGCTCGGTTATCTAGAAAATATCCAGCAATACAATCTTGAAACTGCTGCAAAATACGTCTGGACTTGGCTATTACAACTCTAGTTCCAGGGTGAACACCGGCATCAGCTAATTCTTTTAAGGACTTTCTTGTAGTAATAAAGACGTTATCCCAAAAAGGAGCTGTTCCTTCTCCTTTAAACTCTTTGGGCATAATTTTGTTAGTTTGAGGTGATTCTTTTGTGGTATGCATAGAACCGAAAGATAAGACTCCTGAAAAACATTCATTGTTCCCTAGTATGTCTACCAAGCCTTGTCCAAAAGAAGCAGGATAAGAGCCGCCTAGTGGATCGACTCGCAAAGTCCCATCATCATTAATTCTTTTAACAATCATGCCAATTTCATCCATATGGACCATAATCCGAATGGCTGGAGCGCTTTTGTCTTGGCCATTTAATTTCCCAATAAGATTTCCAGCATCGTCAACCCATGTTTCATTAACTAGAGGTTTCAATATTTTTTGACAAAGATCTCTTGTTTCATCTTCTTGGCCAGAAGGTCCATAAGTCTCGAGCAGAGATTGGAGTAGTATAAGTGTTTCAGTTTTCATGTAAGCCACTTTTAAAATATATGTATTTTAACAGTTTTTTTATCTTTTTCAAGAACCATAGATAGGCGAGGGCAAGTTATTAGTTTTAATATTTTGCAAATTATTAAATTAGGTTTTTTAAGGTGGCTTATATTTTTTACTAGTAGTAAAATCTTGGGTTTTTAATTACGGAGTTAATAAAATGTCTTTTTTAACGCGAATAATAAATAGAAGTTATAATTTTTTTTCTCACATTCCATCATCGAATTTTAATACAGCATATAGATCATTTTCCTCAAGAAGCATACCTAAATTTCCAATGAATAATTCTTTTCGAGCTTCATCTTTATTCAATCAAAAGATATTTCATGCACCTTTCGCCAACGAAGGAACAACAATCAATAAAACCAGATTAATTGGCTTAGCTTTTTTAGCAGGTATTCTTTTTGTTATCCCTCTCAAGGCAAATGCCTATGGATCTGGAATTTCTTCTGATCCAGCCATGTTAGTAAAGCCAATAATATTCTCAGCTTCAAAAGATATTGATTGGGTACGTCAATGTATAGATCAATATCCCGAGATTCTTTGGCTAGCAGACGAAAGTGTACGCAAGACAGAAGAAGCTCAAGCGAGCTTGCAAGGTTCATATTCAGAGCAATTATTCGATAAAAAATTTATTGAATTTGACCGAACAATTATGACTCTTCACAGTTTAAAGCTCATCCTCGATGGAAGTGATGAGGCATATTTAGAATTTACCAAAGACCAACAGGAAGATACAAAACTTTCAAGAGAAAGTTTTCAAAAGTTACACGAGCAAGGAATGGCTTTATTGAAATCAAAGTATCTGGGAATGTCTGAATTAGAGCTTATGCAAGCATTAGAAGCTTCTCTTGTCTTAGGAGATATAGGAAAAAGTGAAAAGGCTAGAGAGATTTTTAAAACTTATGGAGCCAAAGCACCAGATCATGACGATTTCCACGAAGAAGTGATTCAAATTCTTCAAACGCATCCAAAGCTTTGTCCTACGTTTGACCGACTTTCTCCTGCAGCTAAACAATTAATTACTCAATCTGCAAATTTGGCTCACTATGGACATATTACCCATATTGAAGGGGGACCCGATATGTTTTCAAAGTTAAATAGTAATGCAGTATCTTCTATTGCTTTGTCATTTGACTTTTTTGTTCATATTTGTGATGTAGCAGGTGCTCTAGGCCATGTAAATAAACGATCATCTTTAGTTTGCACAGAGCCTACTTATCTGGCTATGCAAGGAGTACTCGATTCATGCAAAGTTTTGGCCTCTTCTGAAACCACAGAAATAGACGCTTATAATACTTATCTATCTATTAGGGCTAATTGGTTGGGATTAAATCCTCAAGATCGAACAGATCGAGTTCTAACAAGAATGGGTGCCATGCTCCGGTTATTTACTCCTGAAGATGGAACTATTCTAAAGCAGGCTGTACAAAAGTTATCTCCTAAAGTGCAAGCGAAAATCATAGAACAGTTAGATGTTCCACAAAAAGAAGAATTAGAAAGAACACCCACCTATATGCCTGCAGTGCTAGTAAACTTAGCGAATAATCCTCAATTAGGCAAATCCAAGGAAGAAAGGATATCTAAGGCGGTCACTTTAGGACTTCCTTTTCTAGTGCGGGTACTAGAAACTCATAAGGAACACATATTGGCTCATAAAGCAGATCCTACTATTCCTCTAAACTTTAATAAAGCTGCTGGAGTTGCTAAAATAAATCCTAAGGCATTAAGTAATGAGTACAATATTGACCCAGAGGGTAATGTAATTATTTTAGATTTCTAAATTTTTTCAAAGCAAAGTTACAAAGCAATTGTCAATAATTTTAGTTGGGGGTATTTTTTTCGCCCAAAATAAAATAGGTTGGCAATTTTTATGCGCTTTTTATATTTACTAATAGCTATTATCCCTCTCTGGGGGATTCAACATACATTTATTTTACATGATGTAACCTCTGAGAAATTTTTAGTATGCGAAGGGGATGTTTCTTCTCGTATGAGTCCTTATTGCACTTTTAATATATGCTTAAGCTTAATTGGTTTCGATACAGGTCATTTACAAGATGTAGAAACTCCGACTTGGCGATTTGAGGAAGAATATCAAACATGGAACAGCTTTTTTCTAACAAAGTGGAGCGCCTCTCATCATCCAAAAAATTGGATGGAAAATAGCTGTGTTTGGTTTTCTCAAAAACTGACTCGTAAATTTGGTCTACAGACTTTTATGGATTATGTTACTGCCTTTGGTTATGGCAATCAAAATCTAAAAGGGGATTTAGGAAAAGATAATGGCTTGACCCATGCTTGGTTAGGCTCTAGCCTTCGTATTTCTCCCTTAGAACAGATACTTTTTATCAACAAACTGATTAAACAAGAACTACCAGTCTCTAGCCAAGCTTATCAACACACTAAAGATGTTTTATTTCGTGAAGAGTTGCCTAATGGCATGGCATTATATGGAAAAACAGGAGCGGGAGACTTTGCTCATGGGCGTGAAGAAGATTCTTTACGAGTCAGTTGGTTTGTTGGTTGGGTTGAAAAAGAAAACAAGATATTTTCTTTTGTATATCGAGTGCATTCAGACCAAGAAAATGATATTAGTTCTATGGCAAGACAGCATCTAAAACAAAGGCTAATGGAGTTTCCATTGTAGTTTAATTTGAGCGCTAGTTGAGCTAGCGCACCTTTTTAAGATTTCTTCAGCTTCGAAGAAGTTGTTTCTATTTTTTGCAAACTCCAGGCTTTGTTGTTGTCACTCGGCTTAAATAAAAAAACATCTCCATAATTAATAGATGCTTTTTCACCTGTTAATAGAAAGGATAAATACTTAAATATGTGGCTATGAGCTACTATAATTTTACACTTTCCCGTAAAAGCTTCTGCATTTAATGCATTCGAAAAAGCTTTATCAATTCTTTGCTGAAACGCTTCTTGCGTTTCTGCATCTGGAGAGAGTATGTTTTCTAAAGAGCTTTCCTTCAATAGTCTGAAATCTCCAAAATACCTTTCATATAAATTAGGAAGAACATGTACAGGTAGTTGTATTTTTTCTGCTATAATTGCAGCTGTTTGCTGGGTTCTCATCAACTCACTTGAGATAATCACTACTTCTTCTTTTTCAATGTTCTTTAGAATAGATGCAGCTTTTTCAGCATCTTGTATACCCAACTCATTTAAAGGCAAATCTAAGGGACCTAGCGCAATATCTTCCTTTGACCAGTCTGTTCTACCATGCCTGACAAATAGAAAAGGCTCTTTGGGAATATTAATTTCTCCCATTACATGAAAGCACATCCCAATAGCTATGAATAAAAAGTACTTTGTGTATAAAAAATGATAAATATTCATGAATAATATAAAAATTTGCTAGATAGTTATGAATTATATCTTCATTAAACATCAAATATGATTTTGAGTTGATTGGAAAAACTGTTAAGTTAGTTGCTTTAAGTATAAAAGTATTTCTTGTGTGATAAAAATTGTTTAAAGTACATTCCTTCGCTCAAAATAATAGGCAAAAGTATGTCTAATCCAGTCAATGCGACTTCCATAACTTTTCTGCATCTGCAGAAAAATCCAGAGGACGACACGATAGAAGAGCTGCCGACTTGTCTTATTGAGATGATAGGGGAATTTGCTGAAAACCGTAGTGATTTTTTGCAAGGAATCTGTCTTACGTACATTGATAAGCCGCTTGAGTACTCAGATAAAATCATAAAACTGGCTCAAAATATCTTGGATGTTCCTTTAAAAGCTGATTTTTTTCAAAGGCTTGCTAAAGCAAACTATGAGCAAAATGATTTTGTAAAAACGAAAGAACTTTTATTGCGATCAGTAGCTGTTTTGCAAAATATTGCTTACAAGGTTTTAAATAAAAGTGAAGAAGATATTGATAGTGATGATTGCTATGGAGCTTTTTTAGCTAATTTTAGAAAACTGGCTACTTCATACGCTTGCTTTGGGGATATCGATAGTATAGAGAGGTTAACTAGGAAAATATCCTCTTTATGGGATAGGAGCTGCTTATTAGAGGAAGTTGTCGAAGTTTATATTACCCTTAAAAATTTAGAAGACCCTGCAGTACTGGAAAAAACACTAAAGCTTGCTCATACCATTCCTTATCCACATTTCAGATCATCTGCTCTTAGAAAAATTGCTTTGGCATATAGTGAAAAAAGTTTTTTGGAGAAAATACTGCAAGATGCAGAAAATGCAGCTTATGCAATAACCTATAAACCATTTAAAGTAACTCAATTCAAAGAGATTGCCTTAGCTTATTACAAATATGACTTACCTAAAGCAAAGGAGTTACTTTCTGAGGCAGTAAGCATAGTCAGGACCATTTCATCACAAGAAAAGCAGTTTAATGCACTTATAGAAATAGCTTTTGCCCTCGTTGAAGCCAAAGATTGCGACAAAGCAAGAGAGCTGGCTCAACAAGCCGAAGAATTAATCAGAAGGTTTCCTAATGACTTGGAGCAGGCTTATGCCTTAAAAAAGGTAATTACCGTATATGTCCAGCTTAAAGATTTAATATATGCTGAAACATTAGCTGATGAAATCATGGACTTTAAGGAAGTAAAAAAGTATTTGATGCTTTTAATTTTTGAAGAGGTTTTTTTAGCATATGTTGAGCTTGGTGATGAAAGTAGTGCTCAAAAAGTATTATCTAAAGTAGAACGCATCGATATTAATAGCATAGAAAAACAAAATAGATTTCCTTTTCAGGATAAAATCATAGATTTTTACATTCAGTTTGACCGCTTGCATGAAGCGCAAGAGATAGATTGCACTGCGCATACCCTTAAAAAAATTGTTTTGGCATATATTGAACGAGGATCTTTGACCAAGGCAGAAAGAATAGCTAAAAAAATGCCTTTCGGAGAAGAAAAGTTTTATGCACTTAAAGAAGTTGCTAAAGCTTACGATAAATATAGTCTACAAGATAAGGGAAATACAGCTATTCAAACTAAGGGCATAAAGATATTAATGGAAGCACTCAACGATGCTAATAAAAATGTCCAGAATGAACCAACAAAATTCACCTTTTTCAGAATAATTGCTTCCGGCTTTATAGAATTAAGAGATTTTAGTTTAGCAAGAGAGGTGGCTGACAAGATTTTTGAAGAAACAGGACAGTTTTCTATTCTTATTGAAATTGCTATGGCAGCAATTAAACATGAAAATATAGATGAAGCATTGTTGGCGCTTGAAAAGTCTAAAACAACTATAGAGAAGGTAACTGATGACTGGGAAAAATCTTCTTGTCTCAAAAAAATTGTCTCTTTGTATATTGAGATAGGACACTTAGATTATGCAGAAAAAGTAGCTAATACAATCATTCATGAGCAAGTAAGATCAACTTGTTTGCAAAAAGTTGCTTCGGCTCATATTAAGTTTAAAAATCTAGGAAAGGCGCTAGAGATAACTAATGGGATTTCTGATGTACAAGCAAAGTGTTTTGTACTTAATGAAATTATTACTTTTCTAAATTCCTTTATTACAAAAGTTGACCTTAAAGCAAACCAGACTTCAAACAAGCAAATAAGGGCTTCTTCGTTTTTTTAAGTTGCTCAGGAAATGAACGCCTCAATTAAGGGAGCAATATAGCTTCTGGACCCGATTTAAATAATTTTTTAAAAATAACAGTACTTAAGAGGACAATATGAATGAATTAAAACCAATTTCTCATGAACAAACAGTAGATTCTTTAGAAAATCCTACTTATCTAAAAGAAGTGCCCACAGAAATACTAGAACTTATAACGACATTCAATGTCCCAAGTGAAATGAGCACTAATTTTTTAACTAGTGTTTGTATTTCTATAATAGATGAGCCTTTAAAGTATTATGATAAAATTATGACTTTAGCTAGCAATATTCTTGATTTACCTCAAAAGATCGCAATCTTTAATAGCCTAGCTCATGCTTGTAATAATCGGGGAGCTCTAGAACAGTCGCAAGCTGCATTTGAAAGTGCTCAAAATGCTATTGTAGAGCTTAAAAGAAAAACTTTAATGGAAGCTGAGGAAAAAGCTAATTTACCTGATCCGAAAGAAAGATGTGCAGATCTTCATAAAATCATCCCGATGTATATTGAAATGGGAGATGTAGATAATGCCGTAAGGATTTTGAAAGACTCCGAAGACACTGCTGATAGAATTCACAATGCCATGCAAAGATCTATTCCTCTAAAAAAAATTGCCTTATTTTACATTCAGTTAAATATTTTACCTGAAGCCGAAAGAATAGCTAATTTGATGGAAGAGTTTAAACATTCAAGTGAGGAAGGCCGTTCTTTTATTCTTCAGAAAATTGCTTTAGCTTGTGTCAATTTAAAGGATTTGGATAATGCAGTTCGTGTTGTCAATATGATTCCTGATTTTGGAGTAGACAGATTGGACGCTCTTAAGGAAGTTTGCCTAGCTTATATAAAACTAGATAACCTCAATGATTTGCAAAATCGATTGCAAAAGGTAGAAGAGCTTGTCGTCCATCTTTCCTGTTATAAAACTAAGGTTCTCGAAGAAATTGTCTTAGCCTACATTAGGCTTGATATTCTACCTGAAGCAGAAAGGTTAGCAGATAAAATTGATGAAACTCGAAGAGAACGCGCTTATCATGAAATTACTTTAGCCTATATTGCTCGTGGAGATAAAAATAAGGCTCGAGAAATGTTGCAAAAAGAAGAAGCTATGTTTAGTTGGGGTGGTGATCGAGACCAAGACATATCAATTTTAATGGGAATAGCTCTAGGTTGTGTAGCAATTGAAGATTTAGATGATGCTCACAGAATGTTACTGAAAGTTGAGGAACATTTTTTCCGTTCTAATAAATACCTTTCTTGGTGCGAAGAAGTGGCTTTAGCCTATATTAAAATAGGAGCTTTTAATGAGGCCCTTAGAATAGCTAACTCGCTGGATGAAATAAGAGCAGGCTGTTCTGTTTTAAGCTTAAAGTTTTCGATTATTGAAAAAACACATCAAGCAATGAAAGCTTCTTTTCCGAAAATAATATAAAGTTCCTGTCTATTTTAGTTGGAGGTCTGCTTTATGAGATGGAATTTTATTATTTCTTTTATTTGTTTATGTACGTGTGTATTAGGGGATAGTACCTTAAATAAAAAGATAGGATCCTTATTTGTTGCTCCAGCTTGTTGCGAGGGAGATGAGAGCCATCGAAAAGATTTGCAAACGCTAATACAAGACTTTCACGTAAGAGCCTTTCTAGTAAAAGGGGGAAACTCTATATCTCAAAGAGAGCTTATCTCTTACTTAGAAGGCCTCACTTCGGATCCTCTTTTATTTTGTATGGATGCTGAGTGGGGGCTTGGTATGAGAATGAAAGGAGAAATCTCCTATCCAAGAAACCTAACATTAGGAGCTGTTCAAGATAATAAACTGTTATACTTATTGGGCCAACAAATAGGAAAGGACTGCTTGTCGACAGGGGCTATTCTTAATTTTGCACCGGTAGTCGATGTTAACACGAATCCAAAAAATCCCATTATACATATGCGATCATTTGGTGATGACCCTGAAATAGTTAAAAAAAAAGCTCAGATCATATCTAAGGGGATGCAAGATGTAGGTCTTCTTACCTGCTATAAGCATTTTCCAGGACATGGAGACACTTTTCAAGACTCTCATGTTTGCTTGCCAATGGTAAAAAAGACTTTAGACTCTTTTAAAAAGGAGGACTGGATCCCTTATGATAACATATTTGCCAGTGTGATGGTAGCTCACATCAAAGCGCCTCATATAGATCCGTTATATCCCAGCTCACTATCTAAAAAAACTATAAAATACTTAAAAAGGCTTATAGACAAGGATACAGTTATTATATCAGATGCCTTGAATATGAAGGCTCTGACCCTGAACTACTCAGTAGAGGAAATAGCATGCCTTGCCTACGATGCAGGAATAGATATACTCTTGTATGGCGATCATATAATGCCTAATGTAGAAAAAATTATGCAAAATGACATACCTAATGCGTACTTTTCTCTTATGAAAAAATTTCAAGAGGGATCTTTTTCTGAAAAAGAGCTAGATGCAAGATTAAAGAAAATTAATAAGCTTAAAAAAAGACCTTCCTTTTTTGAAATTAATAAAAAAGAGGGACTATCTATCAAACAAGCTCTTTTTGAAGAAGCTATGACCCTTGTTCACAACAGGGAGAAAGTTCTTCCTTTGACTTTGAAAACTAAGATAAACTTTTTGCGGATAGGAGCAAGTTCCAACAAACTATTAGAACTATTGCAAAAAGATTTTCAAGTAACTCAGTACAGCTTAGAAGATTTGTCTGATCTTGCTGATCCTTTAGTTGTGTCTGTAAGTCAACTAAATATATTAAAGCCTAATTTCGGCCTTTCAGATCAGTTTTTAGAGCTATTAAAAGAGGCTCCTAAAAATACTATTTTTGTCCTTTTTGGATCTCCTTATTCTCTAAAACTTTTTCAAAATTGCTCTAACGTTCTTGTAGCCTACGAAGAAGATGAGATGGCTGAAATAGCTGCCTATAAAGTTTTATCGGGGAAAATTGCAGCTAAAGGAAAGCTGCCTATCAAAATAGATTAAAAAAAAAGAGGGCAAAAACTTTGCCCTCTTTTTGTTTTTGGAAAAGAAAAAGATCTTACTTTTCGTCTTCTACAATTTCAACATCAGCATCTTCGACATTGTCTTTAGCTTGCTCTTGTTGTGTAGATTCAGCACCAGCTGCTTGAGCACCTTGAGGTCCTGCTTGAGCGCCAGCTTTTTGCAGTTCTTCTCCAATTTTCTGCATACCATCTTGCAAATCTTTTGAAGCTGACTGAATAAGAGCTGAATCAGTTCCCTCTAATGCTTTTTTCAAGGCATCAATCTTTGTTTGAATTTCAGAAGAAATATTAGATGGAAGTTTATCTTTAAACTCATCTAAAGATTTTTGCGCTCTAAAAGCTAAGGCATCTGCTTCATTTCTTGTTTCAATGTCTTGCTTTTTCTTTTTATCTTCTTCAGCGTGCAGTTCTGCTTCTTTCACCTTTTGGTTAATTTCGTCTTCTGAAAGACCAGACTTGGCTTCGATTTTAATTTTTTGCTCTTTGCCAGATTGTTTGTCTTTAGCAGAAACACTTAAAATTCCGTCTGCATCAATATCGAAAGCAACTTCAATTTGAGGGGTCCCTCTAGGTGCAGGAGGAATATCACTAAGGTCAAAGCGACCAATTTCCTTATTGTCTTTTGCCATTGGTCTTTCACCTTGCAGAACAACAATAGTTACAGCAGGCTGGTTGTCCGCAGCTGTTGAGAAAACTTGTTTTTTCTGAGCAGGTATTGTGGTGTTCCTTTCAATTAAAGGAGTCATCACGCCACCTAATGTTTCAATACCAAGAGTTAATGGTACAACGTCTAATAATAGAACGTCTTTCACATCACCACCAATGATACCACCTTGAATAGCAGCACCAGAGGCCACAGCTTCATCTGGGTTGATCCCTTTATGAGGTTCCTTTTGAAACACTTCTTTTACTTTTGCTTGAACAGCTGGCATACGAGTCATACCACCTACTAAGATGACATCATCAATATCACTAGGAGAAAGACCAGCATCTTTTAGTGCCTTTCTGCATGGCTCAGCAGTTCTTTCTACTAAATCATGAGTTAAGCTTTCAAATTTAGAACGGGTTAAAGTTAAAGATAAGTGTTTAGGCCCGCTTGCATCCATTGTGATGAACGGCTGGTTGATTTCTGTAGACTGCGTACCTGAAAGCTCCATTTTAGCTTTTTCGGCAGCATCTCTTAGTCTTTGAAGCGCCATTTTATCTTTGGATAGGTCTATGCCGTTTTCTTTTTTGAATTCATCCAAAATCCAGTTGATAATAGCTATATCAAAGTCATCTCCACCTAAATGAGTATCTCCGTTAGTAGATAATACTTCAAAAACACCATCACCAATTTCTAAGATGGAAATATCAAATGTACCACCACCTAAGTCATATACAGCGATTTTTTTATCACTTTGCTTATCTAATCCATAGGCTAAAGCAGCAGCTGTAGGCTCAGGTATAATACGTTTAACATCAAGACCTGCAATACGGCCAGCGTCTTTTGTAGACTGTCTTTGCGAGTCGTTAAAGTAAGCAGGGACAGTAATAACTGCTTCTGTAACTTTTTCTCCAAGATAGTTTTCAGCAGTCTCTTTCATTTTTATTAAAATCTGAGCTGCCACTTCTTCTGGAGTGACTTTTTTCCCTTCTACTTCAAAAACAACGTCACCGTTGGCATTTTCAACTACTTTGTAAGGAACTGTTTTCATTTCTTCTGATACTTCTCTAAACTTTCGACCGATGAATCTTTTAGTCGAAGAAAGAGTTTTTTCAGGGTTGGTTACTGCTTGTCTTTTTGCAGGTGTTCCAGCTAGCCTCTCTTCTCCTTTGTAAGAGATGACTGAAGGGGTAGTTCTTGTCCCTTCCGCATTAGCTATAACTTTAGCGCTGCCACCTTCCATAATAGCTACGCAAGAATTGGTAGTACCTAGGTCAATGCCTATAATTCTCTTTTTATTACTGGACATGTTCATTCTCCTTTTGTTTTAAATCTAAATCTTCTTGAGTGCTTTGTACTTTTCTAGAAACTTTTACCTGTGCAGGTCTAATTGTTCTAAAAGCACTCTTATAACCTTTGGCAAACTCTTCTAAAATAATGCCGTCTTCTGATGTATCCGACTCGACAATCTCTACTGCTTCATGAAAATGAGGGTCGAATTTATTGCCCACCGAATGAAAAGCTACCACACCGTGGTTATGTAAAACTTCTTTAAACTGGGATAAAATCATTTGAAAGCCAGAAGCCCAGTTTTTTAGCTCTTCTGATGCACTTGAGGCAAACTTCAGAGCATTTTCAAAATTGTCTATAACTGGAAGAAACTCGCTAACTGCATTGTCAATAGCAAAGCGTAGAGACTCCTGTTTTTCTTTTTGCATTCTTTTTCTGACATTTTCCAGTTCAGCTAAAGTTCTAAGGTATTTATCTTTGAAATCTTCTGGCATTTCTTCTTTTTTCAGATGGTCAATTTCTGAAATCAGCTTTTTAAGAGCTTGCCAGTCATTTTCTTCATTTTTTTTCAGCTCTTCAATTTCACTGGTAAATTTTCCACCAATTTTTTCGTTGCTGCTTTCCAGTTCTTCTAAAGCTTCTTGCCAGTCTTTATCTTCTTCCATTCAATACTCCTAATTTAAAAACAACGGCTCTTGTCTTCTAGTAAGATCGATTGGCTTTCATGTAGCTTTTCTTGATCCATACTAGATTGTGAGGGTTGCCTGAAATGAATTTTAAACTTGTAAAGGTTGTTCGTTAAATTTTGACTTAAATAATAGCTAAATAATTTAGCTATCCCGAATATTTTTTTATAGTTGATGCGCATAGGAGAAAGAATGCCAATAGATCCAGCAGGAGACTGATTGAGGTAGTAGGGGATCGTAATAAAGCTGCAATACGCTCCATCAGCTGTTTTTTTCTCTTGAAAATCTTCGGCAACCCAATATTTTACACAATTTTCTCTAGTAGTTTGGTGCAGAAGATTTTGCATCAGTGTTTCATTTTCAAAAATAGAAAGAGCCGAAGACAAATTCATGGCATCGGAAAATTCGGGGTAAGTGAGTAATTTGGAAAGGCCGGTTCTAAACAGGTCTTCTTTGAAAAAGTGAACATATCCTGCTAAATGTCTTACCACTATCTCATTGTATAGTCTTTGCGCCCATTTGGCGTCGGTTTCATTTAAAAAATAAGGCTTTTCATTGGACTTGCTCATCCTCCAAAGAAAATACTTTTCGATAGCACCTAAATCTTCCAACTCATCGGTAGTATAAAAGGTCTCTGTCTTAACAAGGCCAAAATCAGTAATTAGAGCACATAAAGTTCGATTCTCATCAATTGCTAAAAGTTTTACGTCTTTAATAAAGTCTTGGTCGAATCGAGGTGTTGAAATTATTACAGAGGAATTTGTCATTTCAGAAAGAGTTTCCACTGCAAAAGATAAATAGCTGTGGATCTCTTTGGTATTCATTTTTAAAGCATCTTGAAGGTCTTGATCTTCGTGTGCCTGCACGGTAGGCCCTTTCAAGGAGTTTTCTGCATAAAATTTGTAAGCTTTAGGAGTAGGAACCCTGCCACCTGAAGAATGCTGTTGGTATAAATATCCCTCTTTTTCCAGCTTGGCAAAATAGTTTCGTATTGTAGCTGAGCTCAAATAATCAAAGCCACTTTCCTTTAAAGTGTTGGAGCCGATAGGCTTATTCGTTGCAACATAAAGATCTACTAATCCTAAAAGGACAAAGCGTTCTCGCTCATTTTTAGAAGGTTTTTTTAAAGATATGTTCTTTAAACTTTTCTCAGCCATAGCAAAATTAACTTAAGTTGATTCTGATTATATCAAAGAGTATAGGCGAAAGCAAGGCTTTTTAGCAATCGAATTACTTGATTGCTGAGTTTTGGTCTATAGTGTTTATATACAGGTATTTAAGATGTGATTTAAAATAAGTTGTTTATCTTCTTTTAGAAGAGCCCATTATATTGGGGTCTTGGGCTATCAGTGGCAGGACATCAATAATGCTTGGTGACCAGCTTAATCCTCGGTTATAAACTAAATTAGAGGCAATATAACAGGCGATAATTGCTTTTTTATGAATGTCGGGGACATTTGCTAGCAATTCCTTGGTATAATTATTGCGGATAATTTCAGGGCAGTATTGAAACAAGCAGCGAATGAGTGGATCTTTAAAACTATCTGACAGTTTAATGGACTCCAGATACTCTAATAACTGATATTTATAACAGTTGATTTTTTCAGAGACCCACTCAGAAATATCGGTTAGGTATTCTCCTGTTTTTTGGTGGGTGTGCAAAAGAATTCTAGCTTCGTTTAAAGCTGTTTTTTTGATAATTTCTAAAATTTGCCCTACTAGCTGGGGTTTTTCTTTTAAAAAATCCTCTTCTGGTAAAACAAGGCAAGAGAGAACCTCAAAAGAAGAGCATATAACTCCTCCCTTATTGCACGAGCTGTCCTTAATAATTAAGACCCCTAATTTTTCTAAAGCCCGGCGTGCCTCTTGTGTAAGGTAAAGGTTGGCACCTTCGACAATAGCTTTAGAGGTAGGATTTTTGTTTTCGTCTAAAAAATCGTGATAATTGCTGCTATTTAGTGTTCTAGGCCTGCCACCTGCCGGAATAAAAATATCAGTTTTGACCTGGTGGACATTGTTTCGAAACAAGTGCTGCATTTCATTACCAGAAAGCCAATCTTTGCATAGCTTGCCCTCTCTTTTTCGCCAGCAAAGAGTTTGTGTAATATAGGCTGTTTGCTCTTTTTTAGATCTTAGGTCGAGTAAAAATCCGTCTTCATGGAGTTTTTCAGCAGGATATTCTCGAATAGATAATCCACTTTGGAACAATTTTTCCATTTCTTCGAGATCGAGTCCTTCTGGATCATAAATAGTACCTGATATGTCAGTTAAAGCGAGGAGTTTGGCTGTCTTTGGATAATGCGTATAAAGGTTATGCAACTGATTTCCAGCTACATCTCCATCTGGGCCTCCTGAAATTTTTACAGTAAATATGTCTTTAGAAGGATCTATACCTAAGAACAGCAAGACCTGCTCCATATAAACATTTACTCCGAGCGAAGTCACACCAAACTCTTTATGGTTAATGCCTAGGCTTGGTTTGCTGGTTATAAAAGATTTACCTGGTTGATACCCATGTTTTTCACTATGCTGAGCAATCCATTCAATGACTTCATTGTGCATGTTTTCATCGGGGCCTAAATAGATATACTCAGGTCTTTTCCAGTAATCAACAATATGTTTTGCTTTAAGTTGGCCGTTATCCTCACAATTAATAATGGTTAAAAAGCTATTAACAAAAGAACGCTGCGCTTGATGTAAAAATTCTACCTTATGCTTTTTGCGAAAGGACTTCACATGCTTTTCAATTTCTTCAGAGGGCATGTTTGCTGTCTTTAATTCTTTTTTGAAAATGTCAATTTCATGAGTAGTTTTATCAAAAGGCTCAAGTAAAATAACTGCTTTCGAGCCTCCTTCCGGAATGTCTTTGTTCTTTTTTTGTTGTGTATAAGATAAATTATAACACTCTAAAAATACGTGATTTCTCTCGGCGATTAACTGTTCTAGCCTTTCAGGGGCGACAGTCCTTAATCCTCCTCTGGAAAGATCCTTAAATCGGATATGAAACCCAATGAACTGCATTCCTTTTATGTAAAAGATTCCATAGGGTAGCTCTGGAAAAATATCTTTTCTTTCGTAAGGGACGTGATTGAGGTATTCAGGGTCAATTCTAAAACTCAATGCAGTTTTATTTGTTCTATAAAAGTTCGTTTTCAAAGTGTGTTCAATAAAGTTCATGGCTTGTCGCAAAATATTTTTACGTCTTAAGTCATTGATCTCATGGCCGGTATCTAAAGCCTCTACTAAAGATAAAAAGTGATTTTTTTCTTCGTAAAATTTTTCCAAATTATGTGTTTCTGGGTGAAACTTCCACTCAAAAGCTTCGCAAAGTTTTTGCGTGAGCTCTGGATGTCTACAGATTCCTTCTTCAATATTTGTGATAGAATATAGGTTGGGGTCATCATGGACTAAGCATTGGTGCACAAAATTTATAGTTGATCGCAGAAAGTTTGCCATATTGCCTGACAGCAAATCTGGTGTTACAAATGTTTTCTCAATAAGATCAAAAGCATCAAAGTATTTTAATGTGGCAAGCTCTCTTAAAAAGTCAGGGATATCTGCCTCATCCCATGCAGCTTTACCAGAGGCGCCATGAAGAGCAATCGACATAATTAAAATACTTTCAGTACTAAAAGGCGCTACATATGTCGCAACTACATGCTGCATATCTAATTTATGGCGGTAAATAGTTTGAGCTAGACGATATAAGAAGTGGTAGCGGGGAACATTTTTCCAAGCGAGGACAATTTGCATAGAAGGCTTATTTTTTTCTTGCCAGTTCTCGTTGTAACTTACCTCATACTGGCAGTGATCCCTCGTCTTAGCACGGAAAAACATATTCAAAGCAGTAATCAGTCTTTCTGTAGTCATAGATCGTAAAAATCTAGAGTCCATTCCTGAAATTAACGAGTTAAAATCTTCTTCTGTAAAATCTGGGCTTCTAGTTTTTACAAGTTCGAGCAATTCTTGTTTTCTTTTTTCTGTTAATATTTGTTCTGTTTTTTCTTGTGCTTTTGTGAAATAGACAATGCCAATTCTAAGGTTGCTTGTCAGTTCAGGAAAGGGAGGGGGCTCATTGGAAATAAACGTTCTATAATAACGGATACCTTGCATTCCAAAATTTTTTAAAATTTTCAAATCCACTGTTGGGCTATCTAAGCAAAGAACGATGGCGCTATTTTTTTGATGTATCAAGCTGAAGAATTCTTGAAGATGGAAACTCATGAGGTTATGAGTTATCAGAAGTAGGTCTTCATGGTCAATTTCTTCAAAAAAAGAAGGGGGCATGTGCTGTTCAAGCCAAAAATAGAATTCTTCAAACCGCTGGCTTTCATTCGTAATAGCCAGCTTTAACTCTTCACGAGTAAGCCCCGACTTTCGATCCATGAGATGCCTTTTAAATTTTCCCTCTATAGTTTATTATAGCTTAGTTGAATTATTTTTTTAAAAGACGAAGGCTGTTTAGGCCGACCAGAACGGTCCCTCCTTCGTGTAAAACAACTGCAAGCCATAAAGGTACAAGACCTAATAAAGCCGGCGTCGTTGCTAAAAAAATTACACTTAAGGCTAAAGATAGGTTTTCTTTTACTATTTTTATAGTTTTATGAGCCTTATTCAAAAGCCAGTGTATTAGGTGTAAATCATCATTTAGTAGGACTACATCTGATGCATCAATTGCCGTAGCGCTACCAATTTTGCCCAAGGAAATACCAATAGTGGCTCTCGCTAGGGCAGGTGCGTCATTAATACCATCTCCAACCATAGCAAGTCCTGATTCTTGAGAAAGTTTGGCAACAAGGTTAAGCTTATCTTCCGGCCGAAGATCAGCATATACCTTTTCTATCCCTAAAAGCTTTGCCACTGAGTTGGCAGTATTAGCATGGTCGCCGGTAAGCATAACGGAAGTGATATTTGTCTTGCTTTCTAAAATGGAAATAAGCTCTTTGGCTTTTTCTCTGATCGAGTCTGTAAAGCGAAACAAATAAACATTTCCTTCAAAGAGAAGGCAGGCTAAGACTTGCCCGTCTCTTTGGACAGAAGAAAGCTCTTCAGAAAATGTTTGTTGTTGCTCATGGGGTAGTAAGGAGCTAATGAATTCCGGTAGGCCAATAGCTGCTAAAGAACCATCATACTGTCCTTGGAGACCAAATCCTGGCTGTGATTTGAAGTCGATAATCTCAATTAAAGGAATGTGGTTTTTTTGTGCATATGTCACAATAGCTGTTGCTATTGGGTGGACAATATGTCTTTCCAAGCTAGCTGCAATCGATAATATTTTTTTCTCTTCATCTTCAGAAAGTGGTTTGTTTTGCAGGCTTTCTACTTTGGTAAGGCTTAACTCTCCTGTAGTCAGAGTTCCTGTCTTATCAAAGGCAATAGTTTTGCAGGAGGCCAGCGCGTCAAGTGTAATCCCCCCTTTAAGTAATATCCCTTTCCGAGCACACGAGCTAATAGCTGAAAGATAAGCAGTAGGCGTGGCAATAATTAATGCGCAAGGAGAGGCTGCGATCATAAAAGCTAAGGCTCTATAAATGGAGCCTTCATCACCTAAGTAATTGATGGAGAAGATCCATGGCAGAGTAAAAGCAAACAAAAAGGTAAGGCCGATAACAGATGAGGCATATACCTTTCCAAAACGGTCAAGCCACCTTTGCAGCTTTGGCTTTGCTTCCTGCGCCTGAGTAATTAGTTGGATAATTCTAGAAAGAGTAGAGTCTGAGCTTGTTCTCGTTACTAATAAAGTTATGGCTGACTCTAAATTGCGTGCGCCAGCAGGCACATCATCCTCAACATCTTTTACAACAGGTGCACTTTCACCAGTTAAATGCACAAGGTTAAAAGAAGATCTTCCTTCTATAATTTTTCCATCTAAAGGGACAATTTCTCCCGCCTTTACTAATAGCTTGGCATTAACAGGGATTTCTTTAATGGACATTTGATACATTGAACCATCCTCATCTACTATCCATCCCATGGTAGGGGATAGTTCGTGAAGCTTATGCAGGGCTCCTCGAGCTTTGTAAGTCACAGTGGATTCCATCGCTCCTGACAGTTCAAATAATACCAGTAATAAAGCACCTTCCATTGCATTGCCAATAAGAACTGCTAAGAATGCTGCCAGTGTCATCAATACATCGATATTTATTTCTAAGCTTTTGAAATCCTTAATAGTATTTATTAATGCAGGTGTCCCTGCTAAAAAATACACGATAGATAAACATAAAAAAGATAGTGGTGTGTTAAAAAAAGAAAGAACAAACGCAAGGAAAAGAAAAATAGCAGAAGATAAAGCAGACCTGAGTGAAATGTTTTTTCCCCACTCTCTAGATTTTTCTGTTAGAAAGGGGCTGACCCTCTCTTCAAACCCAGATGCGAAAAACTCATCAAAAACATAAGGTTTGTGCTCTATCATGATGGTAAAAATATAGTTTTAATGATTTGGCTTAAAAAATAAATAAAGGCAGAAGAAATGCCGAGTAGGGCAATTTTCCATATAAAAGAAGATAGAAATTCTATTTTTTCTTTTTTTGAGATTGTCAAAATGCAACTAACAAAAACTAAAAAGCTTCCTATGTAAATTCCATAACTTGGAAGTAAATATAGAAAAATCCCCAGTACAAAACTGCTAGATAAAACGCCAAGCAAAGAACCTACAGCATCTTTTAATGGATGCTCAAAAGCTCCGAGGGTAAGTCCCATTTCTTCTTCTAACATTATTTGTAGTAAGCGATTATCATCAGCCATTAAAACATTGACCACGTCAGATAATAACTTACCGGTAAAGCCTTTTGCCTTGTACAGTGCTTCCAGTTCTTCTTTTTCTTGCTGTCTGTGGTGTTCAATCTCATATTTCTCTTCAGTGATCAGCTTGTTTAATCTTTGAAGACGAAACCATCCTAAATAAGCAGACCTACCGACGTTCCATATCAGCCATCCAAAGAAAAAAAAGCTGAAAATCATCCAGGTTTGCTTAATAGGGGTAAGCATCGACTGCATGGAAATCCATAATAATAGATAAATTGCAGCAGTGCTTTGAGCAGAATAAAGAAGAGCACCTATATAGCCGGAGACTTCAATACCGTGGGTTTCAGAGCTAGCTAGCCTACCTTTAATACGGGCTTCTAAGACATGCCCTAAAGCATCTTTGTTTTTAAAGTGATTATGTGCCATTCGGAGCTAGTACTTGCATTTGTTTTTCTAAATATGGCTGAAGGGCCTTTGGGATCTTTACAGTACCATCTTCTTGTTGATGAGTTTCCAGTAAAGATACCATGAGTCTGGATGTTGCCACGCCAGAACCGTTTAATGTATGGACAAATTTAGGCTTATCGGTTTTTGATTTATAGCGAATTTTTGATCTTCTTGCTTGAAAATCGGTACAGTTGGAAATAGAAGATACTTCGTAATAGCGATTTTGTCCCGGAAGCCAAGCTTCAATATCAATTGTTTTAGCTGAAGCAAAAGACATATCTGAAGTCACTAAAAGCATATTTCTATAATGAAGCTCTAGTCCTTGCACTACTTCTTCTGCAGACTGCAGCATTTTTTCAAAAGCTGCTTCTGACTCATCAGGTTTAGTTAAACAGAAAAGCTCCACTTTATTAAATTGGTGAGTTCTAATAAGGCCTCTTTCTTTTTCACCTGCAGCGCCTGCTTCTCGTCTAAAACATGGAGTATAGCTGACATAGGTGATAGGTAAACTGTCTTCATCTAAGATTTCGTCAAAATGCATTCCATTTAATGCAGCTTCAGCTGTAGGGACAAGGTATAGTTGAAAGTCCTCATCTTTAATTTTGAACTGCTGGTCTTCAAATTTTGGTAAGTGAGCAGATCCGAACATGATTTCAGGTTTAACGAGTATAGGAGGAATGATTTGGGTAAAACCATTTTTTCTATGAATGTCTAACATGTAATTTAAAAGAGCCCACTCGAGTCTTGCTCCAAAACCAGTATAAATAGGAAAGCCAGATCCGGAGATTTTTGCGCCTCTTACAAAATCAAATAGATGCAGGGTTTCATTGAGCTCAATATGATTTTTAGCAGGAAAATCAAAAACTTTTTTCTCGCCAAAAGCTTTTATTTCAACATTGTCTTTTGGATCTAAAGAAACTTTTATCCCATCCATCGGAAGATTGGGGAGTCGTGCAAATAAATCGTTAAATTTTTTTTCTAAATCTTTTAGTTGGAGATCAATCTGAGTGACTTCTTCTCCTATTCCATCCACTTCCTTTAAGAGATCTTCAGCATCTTTTTTTTCTCTTTTTCGAACTCCAATTTCTTTAGAAATTTTATTTCTTTTCGCTTTAAGCTCTTCTACCTGGGTTTTATTGGCTCGTATACTTTCGTCTAAGGTGAGGATTTCTTGAATATTTACAGAAGGATCTTTTGATAGAAGTTTTTTTTCGAAAAAATCTGGGTTTGAGCG
>Ga0066639_10000105_pt1 | contig 62729 bp, 55 predicted proteins | sample CryGeyCG2114_010_2_FD_59504 | JGI IMG/M metagenome (GOLD analysis project Ga0066639, IMG submission 59504) | Groundwater microbial communities from aquifer - Crystal Geyser CG10_big_fil_rev_8/21/14_0.10 | ecosystem: Environmental > Aquatic > Deep subsurface > Groundwater | place: USA: Utah...
ATATATATTATATTAATTAATAACAATAAATAATAAATTATTTAGGTATAATATTATGAGTTTTTCACTTACAAGTAAATCAAGGTCGAATCCGCTTTGCGCTCCTTACTATCATGCGTTTGACTTGAGAAGAAATACACAATCTTCCTCAAAAGTAGTTGTAGTTTCTAGACAAACTTTAGATAAATATGGAAGGGAAGTAGCTGGTTATGATTTAAAACTTCAAGAAAGATCTTTATGGGGAAAAGTTTCTAAAGCAGTAAAATCTGGCTTTTGGATGGTGCCAGTTGTTGGTCATGTAGCTTATGGGCTTTTCAAAGCCGGTGAAAAGGTAGGCCTTTCAGGCAAGCTAAATATTTCAAAGCTAGATCAGCAAAGAAGAACCTATCATTTAACAGAGTTTATGGCAGATAGCAACTACGAGCCACTTCTTTTAGCTGCAAGAAATTATAAGTTACAGCAAGCTAAAGAATTATATGTAAGTGAAAGACATAGAGATGAGATTCAAAGTTTTGATGATTTAAGACAGTATTTATTAGACAAATTTGATCGAATCGTATCCCCGGATGAATTTGATGAAGCTTATCAGAAACTGTTTAGTGATTATCCAGAAGTTCAATTTACTATGGATGACTTACATAGTATAGTAGATTTTAAAAAATTTGAAATTTTTCGCCCAGCTGACTTAATGGCTATTAAAGAGCACATGGCGTCAGAATTAGAAAATGAATTATCTATAAGAGGTGTATTAGGGCAATTACGTGTGATATCTAGTCAGTCTAGGGGATTCCTTGAGGATTTAAATGGCATTTTTTCTGCACGTGATAGAGCAATAGATAGAGTCTACAGACAAAAAGAAAGAGCTTTGAAAAAAAATGATAAGAGTAATGATCAAATTGAAGCAGAATTTAATAAAAAAATTGAGAAGGCATTGAGTGAATTTGAAAGAGAAATTGCTTTAATCGTCATAGCTCAAAGATATGAATATAATACTCTATCAACAGTAAGAAGAAAAGCCCTTTGCGATATTAAGCTAGATATGAGTAACAATTTAGAAGATGGTAATATATCGGAATTAGAAAGTGGTCATGTCCAGTTAATTTTATCTAGGCTTGAGTATTTAGCTATTCCGCATACATTAAATCCTGATAGTTCAATGGAAGAAGTGCTTTCTTGGTTCCATCAAAGTATTATGCATTCTCAAGGCTTTCATGAAGCAAAAACCCTTAGAATGGTTTTAAATCAAATGACGTTAAAAAGCTCAGTGTATTCGGAAATACTAGAGGAAGTTCAATTACACGAAAAAGCTCTAGGAAAGAATCTAGATTTACCTGAAGAAGAACGTGGAGCTTTAGATGAAGAAACAAGAAATTTACAAATTGCTTTAGACAATTATAGAAGGTTTTTAAGTGGTTATGAAAAAATCTTCAATGATCCTGAAGCATCAAAACATTCGGAAAATTATATCTTGTCTACCTTGAATCAACCTTTTCAAGAATTAATTGCAAAAGCTTCTAGAATGATGTCAGATTTTCAAATGGTAAACAGAGTGGCAAATCAATTATTTAAACAATTTGGAAAAAACCTTCTTAATGCTAAGGCTTTCATTGATTTAGCTGATAAACACATTAGACATATTTTAGGTGATCAAAGGCTACTTTCTTCAAATGTATATAAACCTTACATACATTCTGTTTATAAAGAGCATGTTTCAAGCATGAGCAATGGTAAGCCAAGATTTGCTTCTAACGCTGCTGTTTCTGCGCCTACAGCTGGAGTTTTTAAACCTTTCTCAGGCTCTCCTGCTAAAAGTGCGCTAAAAAAACAAGGCAGCCCTATTCATCCTAGAAGAAGGGTTTCGTTTAGCGGTATTCCGGGAGTGGAGACTAGAAGTAGTTCTGAACCAGTTTTAGCTAAGCCTAGACCTGCAGCTCCTGCAGCAGAACCAATAATAAGTAAAAAGAAGAAAACTGTTTCGTTTGCTTAAATGATTTAGACCGGGCTTTTATAGTTTATAAAAGCCCTTTTAGATAATTTTTTTAAGCTGGCTTAAAAACTATGCCAGCTTTTTCTCTATAACTTTTTCTAATTTTACAATATCTTCTGCGAACTTCCTAATTCCTTCAGCAAGTTTTTCTGTAGCCATGGGATCTTCATTAAGCTGATAACGAAATGCTTTTTCATCTACATGAATTTTTTCCATATCTGATTGTTTAGCTGATTTTGGGTCTAATTTTTTCTCTACTGGGTCTTCAGACGTTTTTAGCTCTTCTAAAAGCTCCGGTGAAATAGTAAGAAAATCACAGCCAGCAAGAGCTAAAATCTGTTCTTTATTTCTAAAAGATGCTCCCATGATAACTGTATTGTAACCATGTTTTTTATAATAGTTATAGATCTTACGTACTGACTTCACACCCGGATCTTCATCTGGTGGATAGCTTTCTTTACCTTCTTTTTTCTTATACCAATCAAGGATTCTGCCAACAAAGGGAGAAATTAAAGTAGCTTTTACTTCAGCACATGCTATTGCCTGAATCAAAGAAAACATCAAAGTCATATTGCAATGGATATTGTCTTTTTCAAGCTCTCTTGCGGCTAATACACCTTCCCAAGTAGATGCTAACTTTATTAAAATCCTTTTGCGGTCGATGCCTTCATTTTCATAAAGGGCTATTAGGTGTCTTGCTTTATTGATTGATCCTTCCACATCAAATGAAAGTCTAGCGTCAACCTCTGTAGATACTCTTCCCGGGATGCGACTTAATGTTTCTATTCCAAAATTTACAAATGTTTTATCTAAAGCAGTTTCGAGTTGAGTTTCTTTAGAGTTGCTATTTTTTTTAGCAAAAGCAACAGCATCATCTACAAGCTTTGCATATTTTTCTTCCTGGGATGCCTTAAAGATCAAAGAGGGATTTGTAGTAGCATCTGTTGGGTGATATTTTTCAATTGCTTGAAAATCTCCAGTATCTGCGACTACTGTAGTGAATTCTTTAAGCTGATCTAGCTGGTTTTTCATAAAATTCCTATCTTTTAAAAATTTCAAATAGGGGAATGGAAACAATAGAGTTTCTTGTTTGATGTCTTTTGGCGTAGATCTTAGTAAAATTCCCCGGATCAATATCTAATTGACTGCTATTTAGAATAATACTTATTTCTTTGCCTTGTTGCAAGGAATTGATGAGTTTATCTGTTAAGGGTTCCGAGATTTGAAGCCTTTGTCCACCTTTTAATAAGTAGGTAGCTCCTTCATAGGACGTTCCATCGATAGTAAAGGTTAGCAAGATAGGCTTGTTGTTTTCTTGTATTAATGCTTCGTGCAGCAGGTTAATAAAAGCTTTTGTTTCATTCTGATAACAGACTAGTTCGAGTTCCAGGTCGCAATACTTATCTGGATGATAGACAAATCTAGAAGAGCGGTATTGCACTTCTTGAGAGTCTATTTGTGATAAATGCCAGTTTGACTTAGTTGCGCAAGAAGTAATGAGTAAAAGTAGAAAAATGTATCTCATTTCGCAGTTTGAATATCTTTTAAGATAGCGATCTGCCAATGCGTTCCCAGTTCGTTAAAATCCTTAGTAATCATTTTCTGCAGTATATTGAACTGTTTTTGTTTGTCTTTTTTATTTTCTAGAGCTTGAAATGAAGAGATGGTTTTCTTAAGTTTCTCTTTCTTTTCCACGTTTTGTATAACACTGAGAAGGTTGTCTGTAAAAGTAAAACTTTGAAAGGTCTTAATGAAAATGCTATACATATCAATAAATCCTTTGCTTTCCATAGCTCCCGTTAGAACATAAGCCTTATTATTTTTTACAAGAATTGCCTGTAGCATTTTCACTTGCCCAAACTTGGTCTTTTTCGTTATTTCTAATAATCTTGATGGACCTGCTTTAGTAGGAAGCTTGCCTAAATCTCTATAGGAAGTAGTCCTATCATTTTGATAAATTTTTTTTACCTCTTTCATGTAGTTCTCTAAGGACAAGGATACTTCTTCTGTTGCTAGATTAATAGAAGGCTTGAATTTAAAAGTACTTTTACCAATGAAGCCAATTTCAACAGATTCAGATAAAAGGTCGGGATTGGCTACCTTCCACCCCTTGGGCGGCTTAAAAAAATAATATGCATCAGAAAAACCATAGGAACATAAGCAGCAGAAAATAAGAAAAACTCTAGTTAGCATGAGAATTATTACCGCTATTGTCATCGGTGCTATTAGGAATTAAAATGGCTGCAGTAGCTATGACAATCGCCATTCCAGTTCCCCAGACAACCATTGAAAGCGCTGTTGCATCGAATGAACCTTCTGCAGCTGCACTTGCTTGGCTTTTAGTAGTGCGGCTGGTAGTTTGTGCTTGGAGCGGCTCTACAATTAGGGCAAGAAGCATGAGATAAAATATTGCTTTTTTCACAAGTTCATCCTTTTTTTTGAGTTATCTCACAATAAGCTCAATTACTTCAATTATTCAGTACTGAACAATTACAACTTTATCGTTATTATCCTTTGAAATTACAACGGCAGCTATAATTCCAATGGTGACCAAAAAAGCAGCGCCAAAAACAGCCCATACTATGACAGCAGTATTTGTTCCATCTCGACAAGCTTTACCTACTGGCGCCTCTTCTGAAGTGCTTTGTTGGGAAAAAGCCTGAAATGGAAGTGTCAAGATAAGCAAATAAGGTACTATTCCCTTCATCTTATTGACGAGGTGGAGGCCCCTTTCTTTAGGAAGGGGAGGAAACCTCGCTCCTTTTGTTTAAATTTAAAAAGTGCCGGAATAATTGGATGCTAAAAAAGAACATCCCTCGTTCCGGCCCGAGTAATGCGTATTAACTGTTATTGGAGTAGACAGTTAAATCCGACCTCCCCTCGAGGAGCTAAAACAGGTTTTTTCCTGCGAGTCACTGAGTCTTTCAACTCTGTTTAAATCAAGCAGCACAGAGCAACGGACTGGGATGGCATCCATAGGTGTGTTGACTAATATCTCTGTCTTAACGTCTACTAACATTAAAAATTCTCCTTTGTTAGTCCTCTGGTCAACTAGTTGCCCTTGCAGGTCACCCTACAAGCCCCTTCCTTCAGGGAGGGGGAATTGACACTCATCCTAGTTTAGTGCGGCTCTTCTAAGTGAGAAAAGCCGCTTAATTATATTAGTTATGTGAAAATGTTGTAGGGCTTTCAGTTGCACTTGCAGCAATAATTCCACTGACAGTTCCTAAAACAGCTAATGAAGCAAGTCCGATGCCCCAAGCCCAATCTGATGAGCCTGTTGTTGCACCACTTCTTGCAGCTTGCCCGCCTTGTTGTGCTTGAAGCTGTACATTTGAAAAGCAAAGTGCAAAAAGCATCAATGCCATCGATAATTTTTTCATGGGATTCTCCTGGGTTATTGTTATAGTATTCACTACCTTTCCCTATTAAGAAGGAAACACATGATATAAATATTTTTCTATATTTTTTCTATTAATTATTGTTATGAATGAGTTCAAATATTTGATTTCAAAAAAGATAAGAAAAAGTAATTTTTTTTGTTTTCTTAAAAAAACTCCTGAAAAATTCGAAACTCATGTATGCTTTCATCAGTTTACAACTGTGTAGGGGAGTCAAATGCAAGATAAGAAACTTGATACCGGCAAAAGTAAAATTGAAAAAATATGCGATCTTTTAAAGAAAGAAACAGTCGATCCTGCTAAGCAAGAGGCTCAGGAAATTGTTGAAAACGCCCACTTACAGTCACAAGAAATTATCAAGAAAGCCAAAGAAGATTCTGAGAAAATTATAGCAGAGGCTAAAAGACAAGGCGAAGAGCATAAAAAAGTTTTTGAAGCTTCTTTAAACTTGTCATGCAAACAAGCTCTAGATTTACTGAAACAATCTGTTGAGAAAGAGCTTTTTGATGCGAGGCTTTCTGAGGTTATCACTAAAGAGACTTCAGATGGTGAAACAGTCTCAGAAATGATTAAAAGATTTGTGAGCATGGCTGTTGAAAAAGGACTAGACGCTGACTTGAGTGTCTTGGTTCCAAAAGCATTTAAAGCTAAAGACTTAAATAAACTTCTTTTACAAGAAACATTAGAAAAACTCCGAAATCAAACCGTAGAAATAGGGGAATTCCAGGGTGGCGTTAAGCTAAAGCTTCACGACATGCAAATTACCCTTGATATTACAGATGAGGCTCTTAAAGAACTTGTCGCAAGGTATATTCGCAAAGATTTTCGAGAAATAGTTTTTAAATCTTAAAAGCACTATGAGTCGGTACTATTTTATAGGCAGCTCACTTGCTCCTTTATCATTAGACAGTGAGCCAGAAATCAGCTCTTCAGAATTCATTAGCATGCTAGATATGAATTTAACTGAGTGGGACAAAGAGAAGCTCAGGGTATTACGACTAGAAAATGACTTAATGAATTTGAAGGCTCTACTTTTAGGTGAGCCCTTAAGCCCTCATGGGAATTTTGATGAAGGAGAGCTTGAAGATATCCTCTTAGCAAAAGAGGAACTTCCTGATTTCGTTATAGAATTTTTAAATGAATATGATTCAAAAGAAGATCGAATTAAATATTTTTCTAAATTAATGAGCGATTTTTACCGAGTTTTTTCTTCTCGGTACTTAGGTTTTTTACATAAATATTTTTCATTTGAAAGAAAGCTTCGTCTTTCTTTGGTAGCCCTAAGGTCAAAATATGCCAAGTTATCCTTAGAAAAGCAGCTCCAATTTGAAGAACCAACAGATCCGTTTGTCGCTTTCTTATTAGCTCAAAAAGATAGCGAAAATCTTGAACTTGATAGTGAATTTACAGGTCTCAAGGAAATATTTAATGAAAATATCGAAAATCCTTTGCGTCTGCAAAAAGCAATTTTAGAATATCGAATGCATTTTATAGAAGAAGTGGCTGTCGAGCATCCTTTTTCTATAGATGAAATTTTAGGCTATTACATCCGTCTTTTAATAGTAGAAAACTGGCAAAAACTTAATGCCGAAGAAGGAAAAAACCAATTAGATCAACTAGTTAGAGAATAATTATGCAAAATCAAAATCTTGGAAAAGGAACTGTTTTAAAAGCACTGGGAAACCTTCTACAGGTTCGGTTTGAAGGAAATATTAGACAAGGTGAAATGTCTTTAATCAAGGTTGATGAGGATCATTTATCAGCTGAAGTAATAGAGGTCGTTGGGGATGAAGTAAAGCTTCAGGTTTTCGAAGATACGACAGGAGTCAAGTTAGGATCTTCAGTTGAGTTCCTAGGGCACTTGCTAGAAGCGGAGTTAGGTCCCGGTTTGCTAACTACTGTTTATGATGGCTTGCAGAACCCTTTAGAAAAAGTAGCCGAGAAAACTGGGCTGTATCTCAAAAGGGGAGTGTACCTTAAACCGATTGATAGAGACGTTAAGTGGGAATTTACACCTAAATGCGATGTGAATCAATCTGTACAGAAAGGTGACCTTTTAGGAACTGTTAAAGAGGGACATTTTGAACATAAAATTATGGTTCCTTTTCAACAGTACGGCTCTTACACAATTACTTGGGTTGCGAAGCAAGGCTCTTATACTGTTGAAGAAACCATAGTTAAGGCAAAAGATGAAAAAGGTAATGAAGTTTCTTTTAATATGCTTCAAAAGTGGCCTGTCAAAACCCCGTTAATTCATGGTAAGAAGGTTAAGCCTTCGGAAATGATGGATACAGGACTTAGAATTTTAGATACGCAGTTCCCTGTTTTAAAGGGGGGGACCTTTTGTTCACCTGGACCTTTTGGCGCCGGCAAAACAGTATTGCAGCACCACTTATCAAAGTATTCCTCCGTTGACATTGTGATCGTGGTTGCTTGTGGGGAAAGAGCAGGAGAAGTAGTTGAAATGTTGAAAACTTTTCCAGAGCTTACTGACGCAAGGACATCAGAGCCTTTGATGAATAGAACTGTCATCATTTGTAATACTTCCTCTATGCCTGTTGCAGCAAGGGAAGCATCCGTTTATATGGGAGCAACTATCGCTGAATATTATAGGCAAATGGGACTTGATGTATTACTGCTTGCTGATTCAACTTCGAGATGGGCACAAGCGATGAGGGAGATGTCGGGTAGGCTGGAGGAAATTCCAGGAGAAGAAGCATTCCCTGCTTATCTAGCTTCAAGAATAGCTTCATTTTATGAAAGGTCGGGTGTTATTCAGCTGCCAGATGGAAAAGAAGGTTCCCTTACAATTGGTGGTAGTGTATCACCTGCTGGCGGTAACTTTGAAGAGCCTGTCACACAATCCTCTCTTTCGGTTGTGGGTGCTTTTCATGGACTATCAAGAGCCAGATCAGATGCTAGAAGGTATCCGGCAGTTGATCCTCTTATTTCATGGTCAAAATATATCGACAATGTTGGAGAAGAGCTAAATCAGAAGTTAGAGCACTGGGCAAGCAAGGTCAAGAAGGCTTTAAAGTTCTTGGTAGATGGAGATGAAATTGGAAAAAGAATGGAAGTTGTTGGAGAAGAAGGGATTTCTATTGATGATATGATTATTTATCTAAAAGCGGAGCTATACGATATCTCTTACCTTCAACAAAATGCTTTTGATAAAGAAGATGCATTCTGTCCCTTAGAAAGGCAGGTTGAGCTTTTTCAGCTAGTTCAGGAAATTTTTGATACACATTTTGTTTTTGAATCTCATGACGAAGCTAGGTCATTTTTCTTGTTTTTGCAAAACCTCATCAAAAATACAAACTATCTTCCCTTTGAATCAAATGAATATAAAAATAACTTCCGAGAAATTAAGGAAAAAATACAAGAAGCGAGGCACTCATGAGAAAAGTTTATGATCGAATTTTAGATATTCGTGGAAACCTCATAACAGTTGCAGCAGATCGGGTTAGCTTAGGAGAGCTTGCTATTGTTGAGAAATTCAATGGACAAAAAGTTTATGCTTCTGTTTTGCGTTTTGATGATGAAATGGTGACATTGCAAGTTTTTGAAAATGCTAGAGGGATATCAACTGGAGATAAAGTAACTTTTTTAGGACATCCAATGAGAACCCCTTTTGGAAAGTCTCTTTTAGGAAGAAGGTTAAATGGGCAAGGACAACCTATTGATGGGGGACCATCCATAGTTGAAGAGGAAATTCAAATCAATGCTCCTTCTTTCAACCCAACAAAGAGAGTGGTGCCAAAAGATCTAGTCCGAACTAACATCCCCATGATTGATGTCTTTAACTGCCTTGTTAAGTCTCAAAAAATACCGATTTTTTCCGTTGCAGGAGAGCCTTACAACCCGCTTTTGATGAGAATTGCCAACCAGACAGATGCAGATGTTGTTGTAATTGGTGGAATGGGGCTTAGGTTTGATGACTACCAGGCATTTATTGACAATGCAGAAAAAGCAGGGTCGATGGAAAAAACAGTTATGTTTATCCATAGAGCAACTGATTCTCCTGTGGAATGTCTGTTAGTTCCTGATATGGCATTGGCTTGCGCTGAAAAATTTGCCTCTGAGAATAAAAACGTGCTGGTTCTTCTTACTGATATGAGTGCGTTTGCCGATTCGATTAAAGAAATATCAATAACAATGGATCAGATTCCTTCTAATAGGGGTTACCCTGGTTCTTTATATTCTGATTTAGCTTTTAGATATGAAAAGGCTGTAGATATTGAAGGTAGCGGATCTATTACATTAATTTCTGTAACTACTATGCCAGGAGGAGATGTAACCCATCCTATTCCTGACAATACTGGATATATTACCGAAGGACAGTTCTATTTACACGACGGTGTGATTGACCCATTTGGATCCTTATCAAGGCTTAAGCAACAGGTAATAGGTAAAGTGACAAGAGAAGATCACGGAGATCTTGCCAACACCATGATTAGGCTGTATGCCGATTCTAAAAAGGCGCGTGAGCGACAGTCAATGGGATTCAGACTTTCTAAGTGGGATGAAAAACTTCTCCATTACTGCAACCTGTTTGAAAATAGAATGATGAATTTGGATGTGAATATATCTTTAGAAGAAGCCCTCGACTTGGGTTGGAAAACTTTAGGTGAGTGCTTTTCTTCAGAAGAAGTAGGCATTAAGCAAAAATACGTTGATAAATACTGGCCTAAAGAAAGTTAATTTATGACACAAATTAAACTTACTAAAGCAGAGCTTAGGACCCAGCAGATCAAATTAAATCAGCTGGAAAGATATTTACCTACTTTGCAGCTTAAAAAAGCCATGCTTCAGCTAGAGATTAACCAAGCAAGCATTGAGTTGGAAAAATCTCAAAATGAACTCAATAAGCAAAAAAAAGCTGCGGAAGAGTTTAGTTCTCTTTTATCTGAGAAGGTGAGCTGTAATCCCATTTTCTTAAGTCAGGTAAAACAAGTTTATAAGGACTATGAAAACATTGCTGGTGTAGAAATACCTACTTTTCAAGGGGTTGATTTCTTAAACCCAGAGTATTTTTTATTTGAAACTCCTGTGTGGACTGACTCTGTGGTAAATAAGATTAAAAGCATGATTGGAGCAAAGGAAAAGCTAAATATTGTGCATGAAAAAAAAAGAGCACTAGAACAGGAGCTTCGAGAAGTTTCTATTCGGGTGAACCTATTTGAAAAAGTTCTTATTCCAAGGTCTAAAGAGAACATAAAGAAAATTAAAATATTTTTAGGTGACCAGCAACTGGCAGAAATCGCGCAGGCTAAAGTTGCTAAAGCAAAAATTAACGCTAAGAAAGAAGTATGATTATCAACGTTAAAAAATATCTTGTCTTTGGTTCTAAAGATGAGATGCAAAAGTTTTTCAAGGATGCACAAAAAGCCGGTTTCATAGAGTTCATTCAAAAAAAGCCAAAATCTAAAGAAGTATCTAACAACGTTAGCAACTTGCTCAATGCAATTAAAGTCTTAAAAAAACAGCCTGTGGCTGAACAGGCAACTTCTCTTCTAGACCCCCTTTCACTTGCTGTGAGAATTAATCACGACCAGACTAGTCTACATCAATTAGAAGAAGAAGTTAGGTATATAAAATCTGAAATTGCCCGCATAACTCCTTTTGGAGATTTTTCCTTAGAGAAAGTACAAGCCTTAAAAGATGAAGCAAATAGGATCATTCAGTTTTTAGCTATGAAAAGCGAAAAGGCTAAAGATACTAAACTTCCTCCTGAAGTCATTTATATTAGTTCAGCTTATGACCTGGATTACTTTATAGCGATAAACAAGGATAAAAAAAATTATCCTAATATGATTGAGATGCAAATTGATCAATCCATTAGTTCTCTTAACTATCGATTAGAGTATTGCTATAAAAAAATTCAAGAAACTGAAAAACAGTTAAAAGAAAATGCAGCTTACCTGGACTCTTTAAGAGAAGAATTAAAAAAAGAGTTAAACGCTCAGCATTTGAATGATGCTAAAAATGGTGCTGATTATGTTATGAGCTCATCTTTGTTTGCCATTCAGGCTTGGATTCCACAGAATAAGATCGAAGCTTTTAAAGGTCTGACTAAAAATTTACTGGTAGATTTTGAAGAAATCAAAGTAGAAAAAAAAGATAGAAAGCCGACTTATATGGAAAACAAGGGTTGGTCAAAGGTTGGCGAAGACCTGGTTCATATTTATGACACACCTGACGTTTCGGATAAAGACCCATCTACCTGGATTCTAGTTTTCTTTGCTATTTTTTTCGCAATGATTGTTTCAGATGCAGGTTATGGGCTTTTATATTTAGCTTTAGGTCTTTTTATCAAATTTAAATTCCCTAATTTAAAAGGAATGGGAAAAAGGTTTGTCAAACTTATTCTACTATTAGCTACCTGTTGTATTATCTGGGGAACTCTTACGGCCTCTTTTTTTGGCATGGATATTGGACCTGAAAATCCTTTTAGAAAATTTTCGGTACTTCACTTTTTGGCTAAAGAAAAAACAGAGTACCATATGCAGCAAAAAGATGATGTTTACTACTACTGGCTTGGAAAATTTCCCAACTTGAAAACAGCTGAAAATGGTCATGAGTTTATGACGAAATCTGTAAGCTACAAGGAAGATAAAATCGAGTATGAAAGCCTTACAAAATTTTATGATAATATCTTGATGGAATTTTCCATTTTGATGGGAGTTATTCATTTAATTCTTTCATTTTTGCGGTACCTACCCCGTAACTGGTCAGGTGCAGGATGGATATTATTTATGGTTGGAGGGTATCTTTATTTTCCCTCGCAACTTAATGCGACAACCTTTGTTAACTTTTTGCATATTTTAGATAAACCTACTGCTTATTTAATAGGTGAGTATCTAGTTTATGCAGGTATTGGACTGGCATGTGTTTTAAGTTTTATTCAAAGAGGATTTGGAGCAGGCTTGTCAGAGTTGATGAATGTTGTTCAAGTTTTTGCTGACGTATTGTCTTACTTACGTTTATATGCCCTTGCTTTAGCCGGAATGATCATGGGATCTACTTTTAATGATATTGGAATTTCCATGGGATTAGGCGTAGGGTTTATCGTTATAATTATCGGTCATGTAGTTAATATCGTTTTAGGAATTATGGGGGGCGTTATCCACGGTCTTCGTCTTAATTTTTTGGAGTGGTATCACTACAGCTTCGAAGGGGGAGGAAGACGATTTTCCCCACTCAAGTTATTGAAATAAAAAGGAGAAACTATGGATTTTAGTATGATTGGACCAGGCATTGTTTTAGGCCTTGGTTGTTTAGGAAGTGCGATCGGTTGTGGTATTGCTGGAATGGCTTCACATGGCGTGATGAGCAGAGTGGAAGAAGGTCATGGAAAATTTATCGGACTTTCAGCTGTGCCTTCATCTCAGTCAATTTATGGATTCGTGTTGATGATCTTAATGAGTAATAGCATTAAAGCAGGCTCCTTATCTCCACTTTCAGGTATAGGTATTGGATTTTTTGTAGGCCTTGCTATTATGATCTCAGCCGTTTACCAAGGTCGTTGTGCAGCAACTGCCATTCAAGCCTCTTCTAAGCAGCCAGCCATTTTTGGTAAAACATTTGCGGCTCTTGGTATTGTTGAGTCGTTTGCTCTTTTTGCCTTCGTCTTTGCATTGTTAATTATTTAAAAATTAACTTTTTATAATTAAATTTAATTAAAGTCACCAACTTTGGTGGCTTTTTTTATTTTAAAGTAAATATTTATCTTTTATTATTAAATAAGAGGTAAATATGGATGGGAGAATAGAAAAAGACTCGCTTGGAGAAGTATCTGTTCCTAAAAAGATGCTTTATGGGGCACAAACACAAAGGTCTTTTGAAAATTTTAAGATTGGTACAGAAAAAATGCCAATCGAAACCATCCATGCCTTAGTTATCATTAAAAAATCTGCTGCAATTGCAAACTTTGAACTGAATTTTTTATCTGAAGAAAAAAAAGACTTAATCGTTGCAGCTTGTGATGAAGTTTTATCTAATGATTATATAAGTCATTTTCCTTTAGTTGTTTGGCAGACCGGATCCGGAACGCAAAGCAATATGAATGTCAACGAGGTAATTAGCAACTTAAGTATACAAAAATCTGGGGGAGAACTTGGTTCTAAAAAGCCCATTCATCCTAATGATGATGTGAACATGAGCCAATCTTCTAACGATGTGTTCCCATCTGCTATGCATATTTCAGCTACTTTGCTTATCTATGACAAGCTAATTCCTGCATTAAATACTTTTATGGAGGGACTAAAGCACAAAGAAAAGGAGTTTAAGGGGGCAATCAAAACTGGTAGAACTCATTTAATGGATGCTGCCCCCTTATCTTTTGAACAAGAATTTTCAGGGTATCGATCTCAAATAGAGCATATTATGGACTCATTGGAGCATTGTCTTAATTATCTGTCTGAATTGCCCATTGGTGGCACTGCTGTAGGAACTGGTTTAAATGCTCCAAAGGGATTTACAGCTAAGATAATTGAAAAAATCAACAAAGAGACAGGTCGGCACTTTATTCCTTCTGCCAATAAATTTGAGGGGATATCCTCTAAGGGAGCTATTCTAGAGGCAAGCTCAACCCTTAAGCTGCTGGCCAGTGTTTTGATGAAAATTGCCAATGATATTAGATGGTCTGCATCAGGTCCCCGATGCGGGATAGGAGAGCTTATTATTCCGGCAAATGAGCCTGGATCATCCATCATGCCTGGTAAAGTTAATCCAACTCAATGTGAGGCTATGACAATGGTTGCCACACAAGTGTATGGCAATGATGCAACAATTTCATTTGCGGCAAGTCAGGGTAATTTTCAACTTAATGTTTTTATGCCTGTCATGATTTACAACTTGTTGCAGTCCATTCATCTTCTTTCAGATGTTATGGTTAACTTTTATCAAAAGTGCTTAAAAGGTTTAAAAATACACCAAGAAAATACGGAAAAACACCTGAAAAACAATCTTATTTTAGCAACTGCTTTAAATAGGGAAATTGGTTACGACAATGCTTCGAAAATAGTTAAAAAAGCTGCTAAGGAAAATATTTCCCTAAAAAAAGCGGCTATCGATTTAGGTATTCTAAGTGCGGAAAAATTTGATGGGATAGTTGACCCTCAAAAAATGATCTAAGTATTTATGTTCAGTCCGATTCTAGAAAGTATGAATCTAACTACCAAAATAGGATGTAAAAGAAGATTCTTAAAAAGAATAGTATAATTTACATTTTTTAATTCCTTCCGAATGAGTTCATTTGTTTCCATATTTGCATCTTGAATCCATTCAGGGTAAGGGGGTGGAACTATTTTAGGGAGATTATTGATATTGAAAAAACGTATATCCTTTGTTTCAGGTCCGGTACTAGGTTGTCCATCCAATATTTCAAGTTCATAAAAATGAGTAAGCTTAGCAAGTTTATTGACAGGTGTGTATTCACCAATTTTTCGAGCTATTTTACAGGTAAGTCCAGTCTCTTCTTGAGTTTCTCTTAAAGCTGCGACTTGTGATGTTTCGTTTTTTTCAATGCCGCCGCCAGGCAGGACCCAAACAGGTATGTCTCTTCTTTTGATAAGAAGAACTTCATCTCTTCTCTTAGAAAAAATCACAGTAATAACACTTTCTGCTTGGTTTTTCATTAATTAACTCTATAATTTCCATCATGAGAATGTTTTTAATAATAGCACTTATTTTATTTAATGGGTGTCAAAAAACTTACCTGACAGTGCAGCAAAAGTGGATTGATAAAGGAACTCTTGCTTCTACTTTTGTAGGTTCTCCAGATCCCTTACAAGAAGACTTTCCTTATGGAAAGAAAGTATTAATAGGATGGGATTTTCCCTTAAGCGTCTATATGAAAAACCCTTATTTATTATTTACTGTTAGACTTTGGGATCAAACTGAACATACTTATCGCTATGAGATAGATCAAAAAAGGGGGTTTGCTGCTATGTTTTTTTCAGAGAAAGACCCTGCAAAAAAGCTACTAACTTATAAGATCGACATTTTAGATAAAGAGGAAAATATCCTTGAAGTTTGGGAGCATCAGTTCTGGGTTGAGCTCATAACCTCAAATTGAATTTTTTTTTTACCCTTAGCGTTTTGCCTTGTTACTGTTGATAAAATTACTTAGTTTTTGAATGATGCAGTCAAGTTCAAAAAATCCATAAAAATGAAAGGAAGCAGAAAAACAAGAACAACCGAATCTTCTGAAGCATCAAAATCAGAGGAAGAGGAAAGTGTAACTGTTGACCCAAGTCAGCAATTGACCGATGCAGAAAATATTCAAGAACAAGTTGAAAAGCAAGAAAGAACACGTAAAAAACTAGGAACTTTTACGGGTGTCTTTGTTCCAACGTTACTAACAATTCTAGGTGTTATTTTATTTCTCCGAGAAGGATGGGTTGTCGGTAATGCAGGATATTGGGGTGCTGTGCTTATTATTGTTCTGGCTTTTTTAATTACTACTTGCACAGCCATTTCCATGTCAAGTTTTGTTACTAATACTCGAGTAGGAGGAGGCGGTGCTTTTGCTATTGTCTCTCAAGCACTTGGTTTGGAAATAGGAGGAAGTATTGGTATTCCTCTACTGATTTCTCAAGGGCTTGCTGTTTGCATGTATATTTTTGGATTTCGGGCTGGCTGGCTATGGATTTTTCCAGACCATCCAGCCATACTAGTGGATTTATCTACGATAGTTGTTATTTTTATTTTAAATCTTATCAGCACGGCATTTGCATTTAGGACTCAGTATTTAATCTTAGCTATTATCCTAGCATCTTTGGCATCCATTGTTATGGCAGCTTTGTCAGGATCTATGGAATATCCCCTGTATCATTGGGGAGAATTTTTAGGAGAAAAGGAAACAGGTTTTAAGGGGATTGGATTTTGGGGTGTTTTTGCTGTATTTTTTCCAGCATCTACAGGAATAATGGCTGGGGCTAATATGTCAGCAGATTTGAAAACACCTAAAAAGAGCATTCCAGTAGGGACACTTTCTGCTATAGCAGTAAGTTTTATAGTCTACCTCGGAGTGGCTTATTGGCTAGCAAGATCAGCTACAGTGGAAGAGCTGCTTAATGATTACACTGTTTTAATTGATAAAGCTTATTACAGCCCTGCAGTCTTAGCAGGTCTTCTAGCTGCTACTTTTTCCTCAGCTTTATCATCTTTTATAGGGGCATCTAGAATTTTGGAGGCGTTAGGAAACCACAATATAATTCCTTTTGGAAAATGGTTAGCTACAAGAACAAAAAGAGGGGAGCCTTTATATGCAACTATAGTAACCCTTGGATTTACCATCTGCTTTATTTTTTTAAGAAACCTAAATATTGTAGCCCCACTTATAACGATGGTTTTTTTGATTGCTTATAATGTTATTAACTTGGTCGTTTTAATTGAAGAATCTTTGGGATTGATAAGTTTTAGACCTCTTTTTAGAGTTCATAAAAGCATTCCTTTATTAGGATTTATTGGTAGCATTTTTGCTATGTTTATTATCAGTCCCATCTTTGGGCTCATAGCTGTATCTTTTATCAGCGCAATTTATATCTATTTAATGAAACGAAAATTAAAAGCTCCTTTTAGTGATGTTCGAAGTGGCCTTTTTGAAGCTATAGCTGAGTGGTCTGCAAAAAAAGTAAAGTTACTACATGGCCATGCAGATCGAGCATGGAAGCCAAACTTCTTACTTCCTTTAGATAATGTAGAACAATTGATGGGAGTTTATCGATTAGTGCATCATTTGGCTTTTCCTGTTGGCTCTGTAAAGCTACTTGGAATCAAAAAAAAAGAAGATCTCAGAAGTTTTGAAAAAGAATTAGAAAATTCTTCAGCAAATTATTTGAAACATGGTGTGTTCTCTTCATTTTCTGTGATGGAAGAGGAAAAGTTTTCACAAGGCGTTATACGTGGGATTCAAGCCTTAAGAGGCGCTTTTTTTCGCCCAAACATTGTTTTTTTGGAGCTACCCAAAGATGAATCTCTGCATCAAAATCTTTTTGAAATTGTAGATACTGCTAATTATTCTAAAATGGGTGTCTCACTTATTGTTTATCACCCTCAAACTGGCCTGGGAAAGGAAGAAGTAATTAATCTATGGATATCCAAGCCCCAAAAATGGGAGCTGGAAATGAAATTAGGAAATATTGATTTAGCGATTCTTTTAAGTTATCGGTTAAAAATAAGTTGGCAAGGAACTTTACGAATTTTTATGTCGGTAAAGAATAAAAAAGAAAAAGCTAAAGCTATGAAATATCTTGAAAGAATAATAAACCTTGCAAGACTTCCTTGTGACCAAATGGAAGTCTATGTGGATCAAGATTTTTTTGATTCAGTTAAAAAAGCCCCTTATTCCGATTTAACTGTTCTTACGTTAGAAAGCATTAGAAATATGCAATTTTTATGGGATGCGAGAGAAGCTGCAAATGCTACATGTCTTTTTTGCCAAGATGGTGGAGGTGAAAATGCATTTGCTTAAGGTGCGCTGTTTTTTAGCTAAAAGAAAAAACTTTTTCATCTTTGTGAACTAAATTATTTTCTTCTAAAAGGGCGTTTGTTTTTAAAATAACTTCTTCAGTCGTATTCCAGTCGAGACAGGGATCTGTTATGGAGATGCCATTTACAGGATGTAGACTATGGGGTTGATTTCCCAAATGCAAAAAGCTTTCCAACATCATTCCTAAAATATAGCTATTACCTTCTAGAATTTGCTGCAAAACATTTTCCAAAACATCAATTTGTTTTAGGGGGTTTTTTTGGCTGTTGCCATGTGCACAATCTATAAGAATTTTTGGATCAATGCAATGTTTCTGGCACATTTCTACTGCACTAGCAACAGAACTTTTGTCGTAATTAGATCCTTGCGAAGATCCTCTCAAAACTAAATGGGTATAAGGATTACCTAAAGAATGCTTCTTACAAATTTTTCCGTGTTCATCAATTCCTATAAATGACTGTTCGTGCCTAGAAGACAAAACTCCCTGAATAGCAGGTTCAATAGAACCATCAGTTGCATTTTTAAATCCAACAGGAAAGGAAAGGCTTGAAACAAATTGCCTATGAGGTTGCGAGGAGGATGTTCTAGCGCCAATGAAACCCCAAGAGATAAGATCACTTAAGTAAGTTACCGCCAAAGGATCGACAAATTCCATAGAGCAGGGAATGTCCATATTATTTAGTTCTAATAAAAGCCTTCGGGTTTGTATCAGTCCTGTTTCAATGTCAAAGGAAGAGTCTAAATATGGATCATATAAATAGCCTTTCCAACCATTTCCTGTTCTAGATTTTTCCGAAAAAACTCTTAATACTAAAAGTATATTTTTGGAGACCTCGTAAGACAATTTTTTAAAAAGGTTAGCATAGTCAAAAAAATCTTCTATTTTATGTAAAGAACATGGTCCTACAAATAAAAGAAGTTTGTTACTTTTTTTTGTGAAAATTTTTTGTATATCTTGTTGGTTTTTTACCATTTTTAAAGAAATACCATGAGAAATAGGCAGTTTCTTCTGCAAATCATAGGGGGAAGGTAAGGTATTTTTTAACATAAAGGCGGTAAATTTTTAATTTATTAGGAAGTGTGTTAAGGTGTTTGCCATGTAATTCTCGAGAATATCATTTACCACGAATCATTGTTATTCGGCAACTATTCAGTAATTTAAGGAGTCAAATTTTGATTATTTTTGAAGAGGTTTCTAAAACATTTGATAACGGATTTCAAGCTGTGAACAAGGTGTCTTTTCAGGTATCTCCAGGTGAAACACTTGTTTTATTAGGCACTAGCGGCTGCGGTAAAACAACAGCAATGAAGATGATCAACCGTCTTATAGAGCCTACGTCAGGACAAATTCTTATTAATGGTAAAAATATTATGGATTTTGACCCTATAGATTTAAGAAGAAGCATAGGCTATGCCGTTCAGCATATTGGCTTATTTAACCATATGACAGTGTCTGAAAATATTGCATTAGTTCCTAAAATGCTTAAGTGGGATCAAGGTAAAATTGAAAGCCGCATTGATGAGCTTTTAACCCTTGTAAGTTTAGATCCAATAGAAGTTAAGGATCGATATCCTTCTGAGTTAAGCGGTGGACAAAGGCAAAGAATAGGGGTTATCCGAGCATTAGCTGCTGATCCTCCTATTATTTTAATGGATGAGCCTTTTGGAGCTTTAGATCCTTTAACAAGGGAAGCTGTGCAAAATGAATTTAATGAACTAAAATCTAGTACAGAATTAGACTCCAATATAGAAAAAACAGTTGTTTTCGTAACGCATGATATGTTTGAGGCTGTTAAAATGGCTGACCAGATTGCTCTTATGGATCAGGGAAGCATCGTGCAAATTGGAACTCCAAGAGACCTTGTAGAAAACCCTGCAAACGAATTTGTGGAACAGTTTATAAGCGGCCACAAATTTCAGCTGTCTTTAATGACAAAGCCTATTAAAGATTATGTTGAGCCTTCAGATATCACACCTGAACAGCCAGTTAAGGTGAAGCTTTCAACTAAACATACTATTATTGAGGCTTTAGATGTTTACAAGAACACTAATAAGTCTAAATTGCCTGTTTATAAAGGGAAAAAATTTATGGGATATCTGCCCATTAAGTCATTATATAATGTCGTCATTGGAGTTTTAGAAGAAATGGGAGAAGGAGAGTAATATGAATATCCATGAATTAATGCCATATGTCCTTAAAAAAACTTGGGAGCATTTAGAGCTCACTTTCATTTCGATTTTTATAGCAATCATTATAGCAATTCCTTTTGGAATTATGCTTGCTAGATGGAAAAGGCCAAAACTTGCTGCATTGGCACTTAGAATTGTAGCTGTTATTCAAACCATACCTGGCCTTGCTTTGATTGCATTAATTATTGTTCTTTTAGCATCATTAAGGTCGTTTGTTGCAGTTCCTACAACAGGCCTTTTTCCTGGTCTCGTGGTACTTGTCATTTATGCGCTGCTTCCTATTGTAAATAATACTTATGATGGAATTAAGCAGATTTTACCTACGCAAATTGAAGTAGCTAGAAGTCTTGGTATGACAAAATCTCAGATCCTTTTTTGGGTCGAAATTCCGATCTCACTTCCTCTACTCATTACGGGAATTAGAATTTCCACTGTAATGACAGTTGGTATGGCTACTTTAGTAAGTTTAGTAGGATCTGGAGGCTTGGGTGATTTGATCATGCAAGGTTTGAGAAGTATGCGGTTGGGACTAATACTTGCAGGGACAATACCTGCTGCTTTACTTGCTATTTCCTTAGACTTCCTTATGGCTTTAGCAGGCCGGTGGATAGCTCCTAATAAGAAGGTATAATATGAATAGGCTAATTAGAAAAATTATCATTTTCTTTTCTGTTTTTTTCCTTATTTTTGCAGCGATGATCGGAGAAAGCATTTATCAGCATCAAAAATCTAAAAATGCCATAGTCGTAGGATGTAGGAATTTCACAGAGCAAAATATTTTAGCAGAGATCATTGCCCAGCTAATTGAAAACCACACTTCGTTAGAAGTAAAGAGGTGCTACAATTTAGAAGGGACGATGGTTGCTTTTCAAGCTATCAACTCTAAAGGGATTGATGTATATCCTGAATATACTGGAACAGGACTGTTAGAGATCTTAAAAGAAGAGAAAATTACGGATAAAGATTTGTGCTATAAAACAGTTAAGGAGCAATTTGAAAAAAAATATCAAATTACTTGGCTCAAACCATTTGGTTTCGATAATAATTTTTGTATTTTACTTTCCTCTCAAGCAGCTAGTGAAATGAAAATCTCCAAACTATCCGAGTTAGTTGAACTTTTTAAAACGAAAGACTTATCCTTTGCTTTGGATGCAGAGTTTATCTCAAGGCCTGAATATCAGATGTTTTTAAAGGATTATCAAGTGAAAAAGTTAGACCCAAAGGTTATAGATTTACCATTAATTTATTTGAATCTTTCTAAAGGTACTATAGATGCATCTTTGGGGTACTCTACTGACCCTAAGATCGTAGAACATAGTTTTGTTGTTTTAGAAGATGACCTTCATACTTTTCCTATTTATGAAGCCGCTCCGATTATCAGACAGGATGTACTGAAAAAACATCCGGAGATAAAAGAAGTTTTGGATAAAGTAGGAAATCAAGTTAATGATGTCGAAATTAGAGAACTAAACATGCAGGCAGATTTAGGGAAAGGTTCACCTAAAAACTTGGTACATAAATTCCTTAAAGATAAAAAATTAATTTAAGTTTTTTATTTAAACTACATATTTCATTAGAAAATTGATTAACTTTGAGACTATTTAAAAGCAAGGTCTTTGGTAATTTCTTTATTTTTTCAATTTTTTTAGCTATCATAACAATAACAAATAGAGTAAACAGATTTTATGGAACAGATTTTATCAAAAATTGAAAATTGGGTGTGGGGAGCTCCTCTTCTTTTATTATTAACGGTTGTAGGTATTTACTTAACGATCGTAACAAGAGGTGTTCAGTTTCGTTATTTATTTTACTCACTAAAACTTGCTTTTACACGCCACGATGATTCAGCTCAAGGGGATATTAGCCACTTTCAAGCTTTGATGACGGCATTAGCTGCAACCATAGGAATAGGTAGCATCACAGGTGTAGCAACAGCAGTTGCTGCAGGTGGAATAGGTGCTTTATTTTGGATCTGGGTATCAGCCCTACTTGGTATGGCTACAAAATATGCAGAAGCCATTCTCGCCGTTAAATATAGAACTATTGATGAAAAAGGGGAAATGTGTGGCGGTCCAATGTACTATTTGGAAAGAGGACTGAAGTCTAAATTTTTAGCAGTGTTCTTTGCTTTTGTAGGCGCTATTACTGCTATTGGTACAGGAAATATGGTCCAGGCAAACTCTGTGTCTACAGCACTATCTGATTTCTTACATATCAACCCTTGGATTTCAGGAATTGTCTTAGCTATTATTACAGGAATAGCTTTATTTGGCGGGATTAAAAGCATTGGCAAGGTCGCCTCTTTTTTAGTTCCTGTAATGGCTGTTTTTTATATTGGTGGAAGTTTAACAGTAGTTCTTATGAAAGTATCACATATTCCAGATGCTTTTGTTAGAATTATTAAAAGTGCTTTTACAGGGCAGGCCGCATTTGGTGGTTTTTTAGGCTCTTCTGTGATGATGGCAATACAGTTTGGAGTCTCAAGGGGAGTATTTTCTTCGGAGGCAGGTCTTGGCTCAGCTCCGATAGCAGCAGCAGCAGCAAAAACAGATGTTCCTGGAAGGCAAGCTTTAGTTTCTATGAGTGGTGTTTTCATTACTTCTTTTATTGTGGTAACACTAACAGGTCTTGCTATTGCTGTGACAGGCTCTTTAGGAAAAGTAGGACCAGACGGACTGCCTTTACAAGGCTCGACTTTAGCTCTGTCCGCTTTCAACTCCGTCTTGCCAGGAGCTGGCGTTATGGTTACCGTCTCTTTAATATTGTTTGCTTACTCTACAATTTTAGGCTGGGCCTACTATGGAGAAAAGTGCATCGAATATCTATTAGGAGTAAAAGCTGTGCCTGTCTATCGGACTATTTATACTTTAACTCTCATAGTTGGAGCTGTATTAAGCATTAAAGTCGTTTGGAGTTTTGCTAATGTGATGAATGGTCTGATGGCTTTTCCTAACTTAATTGGTCTTTTTGGGCTTGCAGCTATTGTCCGCTCTGAAACGAAAGCATTTGATCAGCTAGTCGAAGAAGAAAAATGAAAATAGATTGGGTTACTTTGCTTGAGACGATTGATCGTCTTATGTGGGAAAAATTTCTTATTTTTCTTCTTTTATTTGTAGGGTTTATCTTAACAGTCAGATTAAAGGGGATGCAGTTCCGCTATTTACCCTATGCTTTGAAGCTTGCTTTTTCAAGGCATGATGATAATGCTGAAGGGGATATCAGTCAGTTTCAATCTTTAATGACTGCGCTAGCTGCAACCATTGGAATTGGCAGTATAGCAGGCATGGCAACAGCGGTTATGGCTGGGGGCTATGGAGCTATTTTCTGGATGTGGGTTATGGCCACAATTGGAATGGTGACTAAGTATGCTGAAGCAATTTTAGCTGTGAAATATAGGGAAGTTGACCATCGTGGCGAGATGTGTGGTGGTCCTATGTATTATATTGAAAAAGGTCTTGGCTGGAAATGGCTAGGGGTATTATTTGCTATTTTTGGATCTCTCTCGGCCTTTGCGGGAGGGAATTTAACGCAATCCCATTCCATTGCTGACTCAATGTATACATTAATTGGAGTTCCTCATTATGTTTCCGGCTTAATTTTTGCCATTTTGACAGGGTTTGTTATTCTAGGTGGAATCAAATCTTTGGGAAAAGTAAATGCCATTCTAGTCCCACTTATGGCTTTATTCTATATGATTGGGGGTCTCATTGTTATTACAGCGAACTATGAAATGATACCCGATAGTTTCCGTTTAATATTTAAAAATGCCTTTACAGGACAAGCAGCTATTGGCGGTTTTGCAGGAGCTGGAGTTATGGCGGCTATCCAAATGGGAATTGTTCGAGGGATTTCCTCCAATGAGGCGGGTCTTGGGTCAGCCCCCATTGCAGCAGCAGCAGCAAAAACAGATGTACCTGGAAGACAAGCGCTAATTTCAATGACGGGAGTCTTCTTAGCTAGTTTTATTGTCTGTACAATTACAGTATTAGTTATTTCTCTTACAGGGGTATTAGGGAGTGTGGATGACAATGGGAATGTTCTTAATGGAGCCCCTTTGGTTATGGCCGCCTTTAATACAGTGATTCCTCATGGTCAATGGATTGTAGCTATTGGTCTGATTTGTTTTGGCTTTTCTACTATCTTGGGCTGGTCTTATTATGGAGAAAAGTGCATCGAGTATCTTTTTGGGGAAAAAGCTCTTTTATTTTACCGCTTTATATTTATAGGAGTGGTATTTGTTGGATCCATGCTTACACTAGATGTCGTCTGGTATTTAGTTGATATTATGAATGGTTTGATGGCTTTTCCTAATTTAATAGGTCTTATTTTTCTAACGCCTGTCATCGCATTGGAAAGCAAAGGTTTTTTTGCTTTATTGAAAAAAGAAAAAGAAAAGTCTTAGAGCGAAATATTGAACCTCCCCATGGATAAATCCAGGGGATTCCGGATGAGTAGCAAAACCACTCGCTCGAGGCTCATTCCGAGCCCAAGTCTAAGAGTGATAATCGCAGAATTTTTGTTACGATCATGTAGAGATCCACACGAATATTTTGATTGTACTTCTATGTATTTCCTACCGCTTATAGTGCATTTGTAGGAAGGCATTTTTCTTAACTGATAGTGTCCTGCCTCAGAGACAGATTTTCCAAACCGGATCGATGTTTCCCATTTTCCGTTTATCTTTCTTTTTGGTTTCGGCCTCAAAGCGATATCTTGGATCCTATCTTGCGAAAACGCAATAAACTGACATTCTTGAACTAGTTTTCGAGATAGCTTGTGGTTGTCGTCTTCCCATAAGACGAGAGACAGGTTTCTTATCATTCCCTCTTTGGGCTTGGGCCAAACGTTTCTTAATTTCCTCAAATCGCTTCTTTTTGCTCTTTCTGATCATCTCATTTAAATCATCATCTGTTGTAGTCAGATGGCTCTTAAATCCCGGATCTATCCCGATCGTTCTGTTTTTCTTTGCTTGAATTGCCTTTGGGCATGTGTCAATAAACAGACACAAGTACCATCCGGAAGACCTTATCTAAAGAAAGGGGATTGCGTCGCGTCACCGTTCATTAAAATTACTTAAAGCCGATAGTTTATATCGGCTATGAGAAAGGCTTTTTCAAGGCTATCTATCAATAGCCTTGATTTTATGCAAAGTTATGCTAAATACGAATTATTGCTTGTAACTCTTGTTCCCTTGCTTCATTGGCCTGTTGGTTAGCAATTTGATTAATTCCTCTTATCTGTTCAATTAACAGATCAAGTTCTTCTTCATTACGAGGGGTAATTAAAACATTAAATTCTTGTTCATTAATGGATGCTCGTGCGGCATTAAAGCTTAAAATAAGATCAAAAATATTTTGCACGCCAAAAAAACGATATCCATTATTTAATTGTTGCTCAGTAAGGTTAGGAGTTAAAGATCTAAAGAAAAACTGTAGTTTCTCTTGTGTTATCTGATGAATTTGCTCTCCTTGGTTTAAATGGTTTTGAAAATCTCTAATTTTATTTAAAATTACTCGATTAAAAGTAGCTTTATCTTCTCCCTGTAAAATAAAATATAGACTTTTATAAATTTCTAAATAGTTAGAATCGTAGGTCTCTAAAACTTTTTCAAATATGTCAGATGCTGCTTCTTCAATATTGAATCGTGCTCCACTGTTTATTAAAGTTTGAAAAAATTCTATATTTCCTCTTTCTATTGCATAATTCAAAGCAGTTTTACCATCATCATCAGTAGCAGATGGGTCAATGTTTACCATAGGAGAATTGAGAATGGCAAAAAACACTTCCCTACTATTACATGTAATTGCTCTCACCAGTAAATTTTGACCTTGATCTATCACTTGTGGATCTAATCCATGTGCTATTAGCCTTTCTAAAGCTCTTTGAGCTTGTAAAGAGTTTCCTAAGTCTCGATCCCAAGCAAAACAGAGGTCAAAGGCTAGTTCTTTTGCTTGATCTAGATTAAGTGGGGTTAGATCAATGTTTGCTTGTTTTAAAAGCCAGCATGCTTCATAGGGCCTATCATCCAAAATTTTAGTAATTAATGGTTCTTGTTCAATATCTAACATATTCACATCAGCTCCTCGAGCAATTAACCGGTCCGCTATAAGAATTCTACGATTGAGGTCTCCATCATCTTCCGAAAGGACCCAGATCAAGGACTGACTTGCCTCTCTTGGATTTAGAGTAGGAATAACATTTTCTGAATGATTTATTAAAAAATACAGTGCTATTTCAATGCCTTCATAATCAGCTATATCACCCTCTTCAAGCTCTTCAGCTGGGGTTAACTGATATTCAATTATTGCAGTTAAAGGAGTTTGATTATTAGCGTTAACGCTGTTAATTTGTGCTCCAGCATTTAGTAACAAACGTATTATTTGAATAGTTGTTTCCGAATCGCCAGTTCTAAAAGAAGCTTTATGTAATATTGTATTTCTTTGCATGTCGCAATTTTGTACAGCTGTAAAAAGTGCTTCCCGATTTTCTTCTCTTAGTAAGAATTGTACATCATTTAAGGATCCATGTTGCACAGCCCAACCAAGAAGAGTTGCCTGCTCTTGGATAGAAATATGTGGAAAAACTGACTCTGGATTATTTCTTAAAAGATTAATAGCTTCTCTAAAATTATCCTCTAAAAGAGCTCTTTGAAAAAGACGCTCTATTGGGTTTTCATAATAAACTGAATTACCTTCAGAAGGTCTTATTTTAGCCATAAATTACCTCAATTGTTAAAAAAAAGGGATACAAGATATCACTGAGCAAAAATTTTAGTCATTATAAAATTCAAAAAATAACAGTGAAATAGAAGAGAGCTTTAGAATTAAAGGCCCCCTTTTTTTATAAAAGAGAGGGCCAAGCTAGCTTTAAGATAACATTCTTTCTATAGAATGGATTTTATCTTTTTTATCGTTACTGGGATTAGGGTTTACTTGATAAAACAAGCTTATTTGCTGATTCATTGCATGAATGAAAAGTTCTTTCTTTTCATTTTGTAGATTTTTTAAAAGTGCCATCAGGATATCGCGAAAAGATTCTTGAGGTTCATTTTCAGTTAGTTTTCGTAATAAAAAACTGCATAGATTTGTTGGATTAAAATCGGAGTTTTTTTCTATTAATAGCAAAATTAACTCACAATCCTCTGTATCCATTGCGCAGTTTAAAGCAGAGTTTTCATTAAAATCCTTAAGTGTTAGGTCTATATTTTCTTGATGAATAAAAAGCACAATTACAGAGCGTATACTTTCTTGAAGATACATGGATCTATTAAGCATTTCTTGTTTTACATGTAGAATCCTTCTTAGCTCTTGCTGTTTTACTAAAGGTATATTTATTTCTCGCGCTAATGCTTGTTCTAGTTCACTAATGGTGGCTCTTGCATCTTCTATTTCAGACTGAAGACCTAGATATTCTGTTATTGTTAACATTAGAAGAGTGTTTCCGTAAAAGTTTTGTGCATTTATATCTGCTCCTTTACTTAGCATTTCAGTAATAATATCTAGTAGATTTTCTTGTGTAGGTACTTCGCTCCAATATAAAACAGACCAAAATAACAATAGATTTTTCTGTTCTTGTGAAAAGCCATCAAAGACACTTCTGTCATTAAGATATAGATATAATGTAGCTGGTGCTATTTGTTCTGATAAATTGTCCAATTCCTCTTGTATGGTAGGAATGTCTTCGAGGCTCTCATATCCTTGCATCGCTTCATGGAAATATTGTGCATAGTTGTCTAGCAACCACTCTAAAGGTGTATGATTACCTGCATCTTTTTGATTAACATTTGCACCTTTTTCCAATAGTTTTGCAGCTACGTCTAAGCTATTATTTTCTATTGCTAAATGAAGAGCTGAATCACCATTTGTATCGGTTGCGTTCAAGTCAAATGGAAAAGTGTCAAGAAGCCAAATCGCTAAGGTGTTACTTGCAGTAATCGCAGTCATTAACGCTGTTTGCCCATCTCGTTCATCAATGGCTTGAATATCGGCACCTTGATCAATCAATCTTTGAGTTAGTTCAAAATTTCCATCGGCTAAAGCAATATGTAAAAAAATATTTTTCTCTTCTTGAGAAAGTTGCTGAACTTGACCTTCATCTAGCTTTTTAAAAAACTGCAAAGCTTCATTGTATTGATGTTGGCGTAAAGCAATTTTCAAGGAATCAATATTAAAGCTTTCGTTAGATGAAAAATAGATCTCATAAGGAAGTGGATTTATACTCATACTCATAAAAAATACCTGTTTTTTTAAAAAAGACAGGACAGTTTATCCCTCACTCAGGATTAACTGCAATTTTTTATCAAACTGCGCCGAAAAACCTCTTCCTTCAGGGAGAGGAGGATGTCAAGATTGAATAGCTTTATTTAAATATTCCCTTAAAGCAGCTATTTTAGCATTTTCTTGAAAAGCTTTTTGGTTTTGCACCAAATCGTTCATAGTGCTCAAAAAAAGCTTCTTATTTTCTTTTGGAAGATTTTCTAAAAGAAGTAAAAAAATATTCATATAAACTTCACTTTCTTCCTTTTCCATAATCAGACTAAATAGATCATTAAGACCAAAAAAAGCAGCTTTTTGAATGAGCTCTGATAGTTGATACTGATTTGGCGTATCAGAACTGACACCACTTTCCAGTAGGTTTTTTATTAATTCAAGTTGCTTGTTGCAATCTAATAAGGGAGCTCCGAAAGAAATTGTCCAGTAAATAAACATCTCTTTTTGTTCTTCGGAAAAAAGCTTTAATGGAAGATTCGGGTTATTTAAATAGGCAATAACTAGAGGAGCTATTTTTTCTTCTTTTCCCAAAAAATTTTGCTGAGTGCTGTCTATTAGCTTTTTTACTAGTTCGGTTTGCTTTTCAAAATCAATGTTGTTTAAATTAAATGACAATGACCAAGCCAAAAAAATTAGTTTTTGCTTTTCAGAAAAGTGATCTAATAAAATACCTGACTGACTTAAAAGCTTTAAAACTATAGGAGCAACTTTATTTGCTTCCTCATTAAGTTCTCTTCTAGCTTCTTCTGCCGGCATTTGTATGAATACTTCAGATTCTTTTTGTTGAAAACTATCAATTGTCTGCATTAAACAGGTTTGATAATCCCAATCTAATCTTAGTATCAATAACTGATCTATTACTGGAGTCAGCTGATGTTGACAAGCTAGTTGAAGGAGGGAGTTTCCATCTTTGTCGGTTATTTTAGTATCTAGTGCTGAAAGGTTTTTTAGCAGCTCTAAAGCTACTTCTGTACGACCCTGCTTTATAGCATCTATAAGCTCAATTTTATAATTATGCTGGGGAACTGATGGTAAAATATTTGTGTTAAATCTTATGCTCATGATAAATTAAATTAATTTGTTATTACAAGTAAAAATTATATTATATATTAATAATTAATTTCAATTAATTAAATAAAATTAATCATAAAACTTCAATAAAAAATATTAATCGCTGATTCTAAAACACTTAGAAAGATTTAAGCTTTTGTAGTATTTCAGCTAGTTTCTGTTCATTGTCAGCTAGAGTCTCCTTCATTTTAAGAATGACTTCTTGGGGAGCTTTTTGCAGGAAATCTGGATTATCCAGCCTGCTTTTAGTAGCCGCACATGCTTTATGTAGCTTCTCTTCTTCTTTTATAAGGCGGGATTTCTCTTTTTCTTTTAAATGATTGGGTAGGGGTACAAAAATCTTCAATGATTTAACTACAGAGGTAGAGCCAAAAACCTTAGCAGGCTCAGATTCTGTGAAAGTAATTTCGTTTACTTTAATTAATGATTCTATAAATCCGCTATTTTCTTTTGCTAATTGAAACTCAGGGTTTGTTGTAGTTCCTTGAATAATAACATCAATCTTTTCAGAGGGAGGCATCTGCATTTCGGCTCTGATATTTCTAATAGCATATACAAGATCTTGCATGAATAGGAAATCTTTCTCGATAGTATCATTAACGGATGGGGGGTCTATAACGTTAGGATAAGAAGCTTTCATACACGCATCACAAGCAAGCGCATCAAGGGTATCTTTAGTATAAAGGTCTACAGCAGACTCTACTTCATTTGATGTAAACATTTCTTTTAAAATAGAAAATATCTCTTCTGTAATAAAAGGCGCCATTGGATGCAATAGGCGGACCAAACTGGATAATAAAATAACAAGAACTTTTTGCTTGTTATGCTTATGGGCAACAGTAAGTTGTTTTCCAAAAATAGTAGGTTTAATAAGCTCCAAGTAATAAGCACAAAATTCCTTCCAGAAAAATTCATAGGCGAGATTTGCCGCTTTATCTAATTGATAAGAATCAAGATATTTTCTTACCAATGAGATATTTTTATTTAGAAGGGATAATATCCATTTGTCTTCTAATGTAAAAAGATCAGGATCCAGTCCTTTTGAAAACTCTTCTTTAGACAAATCAGTGATATTCATGAATATAAATCGAGCGCCGTTCCAAATTTTATTGGCAAAGTTTTTAAACTCCTCGAACTTTCTTCTGTCCAAATCAATCTGCCTTGCATGGGTAACGCTGGATGTCAAAGCCATTCTCATTGCATCTGCTCCATACTCATTAATGATTTCAACCGGATCAATTACATTTCCTTTAGACTTAGACATTTTTTCCCATTTAGAAAAAACATCTTTGGGTATTTTTTCTCCAAGGTCGTATTTCTTTTTTTCTTCAGAAGAAAGGTACTGCAAGTGGTGATCATGTTCTTTCCAATAAGATTTTCCATAAATAAGCCCATGTAGGAATGTCTCTCTAAAAGGGACTTCATTTAAAGCATATTCACTCATCAAAATCATACGAGCAACCCAAAAGAATAGAATATCATGAGCTGTAACAAGTACGCTTGTTGGAAAAAATTTATTAAACTCAGGGGTTTTTTGTGGCCATCCCAAAACACTAAAGGGCCAGGTACCTGAAGAAAACCATGTATCTAAAACATCTTCATCTTGATACCAGCTTTCAGGGTCATTTAAAACCTCCTTAGGTATGTCTTTGCCATCATGACAAATAATCTGCGTAGGATCTTTTTTATTATACCAAACAGGGATTCTATGTCCCCACCAGAGCTGTCTTGAAATACACCAGTCTCTTAAATTTTCTATCCAATGAAAATAGGTATTCTGCCAGCTTTCAGGAATAAGTTTGACTTTGCCTGTTTTAACAACTTCTATCAATTTATCTTTAAATTGAGTTGTTTTAACAAACCACTGTTTGGAAAGATATGGTTCAATAATTGCTTTAGACCGGTAAGAAACTCCAACTCTTAATGGGTAAGGTTCAATTTTTTCAATTAAATCCAATTTTTTCATTTCCTCTACAACAGCTTTTCTTGCTTTTTGCATAGAAAGCTTTTGAAACTGTTTAGGCATATCTTCATTTATATGGCCATCAGGAGTCATAATGTTGATAAATGGTAGATTATGTCTGTTACCTATTTCAAAATCATTGGGATCGTGAGCCGGTGTTATTTTAACAGCGCCTGATCCAAAATCTGGATCAACATAATGATCGGCAATAATAGGGATTAGTCGATTAGAAAGAGGTAATTGGATGTTTTTCCCAATCAAAGAAGCAAATCTTGGATCATTGGGATGAACTGCAACGGCTGTGTCTCCCAGCATTGTTTCAGGTCTTGTTGTAGCAATCACTAACTGTTGCTGTGTATTTTCAATAGGGTAGCGGAAATACCAAATAGAAGATTCTTTTTCCTCATATTCTACTTCATCATCAGCTAAAGCAGTTTGTGTAACAGGATCCCAATTAACAAGATAATCTCCACGGTAGATGATACCGTCATCATACATCCTCTTAAAGATTTTTCTTACACAATCATTGCTCTGCTCGTCCATTGTGAATCTAAGTCTTGACCAGTCACAAGAAGCTCCAAGCATTTTTATCTGGCTGATAATCCTATTTTGATGGGTCTCTTTCCAGTTCCAGATATGCTGTAAAAACTCCTCTCTGTCGAAGTCTTTTCTTCTCTTCCCAGTTTTTGCAAAAAGATGTCTTTCAACAACTGTTTGTGTTGCTATGCCAGCATGATCAGTCCCTGGTACCCATAACGCTTCAAATCCATCCATTCTTTTATAACGAATAAGTATGTCTTGAATCGTGTTAACAAGGGCATGCCCCATGTGCAAAACTCCAGTAACATTCGGGGGAGGCATCACAATGCAATAGGGGTTCTTGGAAGAATTTGGGTCTGCTTTAAAGAGTTCTTTTTCTTCCCAATATTGGTACCATTTTTTTTCAATTTCTTTAGGCTCGAAAGACTTAGATAGATTTTCCATTAAATTATGTGTATATTTAGAAATATTTTAACAAGGGTCAATAATAGTTTTATCGTAAATATTATTAAAGCTAACAGTATTTTTTAAAAGGTTTTATAAAGAAATAGAGCGCTGCATAAAATGCCGTCTACATCCTCATTTTCATTTATTCTTTGAAGTACTTCTTTTTCCTCTAAGGCAACTGTTTGAATAGACTCAAAGGGATCCATTTTTGGAGAAGCCACTTTTTTAGCTCCGGTAGCTAAGACGTAATAAATTTTTTGTTCACAGACCGAAGGGAAAGGAAAAGAAGAGCCTAAAATCTTCCATTGGTCACATGTATAGCCTGTTTCTTCTAAAAGCTCTCTTTTTGCAGCTGTAATGGGATCCTCATTTTTTTCTATTCGACCTCCAGGACAACCTAAAATAACTTTTTGTAAGGGGTGACGGTATTCTTTATTTAAAATATATTTATTTTCAGTGTCTAAGGCAACAATGGCTACTGCATCAGTTTTTGTCATTACTACATGATATAACACACTTTCATGACCCTTTTTCTCTAGTCGGTCTACACGAAATGATAAAAAGCCTTCATGTATCATATCTGAAGAGGTCAAGCTAAAAGGGATATCTGGGTTGTCGTTATTCATTTGATGATTTTATGTGGTTATACAAATTAAGCTGTCTTGAAAGTTGTTTTTTCTCCCAAGGAAAAAGATTGTCTTTTGACTTTTTTATAAGGAAATTATTTAAAAGGTAAGGGGTTTGCCTATGAGAAGTCTCTTCTAAGTGCAGTTTTTTTTCTAATTCTTCACCTTTGCCAGAAGCTTGTAAGTAACATAAATGCAAAAAAGGGAGTAGATTATTTGTTACTTGTCTAGTAGTTTGCTTGTATTCAAGTAAATCAGTCCAAAACCAAATGTGATCTAAAGAAAAGCGTCCTTCTAGCTGAGACTGAGCAGAGCGTAGTACTTCGAAGTTTCTTTCGTCTATAGCTTTTTCTAATAAGTAAATAACGAAAGGCAAATAAATTGCATCCAAATCAAAGTCTATTAATTTTTGATATTTTTCCAAGATGCTATGCTTTTTATCTACTAGCGTAGAAAAAAGATTAGTTTTTATTGGGCTGAGGTATTTTTTTATAGAAGGAAGGCATTTCTTAATATCGTGTTCAAACCCTAGCTCTAAGAGAGAAAAAAGAATATTCGTTAAGGGTTGTTCATCAGTATATTTTTCTAAAAGATCGAGTAATGTTTCTTTTTTACCAATCCAAAATGCCAATTGGATAGAAAGGTTGCTTTGTATATCGCTGTTTTTTTCAAAAAAATAAAGAGGCTCTAGGTTTTTTTCTAAACTTGAAAGAAAGGACTTTGTTTCAGAGTCTTCTAGTCGGTTAGGGAAGAAACGAATAGCTAGAAGCACATGGCGATAAGAAGCCTCCTTACTTGTCACAGAGCTTTCATGAATGCGATATAAAATATGGTCTTGTATTCTATTAAGAATAGGGTGTTTAGGATACTTTCTTAAAGCCAGTTCTAAACACTTTGACTCTTCTTCAGGTTCATTAGATGCTACATAAACTAATGATTTACCAAGATACTCTAAAGGAGCTCCTGGTGTTATCCGAAGTTTTTCAAACTCATCTAATGCCTGATTATAAAAGCTTTCTTTGTCTTTTTCCTCAGCAAGTTTTGATTTTTCCAAAAGGGTAAGACCTACTCTAAAAAGAGCTTCTCTACCTTCAGCTCTTCCTGGGAAAGAATTTCCAATGCGCCGATACTCATTGATAGCTGTATCAAATTGTTTGTGAATTAAAAAGGCATCAGGTACTGCAAGGCAGTTGACATGAACTGTATGACTCCCTGAATAAACTCTAAGGTCGTCTAATTCAAATTCTGCATCTTTATGGAGAATGCCAATGTGGGTTCCTGCCAATGGTAGATAACTGAAGTAATTAATAATCAGTTTGTCATTTCTATAAAACCTTACTTGGTGATCTGTTTTTTCAATTCGTAGGAATAACTTTTGATTTAATTTTTGATCTATAAAAGCACTTGTTTCAAGAACAAGAACATTGTTTCTATAAAGTCTACAGTTGGTAGGGCTTATCCATAAATGGTATCCTTCTTCCAAACTAGATCTTTTATCTACTTCAGGAATGGAAAATAAAAAACCTATACCTGTTTGCTTATTATGAAAAGTGATTTCAGTTTCCAAGCGGATATTTCCAAAGTAGCTATATTTGGAAACCATGAAACTAACCCATTCCAAGAAGTCTAGACTTTGTGTGATAGCTAAGTGTTTTGTTAGAAAGATATTTTCTTGAAATTCCCAGTCTTTTTTATTCTTAATCGAGAGATGGGTCATGAAAGTCCATTTCGGTTTTCCTTCAATAACTTTTTTCAAATCATGAATAAGCTCCTGAACAGATTGATATCTATCAGAACTGTCATAAGCCAAACACTTTTTGGTGATCTCACATAAGGCGTGAGGTATTTCTCGATAGGGGGCAAGCTCAATAGGGTCAATAACAACTTCTTTACCTACAATCTTTCGAAAATGGGCCAGAGAAGTTCTTTGGAAAGGGGGCTTTAAGGTAAGTATCTGATATAAAATGGCTCCAAGTGAGTAAATATCTGTCAATTCAGTGGATGCATTTTTTAAGATCCTTTCCGGAGCTAAATATGTCAGCGTGCCAGCTACTTTCTCTAAGTTTGGTTTATGTTTTTGGCAAATATCAATTTTTTCGGCAATGCCCCAATCTAAAATTCTTACTTCTCCGTATTTACCTATGATAAAGTTTTCCGGCTTCAAATCTCTGTGAAGAAAGCCATTTTCATGCGTGAATGCAATAGCCTCGCAAATATTTAAGAAAAAACGACAAAGCTCTGAAATCGATCCTTCAGCAGTTGTAAAAAAATCCCCAGAATCTTCGCTTTCTTTTGCTTCCTGTAAGATTTTTTTTAAAGTTTTACCATCGACATACGCCATAGTATAGTACGTAACAGAGTCTTCTTCATGGATTGAGTAAATAGGAATAATAGAAGGGTGTGGGAGTTGGCTGGCAATTTTAGCTTCTTTTAAAAATCTTTCTTTTATCCCTCTAAGGTGTTCCATGTCTGGTCTGATTCTTTTAAGGGCAACCTGACGGTCACATAAAGGATCATAACATAAGAGAACTTCTCCCATGCCACCACGACCTAAACTTTTAAGTACTTTGTATTTTCCAATTTGAGCTGGAAAATGAGGAATAATTTTCTTTTTCAATGCCATTTTAAATCACCTGAAGCTGATCTTAGCAAGGATGCGAGTTTCTTAGAATTATTTTTCTGATAATAAAATCTAAAAATTTCTTAACAAGAAAGGGATTAAAAAATATAATTGTCAGACTCTTAAGTCGGGATGAAAGAGTGGCAATATTAATACATACAATTAAAAAGAAAGTATCTAAGGAAGGTAAAGTATCTTTTTCTTATAAGGTAACTCCAGAAAAAGTTATGTTATCGAAAAACGGCATAGTTACCATAAGCCTTGGAACAATTGATTTAAATCAACACAGCGATATTTATATTGCTGACAGAGATCAGCAAACACAAAGTTTGTTGAAAAATTATTTGAGTCAATTAGAGTATTCTAATTTTCATTTCCTGAGTAATCCAAGAAAGCTGGTCTCTTTAGCAAAAAAGAAAAACAACTTTTTTTGCTTATGCGATTATAGGGTTTTAAAGTTATTTGAATGGAATTTTTTACAGGATGTCAAGCAAGTTGACGATATTTCTATTCCAGTTGTTGCTTTATTACCTTTTAACTATCAAAATACTTTTGAAATCTATAACTATAATAATATAGTAGGCACTTTAAAAAAACCCATCCAGTTAAGTTCTTTAAGAAAAATATTGTTTAAGCACATGGGACCTCCTTTAAAAAAAATCGCCCAATAAATTTCTGAAATTTGTATTATCTTCTTTATGGATAAGAAAAAAATTGTTCTTACAGGAGACAGGCCAACTGGACCTCTTCACTTAGGTCACTATGTTGGCTCTTTGATCAACCGTGTTCATCTGCAAGATACGGCACAGCAGTTTATTATGATTGCTGATGCACAAGCGTTAACTGACAATGCCGACAATCCAGAAAAAATAAAGCAAAACATTATAGAAGTTGCACTAGATTATCTTTCAGTTGGGATAGACCCAAATAAATCTGTGATTTTCATTCAATCTATGGTTCCTCAGCTTTTTGAGCTGACAATGTACTATTTAAACCTGGTTTCTTGGAATAGACTTAAGCACAACCCGACAGTTAAAGCGGAAATTACTCAAAGGGGATTTGGAGAAACTGTGCCTGCGGGGTTTATGATCTATCCTATTTCTCAAGCAGCTGATATCACTGCCTTCAAGGCAGATATAGTTCCTGTTGGGGAAGATCAGCTTCCTATGTTAGAGCAAACATCTGAGATTGTAAGAAAGTTTAACAGAACTTATCAATGTGATGTTTTAGTAGAACCTAAAGTAATGGCATCTAAGTTAATGAGACTGCCGGGGACTGACGGAAAAGCAAAGATGAGTAAAAGCTTAAATAATGCAATTTTTCTTTCTGAACCTTTTGAGTCTTTATCCAAAAAAGTAAAGAGAATGTATACAGATCCCAACCACTTAAAAGTAGAGGATCCTGGAAAAGTAGAAGGAAATCCTGTTTTTACTTATTTGGATGCTTTTGCTACTGATAAAGAAAAGCTAGAAGAGATGAAGGCTCATTATCAAAGAGGGGGGCTTGGAGATTCAGTAGTAAAGAAATATCTTTTAGAAGTTTTAGAAGATTTTATTGCTCCAATACGGACAGAAAGAGCTAGATATGCTCAAGATAAAGAATATGTTTATAGAATTTTAAAAGAACATAGCGAAAAAGCTGCAGCTATTGCTCAGCAGACTTTAGATGAAGTAAAAAGAGCTATGGGAATTGATTACTTTTTAGAAAAAGTAAATATTTAATCTTTGTCTTTGTCTTTGTCTCTTATTTCTTCATTTAAATCTTCTTCTTTTTCACTTTCTGTAGGAGCTGTCATTAAGAACTCTCTAAATAGAATATAGAGGCCTCCTACTGTGAAAAGCGTAGGTAGAAGATATTTCCAGGGGATGTTAAACTGCACTGTTATAAATACTCCCAAAAATATAAACAGGCTAATGAACATATCATATTTTCTACCTGTTAAATATTGTTTAAAAGCCAAAGGAAGGCCTATTACCAGCATAATTCCTGGCCACCAATATTCAGTGTAAGTGATAATGCCTATTCCAATAAGGAATAAGGCAAAGGAAATAACAGATGCTGTTCTTCTAGAAGCTTTCATTCGGGCCATTTTTTCATCTCCTGTTCATACTTACTTATCTGGGTTTTTGAGGTTTTTTCGCAAGAAAAGTTACCTGTCTTGTAATCTTTTTTTCAAATGGCTTGCTGTGACAGAGCGTTTATTTTTGGCAATTTCTTCCGGAGTGCCTATAGCCACGACTTCTCCTCCTTTTTCTCCAGCTTGTGGTCCCATATCAATGATATAGTCACAGTTGGCAATCAAATCTAGATTGTGTTCAATAATAAGTAATGTATTTTTCTTATCAGCAAGTTTATGAAAGATTTTCAGTAGCTTTTCCAAATCATCAAAATGTAGTCCTGTTGAAGGTTCATCAATTAAATACAAAGTGCTGCCGGTAGATCTTTTAGACAGCTCTTTTGACAGCCTAAGTCTCTGTGCTTCTCCACCAGACAGGGAAACCAAATCTTGGCCTAAAGTTAGGTAATCTAAGCCCACATCTGTTAATAGATCGAGTTTTTTTACAATTTGAGGAATAGACTCAAAAAAAGTACGAGCCTCTTTTACTGTTAATTGTAGAATTTGACCGAGATGCTTCCCCTTGTAAGATACTTCTAAACTTATGGGGTTAAGTCGATAACCTTTACATGCTTCACACTGCACTTTTACTGAGGGCATAAACTGTAAATTAACAATTCTATAACCTAATCCCCAACATGTTCGACACATCCCTTTTTTATGATTATAGCTAAAATGTTTAGGAAGCAGTCCTTTTGCTTTAGCTTGAGGCATACTGGCATAATGGGAGCGAACAGGGGAGGACAAATCTGAATAAGTTAAAATATCAGCTCGGATAGTTGAACCAATTGGGTTTTGGTCGATAACAATAAGCTTATCGATCTTTTTTACATTTTTTATTGTAGCTCCCTTAACTTCAACTTGCTTTTTCCTTCGATCTTTTAGCGCGAGATCAAAGCCTGGTTTTAAAATATGGTGCATTAAAGAAGATTTGCCAGACCCTGAAACACCGGTAACTGCTGTCATTACTTGAAGAGGGATGGAAACATTGACATTTTTTAAATTGTGGACATGGGCATTTTCCACCTGGATTGTTTCAGTAAAAGTTCTTCTTTTTTGAGGGAGGCCGATCTTTTTTTGCCCGCTTAAGTATTGCCCGGTCAGTGAGCCTTCAGTCATTATTTGATCAATTGTGCCTGATGCAACAATCTTTCCACCTTGCGCTCCGGCATGAGGACCAAAGTCATAAATATAATCACACTTTTTTATAATATCGGGGTCATGCTCTACAATTAACAAGGTGTTGTTTAAATCTTTTAACTTGGAAAGAGAGTTGAAGAGCTGGTCGCTGTTATGTGGATGAAGCCCAATAGTTGGTTCATCCAACACATAAATACAGTTTGTTAAGGAAGAGCCAAGTTGTTTGGCAAGCCGTATTCTTTGCATTTCACCACCGCTTAGAGTAGGTGCTGATCGATTCAAAGCTAAGTAGTCAAGGCCAATTTCTTGAAGAAACTGTAGTTTTTTTATAATCAGTGAAACAGTTTCCTGTAAGAAAGGCTCTACTACTTCCAAATTTTGGAAGAAGTATAAGGTTTTCTCAATACTGTAAGAGACAAGTTCAGGAAGAGAAACTCCTTTTATTTTCACATTACTAGATAAGGGGTTTAATCTTTTTCCATTACAGCTTGGGCAAGTCCTTTCAAACATATGAGGAACAAGAGCCTCTTTGATATGCTGAAGTGCTATTTTAGCAGCTTTGGCAAGCGTTGCTTGGAACCCTTTAAAGGAAACAAAAAAGCCTTCTTTTGTCTGAAATGATGCGTTTTTCCCATCAGATAAAACAACTGCCAAGTCCTCTTTTGATAATTTCTTTAATGGAAGGTACGGATCAATATTGATTGATTCAAAGTAATCCAGCATTAAATCTATAGATTTCTTAGATCCAAGTTCTTTGAAAAGGACTCTCGCAAAATCGATAATCGATAAATTCATTATTTTTGAATAATTTTGCAAGTTCATCCCATAAACACTTCCAATGCCTTGGCATTCAAGGCACATTCCTTGACTAGCGTTGAAAGAGAAGCTTTGAGGCGTTATTTTAGGGTAAGATTTTCCTGTTTTTTCTACAGCAAAAGCCAAGTTATAATAGTAATCTTTATCCTTGGTTGCTATGACGACTATGGAGTCAGTTATTTGCAGTGCTTTGGAAATAGCTTCAAATAGCCTTTTTTCAGAGCTTTTTTGAACCATTAACCGATCAATAACAAGGTAGATTTCATTTTTCTTATGCTTGTCATAAGGGATGTCTTCATCTAATTCATGGTAATTGCCATTTAATCGTATGCGTAAAAAACCTTGCCGGTTGAGCTTTTGTAAAAATTCTTCAAAGGGCTCACTGACAGGGGCTTTTAAAGGAGCTAAAACGTGGATTTTTTCCTTTTCAGGGAGTTCACTCACTTTTTTTACGACATATTCTTTGCTGATAGTCTTGATTTCTTCTCCGGTATCAGGGCAGTACGCCGTTCCAAAATGGGCATATAGGATTCTCAAGTGATCGTAGATTTCAGTAAGTGTGCCAACCGTACTTCTGGGGTTCACTGCTCCTTTTTTTTGCTCAATGGCGATAGTAGGGGAAAGTCCTTCTATTTTTTCCACTTTAGGCTTAGGCATTTGCTTAACTATTTGGCGAGCAAAAGGAGGGAGCGACTCAATATAGCGTCTTTGTCCTTCTGCAAAAATAGTGTCAAAAGCAAGAGAGGTTTTACCGGAGCCTGAGGGGCCCGTAAAAATAGAAATAGCATTTCTTGGTATGGTTACATCAACATTTTTTAAATTGTTTTGATGGGCATTTTCAATAACTATATTCTTTTGAAAGCCTTCTTGCGTTGGATTAGACTTTTTGGATAGGACTGGTTTTTCATGAAGTACTTTTTTCAGTTCTTTTCCTGTAGGAGTAGGCAGTGTAGCAATTTTTTCAGGGGTATTTGCTCCGATGATTGTTCCCCCTGCATCACCAGCTTCTGGGCCTAAGTCAATAATCCAGTCAGCAGATTTTATAAGATCCATATTGTGCTCAACAACCAGAACGGTATTGTTTAAAGAAACAAGCTCTTGCAGCACATCAATTAATCTTTCAATATCTTGAAAATGCAAACCTGTTGTAGGTTCATCCAAGATATATAGTGTTTTTCCTGTCTGAGGACGTACAAGTTCTTTGGCGAGTTTAATTCTCTGCGCCTCTCCTCCAGATAATGTTGTGGAAGGCTGACCTAGTTGAAGGTAGTTTAAGCCGACTTTGGAAAGCAGTTTGAGTTTTTTGAAAATTGTGGGGATATTAACAAAGACTTCCAGCCCTTTTTCGACGTCCATTTGCAGTACATCGAAAATATTCATCCCATTAAAAGTTATTGATAGGATATCTGAGTCAAACCTTTTTCCCTTACACTGGCGACAGTCAACCCATACATCCTCCATAAAGTCCATATCAATTTTTACTGTTCCAAGTCCATGACAATAACTGCAGGAACCTTCTTTTACATTAAAACTGAAGTGGCCTGGGGTATACCCTCTGATTTTACTTTCAGGAAGCCCTGAAAATAAAAGACGTATATCATCAAAAAGTTTGGTGTAAGTACCTGGGTTGGATCTAGGAGTTCTTCCAATAGGAGACTGATCGACGAAAATTACTTTATCGAGATGTTTGGCCCCTTCAATTGCCTGCACTTTGCCAATTTTAAGATTAGCTTTATTTAGTGTATTGGCTAAATAAGGGTATAAGGTATCTGAGATAAGAGAAGATTTTCCTGAACCAGACACACCTGTTACACATATTAATCCATGTAGGGGAATGTCTACATTTACATTTTGTAAGTTATGGTGACTTGCCTTTTTTACCGTAATTTTCTCTTTAGGAAGCTTCCTTCGCTTAGGAATTTTAATGCTTTTTTGGCCTGATAAATACTCTCCTGTAACTGATTTTTTAGAAGCAATAATCTCTTCTATGGTGCCAACCGCTAAAATTTCACCACCATATTTTCCAGCTTTAGGCCCTACATCTACAATTAAATCTGCTTTTTCAATCGTCTCTTTATCGTGCTCAACGACAATGAGGGTATTCCCAGCGTCTTTTAAATTTCCGAGTGTATTGATCAGTTTGTGATGATCTCTTGGGTGAAGGCCAATAGAGGGCTCATCTAAAATATAGATGGAGCCGACAAGACCTGCACCTATGTGGGATGCTAAGCGAATCCTTTGCGACTCTCCACCACTTAAAGTAGGGGCTGATCTGTCTAAAGTTAAATAATGAACGCCTACATCTGTTAAATACTTTAGTCTTACTTTGATTTCTTTAATGAGCTCTTCTCCAATTAAAAGGTCATCAGGATCAAGATGCAAGTTCTCAAAGAAATCTCGCATGTGAAGTAGAGTAAGATGGGTTAATTCTTGTATAGTCTTTCCATTAAATCGAGTAGCTGCAGGGTAAGGTCTGATGCGGGCTCCATGACATTTTGGACATATGGCCTCACTCATTAAATCTTCCATTTTTTTCTTATAGCTGTCACTTTTCGCTTCAAGATATCTAAGGTGCGCTTCATGCAATACCCCTTGCCATTTAACGTATTCTGTCCATTTAATCTTTCTGACAGGATGGACAAATTTCATAGATGTCCATTTTTCTTCAGTACCATATAAAAAAACGTGCTTAGCTTTTTCAGGTAGTTTTTTCCATGGTGTATGAACATCAAATTTGTAAATCTTCGCTAAGTTTTGGTAGATATTGCCGTAGCGGACTGTCTGGAATGAGCTGGCAATTTTACAGCAGTCTTCTGCAATGCTTTTGTCAAAATCAATGATTTTTTCTAGGACAAACTCTTGGGTAATGCCCAGACCGTCACAAGTCTCACACATTCCCGAAGGGTGGTTAAATGAAAAATCTGTTGGATCTAAAGGACCATAACTTAAACCAGACTTAGGAGAGTAAGCGTGTTGGGAAAAGTTTTTTTCTTGGTTTGCATCTACATCTAATACTGAAAAAAAACCTTTTCCTATGTCCAGGGCTAAATTGACCGATTCAATTACTCTACTTTTGTTGTCAGGAGATATTTTAATCCTGTCGACCACAATATCGACATTATGAGCTATATTGGGATTTAACGACTCTTGTTCTTGAAGATCGATAATATCTCCATCTACTCTGACCTTGGTAAATCCTTTTCTTAAAAGCTCGATAAAATCTTCTTTAAACTCTGCCTTTTTTGATTTGGCATAAGGGCTTAAAAAAATAAGTTTAGCATTTTCAGGAAATTGTAAAATCTGATGGATGATTTTTTCCCTGCTTTGCATGGCTACCGGCTCATGGCTAACAGGACAGTGGGGAACACCAATTCTAGCAAATAAAACTCTTAAATGATCGTAGATTCCTGTCATCGTGCCGACGGTTGAGCGAGGAGTTCGACCAACAGTCTTTTGTTCAATAGCAATAGTCGGAGATATTCCAGATATTTCATCAGCGTCCGGCTTCGGCAAGTCTCCCATATATCGTCTTGCATGAGAAGATAAAGACTCTAGATACCTTCTTTGCCCTTCAGTATAGATGGTATCAAATGCCAAAGAGGATTTACCAGAGCCTGAAACTCCGGTAAAAACAATTAATTTATTCTTGGGAAGTTTTAGGTTTACATTTTTTAAATTGTGAACCCTAACCTTTTTTAAGATAATTTGTGTTGATTCCAAGGTATTTAAATCTAATTAATTAGAAAGATTAAGAATAATTGTTAGATAAGATTTTCGCCAGTCTAAAATCATTCCTTTGAGAGGCAAATAGTAGAGCTAGTTATAAAAAAATAGTATAAATAACTTTATGGAAGTAAATCTTAAATTTAAGTAAATAACGTGGTTTAAAGTGGTCACATAGGTCCATACGGATTCTAATTATTCTTCTCAGGGGTACAGGAAAGTCCTTCTCTTGTTATGTGAGTTTCTTTAAGGTCCAAATATTTTAAGTTAGGACATAGGTGAAAAACTTGCGTAATGTGGCTATCCAGAACAATGCATTTATTAAAACATAAACGACTAATTGCTTCTCTTTTTTTCTCTGAAAGACTACTTAGAAAACTTATCATTTCTTCAGGGTCATAGCTTGCTTTATACTCAATTACTTTGGAGAGAAATCTACCAATAAATTTATTGGTAGGGTCTAAATTTTGATTGAGTTTCTGATGAGCAAGTCTCTCTATTAGATTAGGGTAATCCATTAGTATTTCTAATTCTCTAAGGGGAAGGCCTGTAATAGATTGCATAAGAGAAAATTGCCTTATACGGCTTTTTAATGCCTCATACCAAACTTTACTAATCAAGTTTGAGATCCCTTGTTCCTGAGGAGTTAAAAAAGCTAACGTAGTTTTGTAAATACTTGTTGGTAAATCTGAAAGATATAAACTTTGATGTAACTCAACTAAGTTTGTCATATTTTCTTTATTTTAAATGTAAGGCAAAAAAAATAGAGAGTGCCCTGTTAAATGTAAATTCTTTTTCAAAAATTTTTCTCTCTAAGACGGAATTTTGAACTTTCTTTAAAGAGGAGAAAAGCTAATGATTCTTATCATTTTTTTAAGAAAATGATATAAAGAAATAAAAATACCAGTTTTATAAATGGCATATACTCGTACGAAAATTATTTGCACCATTGGTCCGGCTGTCAACTCTTATGAAAAAATACTAGAGCTTATTGATGCCGGAATGAATGTTGCAAGGCTAAACTTTAGTCATGGGACACATGAAAATCATTTGGCAACAATAGAAAATCTAAAAAAAGCGAGGGAAAAAAGAAAGGTACCTCTCGCAATTATGCTAGATACCAAAGGTCCTGAAATAAGACTTGGGAAAATCAAAGGGGATGCTTTAAGAGTAAGCAAGGGGCAATTGCTCAAAATAGTTTCTGATCCAGATCCAAATGATGAAAATCAAATAACAATCCATCCTTTTTCTGTATTGATCACCATTAATAAAGGGATGAATATCTTATTTGATGATGGTTACGTTTCTTCTAAAATTGTCGAAAAAACAGAAAAGGAAGTTACGATTGAAATTTTAAATGATGGCGTTCTGAAATCCAATAAAGGGGTTAATATTCCTAGAGCGCATCTCAATCTGCCTGCTATGACTGATAAGGATATTGAAGATCTTATCTTTGGATGTCAGCAAGATATTGATATTGTAGCAGCATCTTTTATTAGGTCTTCCGACCATGTTCTAGCTATTAAAGAGCTTTTAAAACAACAAGGTAAGTCTGAGATTTTAGTAGTAGCTAAAATTGAAAACTCACAAGGGGTGGAGAACTTTGACAGCATAGTTCAAGTAGCTGATGGAATTATGATTGCAAGGGGAGATCTCGGTGTCGAACTTGACTTAGGAGATGTTCCTCGCTTGCAAAAGATGATGATCAAAAAGTGTTATCACTCATGCAAGCCTGTCGTTACAGCAACACAAATGCTCGAATCGATGATCTTAAATCCTAGGCCAACGAGAGCTGAGGTTTCGGATGTTGCCAATGCAATTTACGACGCCTCTTCTGCTGTAATGCTTTCTGGAGAAACTGCAGTAGGCAATTATCCTATTGAAGCTGTTAAGCAAATGAAACACATAGCGGAAAGCACCGAAGCAGATTTTGATTACAAAGAGTTTTTTCGCTCTCATTCTAACCGGGACTATCATGATATCTCCTCATCAGTTGCGCTAGCTGCAGTCAAGACTGCTTACAGTGCAGGCGCTAAAGCAATTTTTGCTTATACAAGCAGCGGCTTTACTGCTAGGCTAACTTCTAGGTTAAGGCCTAAAATGCCCATTTTTGCGCTAACCCCTAAGAAAAAAAATTATCATCAGCTCGCCTTTAATTGGGGGGTAATACCTATATACGCTGAAAAGTATGATAACAAACAGGAGGCGTTTTCCCTGGTACAGAAATATGCTTTGGAAAATGGATTTATCGAGTTTGGTGACTTAGTTGTTGTTACTGCCGGAACGCCCTTTGGCAAAGTTGGCTCTACTAATATGATGGTAGTAGAAAACATTGGCAATGTATTGATTAGAGCATCTAAAGGGCACGGCAACAAAGTGAATGGTAAAATTGTCTTTGTTCTTTCTCCAGAGGTGCAAGATCCTATGATTACAGAAGGGAAAATTGCTGTTTTACCTAGTTGTGACAATCGTTTTCTTGCCTTTATCAAGCATGCAAAAGGTGTTATTTTGCAAAATCATATTGATGATCATGCTTCAGAAAAATACCTTTTTCTGGTAGCAAAATCGTTTGATATCCCAACGGTGGTACGAGCAGAAGGAGCCCTTGCCACACTAAAAGAAAATGAATTAATTACAGTAGACCCTAAAAGAGGGTTAATTTACCGAGGATAATTCTAGCGCAATTGCCGCACTTGTAATAGCTGCAGTCTCTGCTCTTAAAATATTTTTAGAAAGGCTTACTCCTTTGAATTCTTTTTTTTCCAAATAAGCAACCTCCTCTTTGGTAAGTCCTTTTTCTGGACCAACGATAATGAGAGAATTTTTCGCATAGGATTCTTTTATCAATGGCGAGGCATTTTCTCTTGTATCAGCAAGGAATGAATGTCCTTCATTAGAGGGTAGCGCTTTCAATGAATCGAATATAAGAATTTCAGGTAAGTCAAGTCTTCCGCATTGCTTTATGGAAGCAATAAGTAAAGATTCTATTCTTTTTTGTTGAGAAGGGGAAATCATTTTCTTTTCAGAAAGTTTAGCTGGAAAAATCCAAAAGCTTGTCACTCCAAGCTCTGTCCCTTTTTCAAAAACTAGCTCCATCTTAGAAAATCTTAAGATAGACAAGCCTAAAATTAAGGATCTTTCAACTTTTTTTCTTTTTACATCAGTAATATATATTTCAGCTTCAGCCTTTCCGATAGTTTCAATAGAGCCTAAAGCAAGTTCCGATTTGCCATTGACAAGCTCAACTATATCTTTAGGCTTAATACGCATTACTTTTAAGTGACGAAATTCGTCTTCTCTTAAAGTTACTAAAGTTTGTTCTTTAAAAGGTGTATCAATAAAAAATCTATTATGAGGCATAAGGACTCAAAAAAGTATGGGGTCTACATAGTTTTTGTATTATAGCATTTGATAGGTTTTGTTTTTTCGAATTTTTTACAAAATCATCTAAAGATAAAAAAGCAATAGCACTTTTTCTTAAATAGTACTTTTTGGGGAGAGGATTGGAAGTAAAATTAATTACCAATTTAAAGCGATAATCATCTCGTAGCATTTGTTTTTTTGATGTGTATGTCAAGATCTCATCGACATAAGAAAACAAATCTTTATTTAAAGATACAGGAAGCATAATAACTAAATACTCTTTTTGATAAATAGCTCTTATAGTTTTAAGAGCTTCTTCATCATAATTTTCCTCAATAATAACTAAAAGACAGTCATGTCGATATTCTTTAAATACAGTTTTTGGCGTTTGCTGTTTCCAACGATTGTGCTGCCAAAGCCACTGACCGGGAGTTTCTAAAACTTTTTTTTCCAAGATTTTTAATGCCTTGTCCATCATTCGCTTGACTTCAAAATCTAAGGAGTTATCTAGGTGAGGGTATATGGGATCCGAATAAGTAATCTCATAAAATCCTTTTTTTCTTAGTGTTGTAGCTACAATTATTGGGCTCTTTGTCTTGTAGGAGAGTAACGCTGGGGCAGTAGAGTTAAAGGCAGGTCTTCCTAAGAAAGGAAACATATAATCACTTTCAGGCATGGCTTGATCTCCGACAATACCCATAAATTTACCTTGCTTTAAGGCTCTCAGTCCTTCTTTCAAAGCATTTTTAGGGCAGACAATCTTACCACCATTTTTCTCCCTTATCTTTACTACCCACCGATACAGGAACTTATTTTTAATAGGTTTCCCAATGGCAACTCCTTTCATGTTAATATTCCCATCTAAAAAGAGTGTTTCCCAGTTAGCAAGATGGCCACAAAAAAAGATGATTCCCTGTTTTTTATTATAGAGTCTGTAGGCAGTTTCAGGGTTATTACACCTTATATACTTTGATAAGTCTTTAGCTCTGTCAAATTTAGCATATTCCAAACAGTTGATAGCAAGGTTTTGAAAGGATTGTTTGGCATATTTTTTTATAGAAGCATTTCCTAGGTGTAAATCTTTGGCTAAAGCAAGATTGCTAAGCGCTCTTTTTCGATACTCGGTGAGTAGGAAAAAGGAAATACCACCTACTATTTTTCCCATAAAATGAAGAACTTTTAAAGGTAAAAAGCTAAGAGGGAAAGTAACAGACCTTATGAAAAAATAAGCGAGATAGTCTTTTTTTTTCATGAAAAAAGAATCTCCATCACCTTTTCAAGCTGCAAATTATAATCTAGGTGTTCTACTGTTTTTCTAATAGTGTGAGCAAGCAGCTTTGTTTTTTGCTTATGCGAGATACTATACTCCAAGGCCGAACTTAAAGTAGCTATATCTTGCACGTTTTCTAAAACCAGGCCAGATGAAGAATTAATTACTTCACTTGCTCCATTATCTTTTGAAGTTATCACAAAAAGACCCATCGCCAAAGCTTCCACTGTTACATTAGCAAATGGATCATAAAAGGAAGGTAAAATAAGTGCATCTGATACTTGATAAAATGGTGTAATATTATTTTGAGGTCCAAAAAAAGACACTTTTTCTGAAAGGCCAAGCTCATTGGCCAATTTCTGATAATAAACAGACTTCTTATCTTTGCCGACAACTAACAAATGAAATGGCTTTTCTTTTATTTTTGACATGGCCTGCAGTATTTGTGTTAAGCCTTTTCTAGCATATCCATTACCAATAAAAAGGAAGGTAAAGTCCTTTTTCTTATAATTGCAACTTTGTAAAAGAGGGCGAGAAAGAGAAAAGCTTTTTTCAAAAGCAAGTTGCATCTCGCTATACTCTACTCCATTGTGAATTACATGAATCTTGGCTGGATCTACATTGTAATATTTTAAAACTTCATTTTTAACGAGAAAGGAGTTTACTAATAGTTTTTGTAAAAAAGGGGATTCGAAGGCTGTTTTTTCTATATCTAAAACTAGGCGGTGCAAGGGGTTAATGGGAAAGGAAAAAGCCTTAAAAAAAGACTCTTGGTTTTTTCTTCTTTCCAAGTAGGCTTTATGTACTCCATTCCCTGCACGAATATGTGTTTGGTATCTATTCCTATCCATCCCGAAAATAATTTGACTTGAATCATTTGCTATTTGGTTTTTACAAAAATTATCGAAAGCCTGAATTTTGTAAAAGGAAGGTAATAATTTATTTTGCGGATAAGATTTAATAGAAAAATGAGCGTGATAAATGGGAGTCGGGTTTGTCGTTAGAATAGTTACTGGATGCCCTTTTCTATAGAGTGCTTCCGCAATTTTCCAGGCATTTTTTTCCAGGCCTCCTTTACGGTTTATGTTGCTCTTTAGAAGGACTACTTTTTTCATTTTTAACAGTAAAAGCTGAGTTTTTAGGTAAAACTTCTATTGTATTAGTTTGAAGTTCGATGTTCAGTGCTAATTTTTCGTTCTCTCGAAGATATAGCCTGAACCGATTCATATAGTTCCTAAAGCGATTTCTCAAATATTCTTCTCTTAAATGAGGCTGCAGTTGATTGACCTCTTCTCTTTCTTGAGCAAGCACTTTAGAGACATACCTGTTTTCCAGTTCATAGGGATAGACAAACTGTACATTCCAAAGTAAGTTTTTCCTTTCAGACCTTGGGCTGACTACAGCTACAAGTTCTATTCGATCCTTGACTATGTCTAAAAATAACTTACTTACTCCTTTTGCATAAAGGGGAGCGGTGATCACTTTAATGCCATTACTCTTTTCAACAAAACCATTTACAGAAAGAGAAAAGGTATCTGGATTAATCGTTTCACTATATTGCTGCGGGTAAAAAATATCTATAGGGATAGGTTTTTCAATAGGTAAAAAGTCAGTTTTAAGGAAGTCAATTCTTAAATTCTTGGCATGTAAATCGTCAATAAAAAGAGGTTTTTCGGAAAGAGAGGGAATATAAACTTTTTTCCACTTTTCAGGAACAAAATAACTGATTTCTTCCAGTTGACTTGGTTTTTTCTTGGCACTAAGTAAATCTAGGTCATCTTTTGTAATTTCATTCAAGTTAAAGGTCAGCTTGACACCTGTTGTCTTAAGCCTTTTTACCATCTCTTCCGGTCCTTTGACTGATAAGCGCAACCTGTAAGGGAAGATGTCATTAAATTGGTACCCTCTAGGAGCCTCACCAATAGGTTCTGTAATGACAATAGGGATCTGTTCTTTGACCAACTTACTGATTCTTAATATAATATCAGTCTCATGGATCTTCTTAAAAGCTCTTGATAGGTCAATATCGGGGTTTTTACATACTATATTTTTCTTCCCAACAGTAGTTACCCATTCACCTTCTTTATGCTTAGCATCTATGACAACCTCAATATCTCCTGAGGAGAGCTGATCAACCATGCTCTTGTTTCCTGTAATGGAAACTGGTATTTTTCTATTTAAGATGCCATCTGTTTGTAAACCTTCTACTGTTTTTCCTTCAGGGATGTTTAAAATACGAATAGCAACATCATTGATAGTTTTATTAACGGTTAATGAATGGTTGACTACCATCCAAATAATCATAGCCAATATCAAAGCAACAAGCTTTCTTTGCCAGTTTTCAATAAAAATTCTTTTTAATAAGGTTCTCATTGCTTAAGCCACTCTCGAAAGTTAAATTTAGGTTGTAGCTTCATCCTAGATGGAGGATTAAATATACTTCTCACAATTCCTTTGAATCGGTCTATTTTTACCCCTCTTGTCATGATTCCTTCCCTGGCAATTGATACTTTTCCTGTTTCTTCAGAAATAACAATTACGAGAGAATCCGTTAAATGGCTGAGGCCAAGTCCTGCTCTATGTCTTGTTCCCATGGATTTTGCTAATTGTGAGGTGTCTTCAGCAAGGGGAAGAATAACAGCAGCTGCAAGCATCGTTCTATCTCTTACGATGACAGCTCCATCATGTAAAGGGGTAGTTGTGGCGAAAACACTTTCTAAAAGCTCAGAAGAAAAGTCTGCGTTAAGTAAAACAGCTTTTTGTGCATATTCATCTAAGTTGTCTTCATTTTCGATGGCAATTAATGCTCCGATCCTCTTTTCAGCTAGTCGGTAAGTGGAATTGGCAAGCTGATCTAAAAACTTATCGAACTCGGTTATTTCTTTATATCTTCTGCCTTTTAAGCTTAGTTTAGCTAAAGCAACTCGCAGTTCAGGTTGAAATATAATAAGCAAGCCGATAACGGCAACATTGCCCAGAAGTACCATAATTTTATGCAGCACAGGTAGACGAAGCCATGTAGAAGCTGCAAAAATTAAAAGAAAGGCAAAAACTCCCCAAACCAGGTCCATGGATTTAGTGTTCCAAAAAAAGGACAGCAGGTAATTGAGGATAATCGCAATGATCATCACTTCAATAAAAGGAGTTAGTGATTGTAAAAAAGCCATATTTCCCTATCCTGGGAAGGAGAAAACATCTATTAAGTCTCTATGTTCAGAAATATCGTGTACACGAATGATGTCAGCTCCCCCCACTAGGGCTATTGTATTCATAGCAATAGTTGCTGGCAATAGATCTATTGGATTTTTTTTAAGAATTTTTTTCATGAATGATTTACGAGAAAGGCCAATTAAAATTTTGTAACCTAGTTCCTTAAAAGAAGGGATAGATTTTATAAGTTCTAGATTATCTTTAACACTTTTACCAAAACCAATGCCAGGATCTAAAATAATATTCTCAGGTTTTACATTTTCTTCTAAAAGCTTATCAGCTGATTTTTGAAACCAATTTCTTATATGAGCTACCACTCCTTCAGGGTAGAGAGTATTATTTTGCATTGTTTGAGGAGTGCTTCTCATGTGCATAACGCAAACTTGAACGTCATAGTCTGCGGCGAGCGATCGCATTTTTGGATGCGAAAAACCGGTTACATCGTTAAGCATACTGGCTCCGTGCTTTAGAGCAAATTCAGCGACTTCAGGTTTACTGGTGTCTATAGAAAATTTTACAGGAAGGTGCTTTATCTCCTGAATAATTGGCGCTACTCTTTTTAACTCTTCTTCACAGGATATGCCTAATGATCCGGGTCTCGTAGACTCTCCTCCAATATCAATGATATCGACTCCGGATGCAATCATGAAATTGGCTTGATTTAATGCAGCTTCAATGTTAAAAAAATTTCCTCCATCAAAAAAAGAGTCTGGCGTAACGTTCAGGATTCCCATTAAAAGAGGTTTTTGCATAAAGACCTTTAGAGTAAAAGTAGAAGCAATGATGGCGGTTTTATTTTTTTCACTCAACGAGAAAACAATGAGTATTGCACTTCCACCTATCAATGAATATTTTCAAACTTCCGTAGTTTTTTTAACAGAATTCTTGAGGCATGCAGGAGAGATTTTCCAAGTAATTTCTGAGGTATTTGAAATGCTAGGGGATTTTTTTAAAATAGTTATGGAATGTTTTAGAGATTTTTTACCTTAAATGCCAATGCGAACGTCTTGTCCTGTTGCGTATCTTAATTGATAATAGGAAAGAAGTAAGGAGTAACTGGCTTTATTTAGCTCGTTTCTCGCTTGAGCTAAAGAATTGGCTGTCTCTCTAAAATCAATAGGGGGGATTTTTCCAAAATCTAATTTGTCTTTAGCCTCGGCCATGGCTTGTTCTGCTAGTAAAACAGCTTCATGAGCACTAAGATAGGAGAATAAAGACTCTTCCATCTTATATAAGATGTTACGAATATCCAACTCTATGACCTCACTTGCATATTGATATTGCAAGGCTGTAGATACTTTTTTAGCCTTAGCTTCTTTAATTTTGTTTTCTCTTAAAAGGCTGTCAAAAATTGTCCAGGAAAGTTTAATGCCACCTTGCCATTGATAAGGCTCGTTAAAAAAACTTTTTTCACCAAGATAGCCTCCGTTATAGGTATAGTCAAAAAAACCTGAAACTTCTGGAAGGTACTTTCCTTTTTTCTTTTTTATAAGTTCATCAGCTATTGCTATCTGGATTTGCTGCTCTTTTAAGTCGGGGCGGTTTTTCAAAGCCAGTTCTATATACTTTTCCACTTCCTTTTCCGAGTATAAAATAAGCCTTTTGCTTTCTTCTAAACTGTCTATTTTTTTTAGTAGTTGTTCTGTTGAAAAGTATTGATTGTACTGATAGGCAAACCCTTCTTGGATAGCCTCCAGCTTTGTTTTGATATCTGGAATGGAAAAAATGGGAAGGTCTTCCTCATTTATACTTAAAATTTTTTCAAAGTAGGGCTCTATGCCTAGTGCCTGCATAAGGGCATTTCTGGCATTTTGATAATTTTTCAAAGTAGAGTAATATTTAGTGATAGCATTGGCCACAGATACTTTGCTTTGGTTTACTTGATAGGAAGTAGAATTTCCAACTTGGAGTTGTTTTTGCTCTAAGCTCATGGCATTTGTCAAATAAGAAATATTTTCTTTTTGAATGTTCAGGTCAATTTTATATAAAACAACTGAATAATAATTTGCCCTGACTTGAAGAAGTAAATCATTGTAAGAGTTTTCCTTAAACAGCTTGCTACTTTCCACTTCAAGTTTTTTAGAAGTCAAATTGTATATTAGGTCTGTTGAAAACAAAGGTTGGGTAAGTTCCAATATGCTGCTGTATTGGTTTTTAACTAATGTAAAAGCACCCGTTAAATAATTTTCCGCAAGAAGGGGCTTCTGTCCTCTTAAATAGGTAGCTTCGTATTGAACTTTGGGCAGCCACCTGGAAACAGCTTGGCTTTTTCGATAATCTGCCTGTTTAACACCTTCATTAGCAATTAAATAAGGCTTATTATTTCTAAATGCTATCTCTTCTGCTGTTTTTAAATCTAGACTTCCCAAAGATAAAAGATCATTAGGATCAACAGCAAAAACAGATGTAATGAAAAATAGAAAAATAACTTCTTTTTTCATTTTCTTCCCCCCAATATTGTATATAATTGTGATAGAATTAATTGACAATATTGACATTTAAAAAATATCTTGCGAGTCTCTCAAGAGGTTTAAATCAAGGTGGTTGCTATGGATCCTTTGACCCTATCAAGGATACAATTTGCTCTTAACGTTTCTTTTCATTATCTATTTCCTCCTATTAGTATTGGGCTGGGATTGATGCTGGTTATCATGGAGGGGATGTATTTAAAAACGAAAGATGAAAAATACAAGATACTTACCCAATTCTGGATCAAAATTTTTGCCTTAGTCTTTGCTATTGGAGTGGCAACCGGTATCGTGCAGACATTTGCCTTTGGGACTAATTGGGCGAGGTACTCTAAATTTGTAGGGGACGTATTTGGATCAGCCTTAGCAGCCGAAGGTATTTTTGCTTTTTTCTTAGAAGCCGGGTTTTTAGGTATTTTATTATTTGGCTGGGACAAGGTAAGTCAAAAAGTTCATTACTTTGCCACTATTTGTGTCTGTTTGGGGGCTCATTTTAGTGCAGTATGGATTGTAGCGGCCAATTCCTGGATGCAGACCCCAGCAGGTTTTACAGTGGAAGGAGAAGGAGAAAATGCCAGAGCCATTATTTCCAGCTTTTGGGAAATGATCATCAACCATTCAACGCTAGATCGGCTAGCTCATGTTATTTTAGCTTGCTGGATTACAGGTGCATTTTTTGTGATGAGTGTGGCTGCTTATTATTTAATTAAGAAAATACATGTTCCTCTTGCCGACACTATGATGAAGTTAGGGTTGGTAATTGCAGGAATAACTCTTCTTTTACAATTAGTGTCTGGGGATTCTAGCGCAAGGCTAGTAGCTAAACATCAACCAGCAAAGCTTGCTGCATTTGAAGGGATTTTTACCACAGAACCTTACACCCCAATTTCTGTAGTAGGATGGGTAGACAAAGCAAAGGAAAAAGTGTATTCCATAAAGATTCCTGCAGGTCTATCACTGCTTACATATAGAAATCCAGAAACACCTGTTACCGGACTAGACAAGTTTGATAAAAAAGATTGGCCCAATGTGTCAGTGGTATTTCAAACGTATCATTTAATGGTGGCAATTTGGGGAATTATGTTTTTACTGGCAGTTGCTGGATTTTATCTTTGGAGAAAAAAGCGTTTAGACGATGCTCGTTGGTATCTATGGTCTATGGTTTTTGCAGTAATTTTACCCCATATTGCTCAGCAATCAGGCTGGATCTCAGCTGAAATGGGGAGGCAGCCTTGGATTGTATACAATATTTTGCGTACATCTGAGGGGGTCTCTAAAAACATTGTAACCTCCCAGGTGCTTAGCTCTTTAATTATGTTCATTTTTATCTATGGACTGTTATTTGCTCTTTTTATTTTCCTTTTAGATAGAAAGATTAAGCATGGCCCGGTCAGCTTTGAAGAAAAGCCAGATACGGCAGAAGTATATAGTGATATTTATAAAGCAAGTGAGGAACACTGATATGGAAGGTTCAATTTGGGAAGTTCTTTGGTATTTTGTCATAGGCACATCTATTGTCATGTATACCATTTTAGATGGTTTCGATTTGGGAGTTGGTATTTTACATCTATTTGGAAAATCAGATCAGGACAGAAGAATTTTTCTTAACGCTATAGGACCTGTATGGGATGGTAATGAAGTTTGGCTTGTTGTAATTATCGGTGGGCTTTTCGCTGGATTTCCAGGGGCGTATGCCAGTTTATTTTCTGGCTTTTACTCTTTGTTTATGATTTTTATTGCAGTTATTATTTTGAGGGCTGTAGCAATAGAGTTTAGAAGTAAAAGAGAAGGTAAGGCATGGAGGCTTTTCTGGGATATTGTTTTCTCTTTTGCCAGCATCTGTTTTGCTTTCACTTTAGGGCTTACTTTTGGAAATATTTTACAAGGAATCCCTTTAAACTCATCGTTTGAGTATGAGGGCGCATTTTCACATTTTTTTAGGCCTTATCCTGTACTTATCGGCTTTACCGCTATTGCCATTTTATCTATGCATGGTGCTACTTTTTTATTTATGAAAACGGAAGGAGAACTCCATAAAAATTTAAAACGATGGGTTATGCCTACTATTATTGTCTTTGCTGTTTTATATATTTTAACAACGATTACAACAATTAACTACTTACCTTATATGACACAAAATTTAAAAGAATATCCTATTTTGTTTGTTTTCCCTGCCATTGCCCTTTTAGCTATTGCGTCTATTCCGCTATTTGTAAAAAGAGACAGGGATGGATATGCTTTTATAGCATCCAGTCTGGCTATAACTTTTCTTCTTGTAACAGCGTTTTCAGGTATTTATCCTAATTTAATTCGATCAAGCATTAATCCTGTAGAAAACAGTGTGACTCTTATGAATTCATCTTCAAGTGACTTTACTTTAAAAATACTGTTAACAATTGCTGCCATTGGGGTTCCCTTGGTGCTATCTTATGGAATTTGGGTATACCATATTTTTAGAGGTAAAGTAACTCTAGACCATACTAGCTATTAAAAGCGGCTTCCTTTTTACACAAAGGAAAACCAACCACAGCTTTATAGCAGGCAAGTAAATGTTTAACCCCGTTCAAAGCTCGGTGAGGCTTTGATTCGGGGGGAATTTTTTGATAAGTTGCAATCGAGTCTTTAGAAAGTCCTATTTCCCAAGGGAAAAGCTGCTTGCTGTCAGCTGATTTTGGCATAACACTTGCCCAATGCATTGAAGCTAAATCAAGCCAGTGATAAGGCCACATTAAGATTTCTTGCTCATCAGGGGAAATAATTTGCGAGAAAAATATCCTATCAAAAGAAGGGTTTTGGCAAATAAAAACAGCTTTTTCTCGATTAATTCCTAATGTTTTAAAGAGAGTCCTTATTTCATTGGCAACTGTTTCTATATTTTTACCTTTTTGAACCTCTTCATAAGTGAACCCGGTAACCTTTAAACTACCTAGATCACTTTTTTGCCACTTTTCAAATGGTTGTTTTATGATAGAGTCGAAAGTTTTTAAGGTGCTTCCATTAATTAAATCAACAACCATAAAGGCAATTTCTAAAATAGAATGCTCTTTATAGTTTAATCCATTGGTTTCAGTATCTAAAAAAACTCCAAACAAGGCATCCCTCCAGATCGTTCTTAAAAATTTGAACATAGCAATCATTTACAGATAACGCAAGTTTTAGCTTGAAAAGAAGTTTCTTTTTGTTAATTTAAAATTATTTTTATAGAGGTTGGGTATGGAAGTAGATATCGGAATTACTAAAACAGCTAGAAAAAAGATTGCAGATAAGTTGGCAATTTTCTTGGCTGATACATATGCATTATATTTAAAAACACAAAATTTTCATTGGAATGTAGCAGGTCCGGAGTTTTTTTCTCTGCATTTGCTTTTTGAAAAGCAATATGATGACATGGCAGAAGCGGTAGATGAAATTGCAGAGAGAATTAGAGCTTTGGGATTTTATGCACCCGGGTCATTTACAGCACTTAAAAAGCTGACAAAAATCACTGAGGAGAACAAGGTTGTTTCTTCCAAGGAAATGCTAAAAAGATTGATTAAATCCCATGAATACATAGCTAAAGTAGGGAAGCCTCTCATCAGGTTTACCCAGGAAAGTTATGATGATATAACCTCAGATATGATTATTAAAAGGCTGCATTTCCATGAAAAGGCTGCATGGATGTTAAGGGCTCATCTAGAGAAATTAAAATAATTTCTAACATCTATTGGAAAAGTAATTTTTGTGCTATGATCATGCGGAATTATAAATTAAGTCTGATTATGAACTTGCCTCCACAAAAATTTAGAGAAATAGTTTTTCAAATACTTTATGCCTTTGATTTTACAGACCTTATAGAGGACGAGATCCTAGAAATGGTCATGAAACTTTGTAAAATTTCAAAAAAAAATGCGAAGGCATGTTATGAAAAGTGCTTAATTATTTTTGAAAAGTTGCAAGAGATTGATCCAATTATTGCTGGTTCATCTCCCAGTTATGAATTTCAAAGAATTTCTAGTGTGGAAAAAAATATTTTAAGACTTACACTTTTTGAAATGCTTTTTGACGAAGATATGCCTGAAAAAGTTTGTATATCAGAAGGAATTCGTCTAGCTAAAAAGTTCTCAACTACGGAAAGTACAGCATTTGTCAATGCTGTTTTAGATAATATCTACAAAACGAGACTTGCCGTTGCCCATTAAAATTGCCTCGGGTAAGCCCTTAAAAGAGATTTCTACTTTACAAATTGGAGGGGCTGCGAGGTTTTTTACCGTTGTAAAAACTTCTCATGAGGCTGTAAAAGCTCTCCTTTTTTCTAAAAAGTACAAGGTTCCTTTTTTAGTTGTAGGAAAGGGATCTAATTGCTTATTTGATGATAGAGGGTTTAACGGTCTTGTTATCTTAAACAAAATAGACTATTGCGACCTATCTTCTAATATTGCCAAAGTAGGCTCTGGATTTAGTTTTTCTTTGTTAGGGTCAAGGGTGTCTAAAAAGGGATTAACGGGTTTGGAGTTTGCCAGTGGTATTCCTGCGACCGTTGGTGGGGCTGTTTTTATGAATGCAGGAGCAAATGGACAAGAGACATTTGATGTGTTAAAAACAGTAACTTTTTTAACTGAGGAAGGAAAGCTTATGCAACTTTCCAAAAATGAGCTGCAATATTCCTACAGATTTTCTTCTTTTCAAAAAATGAAAGGGATGATTATTGAGGCAACATTTGAACTTAGTAGATCTTTACAAGCAAAAGACATGCAAAATACTATTATTTCCTACAGAATGAAGACGCAGCCCTACAATGAAAAGAGTGCAGGATGTATTTTTCGAAATCCTAATGATACTTCAGCAGCACAATTAATAGATCAATCAAACCTTAAAGGAATGGCAGTAGGGGATGCTTGTGTATCACTTAAACATGCCAATTTCCTCATTAATAAAAATAATGCTTCTGCTAAAGATATGAAAATATTGATTGAAAAAGTCAAAAAACAGGTAGAAGAAAAAACAGGTATAAAACTTCAGGAAGAAATACGCTTTATTCCCTATGAATGATTTTAGAGCTGATTTACATACCCATAGTCTTTGTTCTGATGGTTCTTTGAACCCTACAGAGGTCTTGCAACTTGCTAAACAAGTAGGCTTAAAAGGAATATCCATTACTGACCACGATACACTGGAAGCTTATGATTCCAATTTGTTAGAAGAGGCTAAAAGGTTGGATATCTTATTGCTTCCAGGAGCTGAGTTATCTTCTCAGTTAGGAAATGTCAATCTTCATATCTTGGCATATGGACGAGGCCTTTTAAATGATAGTTTTAAAAGTTTTTTAAAGGAAATCCAGCATCAGCGCATAGAAAGAAACCAGATGATCTTAGAAAAGCTTAATCAAAATGGGATAGAGATATCCGAAAAAGAGCTGAAAGAATTTGCCCAAAAAGAACTTCCTCATAAAAGTAAAATAATTGGAAGACCCCATATTGCCTTGTTAATGCTTAAAAAAGGGTATGTAACAACTATTCAGGAAGCTTTTAATAAATATATTAAAGATGATGCGCCATGTTATGCAAAAGGAGCAAAATTCAACCCAGAAACGATTATTGATCATGTACATAAATCAAAAGGGGTAGCTATCATTGCTCATCCCCATTTTTATAAAAGCCGCTCTTTTATTGATAAGCTTCTTAATCTCCCATTTGATGGTATTGAATGTTACTATTCTAAAATTGACCCTTTTTATGAGAAAAAATGGGTTGATATTGCTACGAAAAAGCGTTGGATCATCACGGGAGGCTCTGATTTTCATGGAGAGATAAAACCTCATATTCCACTGGGGTGCTCTTGGGTTAATTATGACACCTTTCAGTCCCTTTACAACCTATGAATGCACAGATTTACAAACTATATCAGCTAGCCAGTCTATCTAGAACTTCCAAGCTTTCTTTAGATAATATTCAAGCGCTTTACCACAAGCTGCATGCTCCTGCTAAAAATATTCCAATTATCCATGTAGCTGGGACAAATGGAAAGGGATCTGTTTCCAGCAAAATAGCAAAAGCTCTTTCTTTATCTAGCTTAAAGTGCGGACTTTTTACATCTCCTCATATCAGTTCGTTTAGAGAGAGGATACAGATTAATGGTCAAATGATTGAGGAAAAATATCTAGAAGGCCAACTAAAACATCTTTTTAGCTTTATTGAAGAAAATCATCTCGAAATACACTTTTTTGAACTGCTAGTTATTTTAGCTTTACAATATTTTGAAGATCAAAAAGTAGATGTAATAGTTATGGAAGTGGGACTCGGCGGAAGACTTGATGCAACAAATATCATTTCACCTATCCTTTCTATAATCACATCTATTGGCTTTGACCATACTCATATTTTAGGAGATACCTTAGAAAAAATTGCGCAAGAAAAAGCGGGAATTATTAAACAAGGGATTCCACTAGTTTTAGGTCCTAAATCTACGTATTTTCCCATTTTAGATAGAGCAAAAGATTTGGGCGCTGCTATTTATCAAGTAAGTGGTCATTTTTCTTATTATGATGAAGAAAATAGCGCTATAGCAAAGCAGGCACTTCAAAATCTTTCTAGCCGATTTGTTATCCCAGCAAATGCGTTGCAAGAAGGCCTATCTATAAGGCCTCCTTGTCGAATGGAAGTTATAAAAAAAGGAAAGCAAACGGTAATTTTAGATGTCGCGCATAACCCTGAAGGGATTGGTGAATTGAAAAAAGCACTTGAAAAACGTTTTCCCTTGCAAAAGTTTGAAATTCTTTTAGGAATGTCAAAAGATAAAGATATAGAGAAATTCTGCGAAAAACTCCTTTCTATAGCAGATAGAGTTCATTTAGTAAGGTTTTATCACCCCCGCTTAGAAGTGCCTGAAACAATAGCAAAGTACCTTCAAAACAAAATACCACTAGATATCCATGATTCTTTTGAGGAAGTTTTAGAAAGTTTTCCAAGTCATCTTCTTGTTTGTGGTAGTTTTTTTATTATGGAGCCCGTTAGAAAACTTTTGGGATTATCTGATGTTTCAGATGAGGTAAATCTTAATGAGTATTTTCTTCCACGTTCTTAATGAAAATCAAGGAAGGGGAAAGAGGTCTATTAACCCATTCATAGTGGCAGATGGACCATTTTTTACGATCCAAATTAGCTAGAAACTGCAAAAGTCCCTTCTTTTCCTCTTTTCCTTCACTGTGGCCGGGATAGCACATAATGCTAATATAAGAGCTCAAGTTTAACCCATTTTCTATACTTTTAATTGTGCTTTCAGTCCTTGTGGTAATACTTTTATCAAAGCCTGGCAGATAACCTAAGTTATAAACAATGAGTTTGACATTCTTGCTAACTTCAGCAAAGTCTTCATGGCTTTTATGAAATAGCGCAACATTTTTTAGAGAAATATTTTCTTGTTGCAATCTTTGGTAGGTATTTTCAATGGCAGACTTTTGGATGTCATATCCATATAAAAAGCCTAAATCTTCGTGTAAAATTTTTTTCGCCAAAAAAAGCGTGTCAAAGCCATTACCACAAGTAGCGTCAATGACTATATCTCCTACGTTAAGGATGGAGTCCCAAAGAGATTTTGCTAAATCTAGATGCTCTGTGAATTTTTTTGTCACTACTAGATTTATTGTCTTTGTAATAATGTATTGATTCTTCCTGCTAGATAGGGGAGACACTGCAAGACATCATTGTGCTTTTCTTTTATTCCAAGAATTACTTTCTTGTCTTTGCAGTCACTGTTTAGTAATGCGCTTGCTAAAGAGCCATCAGGGCGTATTATTCCATCATCAACGATTTTTGAGCTATCGTTAAGCTCTTCGTAATTTTCAACTCGAGCTGTTTGTAAGATGATTTCAGGAACCTGTAATTTTTTGGATGATGTAACTGAGTCTATGTTCCAACCTAAAACTTTTACTAAAAGACCTAGTACTCTGGCCATAATAAGAGATGTTAATGTACTCAAATCTGAAAAAGTTCTGCTTTTGACAAATACGTATTTAATTTCTTTTTTCAACTCGTGCGTCAGTAGGGCGTCGCCTTGAACACCCCCTCCAATTGAGTGTCCATACCCAATAATTTCTCTAGCTCCAATTCCTTTTTTCTTGTCTTCTAATAATGTAAGCATTGCTTTATATGCTTTTGCCATTGTTTTCCTACTTATAGGGCCTGTGCTTGCACCAACACCAGGATAATTAAACACAATGGCATTGCTATTGAGTTCAGTAAGAGTCCGGTGAAACTCTGGATTGAAAGGCTTTGTCTCATAGAATTCTCCATTTCCATTGGAATATAGCGTCCACTTTCCATTGTCCAATGTAGTGGGCTTTCCTACAATCATGGCGTCTATTTGATTGTCGTCAACAGCAACAGTAATGCGCTTGTACTTCCACTCTGTATCTAATGGAATGTTTCTACGATAAAAGTCATAGTCTAAAGTAGCTTTGCCAAGGGAAGCGGGGAGTATTAACGATCGAGCGATAGTCTGAATAAGTTTATGTAGGCCGATTGAGACAACAATAACCGAGAATATATGAAAATGCATATATAACCCAACAGGCAAAGCAACATAAATGAATGCTTTTTTTGCAACTTGTTCAATTTTATGTAAGATACTGTATTCGGTATTGTGTGTGTAGCTAACCGGCACTGATTTAGCATTACAGAGATCTTTTTTTGTAAGTTCGAGATAATTGCGGTTGTTGTAAAATGCATCTGCTCCGATTAATATTTTTTTTATATGATTTGATGAGGAGGAAGCACCGCTACTGATTGCCATGGAAGACATAAAAATCCACACATTTTTAATTTTTTGCCATTATTTTACCTAAGTTAAATTTATTTCCCTACTAAAGAAATTATTTACACCATAGCTAAATAGCAGCTGTTTAATGATTTTATTTGATTGAATCTTGAATTCAAAAGGGCTTTGCAGTAAAATTTTTTCACGTTTAATTCAACTGTACGGGGTATTAGCTCAGTTGGTTAGAGCGCCACGTTGACATCGTGGAGGTCAGCTGTTCGA
>Ga0066639_10000121_pt1 | contig 60175 bp, 52 predicted proteins | sample CryGeyCG2114_010_2_FD_59504 | JGI IMG/M metagenome (GOLD analysis project Ga0066639, IMG submission 59504) | Groundwater microbial communities from aquifer - Crystal Geyser CG10_big_fil_rev_8/21/14_0.10 | ecosystem: Environmental > Aquatic > Deep subsurface > Groundwater | place: USA: Utah...
ATTCTTTGACTTCTTCAGCCAATGTTTCGGCAAATCTAAGTATAGCTCCTTTTGAACTTGCATAAGAAGAGAAATTTGGCAAAGGGCCTTCACCACCACCCGCAAACAAAATTATACTTGCATTATTACTTTTTTTAAGCAACGGAATGGCAAACTTCGCCACGTACATTGAGCCAAATACATTTACACGAAAAGCATCCTCCCATTTTTCCATATCAACCTGCTCCAATCTGCCAATCTCTCCATAAATACCGGCGGCAGATATTACCACGTCCAAGCTGCCAATTTCACGTTCAATAAGACTAAACAAATTTTTAACACTTTCTATATCCGCAACATCAGCCGGACAAATTAAAACATCATCGCCAAAATTATTTTTTAGTTCATTTAATTTTTCTGTTTGTCTCCCAGACAAAATCAATCTATAACCTGAGTCATAAAAATGTTTTGCAATGTTTGCGCCAATCACACCGGTTGCACCTGTTATTAAAACCGTTTTTTTATCCATAAACTAATCAAATTGTATTAGTTAAACGAGACTTATTTACAATTACCTGTGTGCCGCTTGAATCCACCTTATAATCTATTTCATTAAATCCTTTTTGTTTAAATAACTCACGGACTGCTGTTTGAGAACCATCCGTACAGTAAACCAAGAAAAATCCTCCGCCTCCGGCCCCAATTATCTTTCCTCCCAAAACCCCAAGTTTTTTTGCTTCCAAATATACCTCATCAATCCCATCGGTGCTCATTTTGTTTGACATCTGTCTTTTCAAATTCCAATGTTCATCCATAAGCCTTCCAAAAGAATCCAAGTCCCCGCTTTCAAAGGCTGTTAATATTTTTTCACCTATTTCTTTTGTTTTATGTTTCAAATCTACCTTATTTATTTTATTGGCACGCAAATCATCCTGCTGTTCTTTTAGCACATTTACGCTTGAACGGCTAATATTAGTATTAAAAAGCAAAGTCTTTTTTTCAAACTCTTCTTGGGTAGCCCTTGTAATTTTGGCTGGCAACACGGTTACCTCTCCGTTTTTTGCAATGTCTAACACACAAAAATTTCCAAAAGCCGCTAAATAAAAATCTTGCTTGCCATCGGGAAGTCCAAGATCTTCTGTGGCTATTTCAAAAGCTTCTTCGGCCAATTGCCAGCGGGATACATTCTCTCCTTTGAGGGCATGGAGTCCATTCAAAATACTAACCAAATAGCTCGCTGAACTTCCCAAACCAGTCCCTCCGCTCACATCCGCCATTGAAGAAATTTCAATTTGTTTTGCAATTCCTGTTCTCTGTAGAGCGGCACGCGCCAAATTATGTTTAAGATCTATTATTTTTTCTACCTCCTCACTCTCACTGTATTTAAGTCTAATTAATTCATCTGTTGGGGGACGATTTAAGCCCAAATACATATACAAATTAATTGTCACAGCAAAAATAAAGCCACCATGCTCCTGGTAATATGCCGGTAAATCTGTTGATCCCCCACCAAGTGAAAGTCTAAATGGCGTGCGTACTAAAATCATAAAACAATTATTTTAAATTTTTTTCAATTCTTATTATATCTTCCGGCGACGATATGCAGCCAATCGCTTTGTCCGATACTACCGCATATACTTTTTCTTTTTTAATATATTCAACCAACATATCTGTAAAATTATATTCATCTTTTACACCCTTAACCGGCTGACTATCAAAAATTTTTGATGTTAAAACCATGGCGCCACCCGCAATAATATTGGTCTTGGGATTTTTTGGCTTCTCTTCTATCTCCAAAATTTTTTTATCACTGCTTATTTTTACAACCCCATGGTTTTGTGGGTCATTTACCTCCCAACACAAAATGCTAGTGTAGTGGGACAAACATTCTTGTACATCCTCCAGATTTGGACACTCATCTCCATACAAAAATAAAAAACTTTTTTCTGATTTTAAATATTTTTCTGCAGACAAAAAACTATAAGCTGTTCCTAATTCTGATCCATTTACATAAATTATCTTTTTCCCTGCAAAATTATCTCCAAAATATTCTTTAATCTTATCCCCTAGATATTTAACAACTATTATAACCTCATCAACCTCTTTGGGCAAAGCATTCAAAGTATATTCTAACAACGGTTTGCCCAACACTGGAATCATTGGCTTTGGTATTGTATTTGTAAGCGGACGCATACGCTCTCCTTTGCCAGCCGCTAATATTACCGCCTTCATAAATAAAAATATTAAAATTATCTTTCCACTCCTGTATATTTAAACCCAAATGAATTAATATCTCCCTTACTATAATTAAAAAAATCAAGAATAAATATAATCAATTTTTCAAGACATACAGAAAATATCTCCCCCAAGTGCCATAGTCCAATCATTCCAATTTTGTACTCAGAACTTTGAGGCATAAGTTTATTTATTAGTATCAACCAAAATTTTCTCACGAATCACATACGGGCGCTTATCGTTGCTCTCAAAATATACTCTTAGTATTAATTCCGCCAAAAATCCCATCATAAAAAATATAATTCCGGACAAAATAAAAAATATAGTTAGTATCGGCAATGGGGTTTGTCCAAAGTTACGAATTGCTTCTAGTTTTAAGACTACAGCTGCCACAGCAGAAATAAATCCTAACAAAAATGAGACAATACCAATGCCGCCAAAGACCAACAAAGGCCTGCCGGTCATTGTAACTAAAAATTTAATAGTCAGTAAATCAAAAACATCTTTTACAGCTTTTATAAAATTATGTTTTGAAATACCGTGCTTTCTGGCATGATGCAACACAGGCACCTCTGCAACCTTGGCGCCTCGACCATATAGATATGCCGGCAAAAAAACATGCATTTCACCATAAAGATGTACGCTCTGCACAACCTCTCTGCGATAAGCTTTGATAGCGCAAGCTGAATCATGTAATACGAGACCTGTAACCTTGGCGGTTAACCAATTGGCGCACCGTGACAATACTCTTCTGCCCGATGAATCATCTCTGTTTTTTCTCCACCCAGACACAACATCATAACCCTCGCGTATCTTGGCGGCAAGCTGTGGAATATCAGCCGGATCGTTTTGCAAGTCACCATCCATTGTAACAACAATATCTCCTTTTGCTTCATGAATCCCCGCATCCAAAGCCGAAGTTTGTCCAAAATCCATTGCCAAAACCAACAACTTAATTCCATTCATGGTCTTTAAAATCTCTACAGTGTCATCGGTTGAACCATCATCAACAAAAATCACCTCAAAATCTTCCTGCATTTTGCGCATTGATTCCTTAATTTTCTCATACAAGAGCGCCACATTATCACGCTCGTTGTATACCGGAATTACAACTGAAATCATATTATTAGAGGGATTAAGATGGCTTAAGAAGGCTTTAGAAGATTGGAAATAGTTAAAATGTCTTTCCTATCCTTAAAACCCCCAAAACCTTTTTATTTCTTATTTTATCCTAAATAACCTAACCCCATGATAGCAGTTTTGTGCCTAATTGTCAACGAGCGTTATTTCTCTCAACCAAGCAAATAAGCGAGGTTCCCAAAGGCATTGGCACCAAGCTATCTATACGAAGCATAATATTGAGTACCATATCTTGAATACTCCCCCTTAAACTTTTCTTATTATTACCAATTGGATATGATTTTCGAAGTAAACAGCTAAACAAATAGCAAATCGGAATAAGCGTAAAACCAAAATAGCGCATTAGGTCCAATTTTAACCCGCCCGGCGACAAAACCAACTTTTTTAAATTTCTTTTATTATATCTTCGAAAATGACCCAACTGTTCATCATGATAACCAAAAAGACTCTGCAAAGCCGGTACTGTTATAATTATAAGCCCTTTTTCCTTTGTGGAATCATACAATTTTTTCATCGCTGTATAATCATCTTTTATATGTTCAAGAACATCCGTGGCAATGACACAATCATATTTTGCATAATCTAATTCTTCAATTGAAGCAACTTTAAACTCACAACTTACTCCATTTTGACTTGCCCTTAACTTTGCCAAATCAATATATTCATCTGATGGGTCAATCCCTAAAACTTTATGCCCGGCTTGAGCCAGCAGTATTGATAAATCTCCGGAACCACAGCCGGCGTTTAAAATATTAAGCTTTCCATTTCTTTTTTTCTCTAAATACTTTAAAAGTAAAGCATACTTAGTATTGGCATAGGGATCTTGCTCTCGATTTTTTAAATCATCATACTGATAAGCATTGAATGTATTTTTATGGATCATAATTTTTACCAATATGTATAAAATAATATTTGAGTTACAACAATTTGTAAAAATAATAACGAAAGCAATGCATTAAATTGACGATTGGATATTTTCTTTACAACTACAGCTAGTGGCGGCAAAAAAAATGGAATTAAAAACATCCAAAGCCGCGCCAGTTCACCCTGAAACACACCAATACTAAGAAAAAATAAGAGATAAACAGACCCGATCCAAAGTTCCGGTCTATTTTTTATAAAAATATCTTTTCTATTTCTTATAAAAACCATGACATTCGTGATACCAAGCGCAAAAGTAAAGGCCAAAATATTTATAATTACAAATGTAAAATATATTCCAATTGATTCGAAACTACTGATAACAGCTTCCTGATTTGCACCGCGTGCAACCATAAAATTCTCAACAACCGAATAGCCCGACCATACCCAAAGGGTAACAAAAAATAAAACAAAAGACAGCCCAGCTACACCAATTCTTAAAAATAATCCAGACCTTTCAGATTTTGCAGATCTAACCAAAATATACCAAAATATCATCAAAAAAAACGGCGCCAATAGTAAAAATATATAATTAGAAAATAAAGCTACGCCAGCCAATAAACCCCCAAGAGCCGAGAGCCACCAAGACTTATTCCACCCAATAAATAATACCGCAATTGAAGACCAGACAATTGTAACAAAAAAAGCCTCCAAAGATGTGCCCGACATCATCACAATACTTGGAACAAAAATATATATATGTAAAAGCTTGCGTACAATATCTTCATCAAAAAATTTCTTTAATAAAAAATAAATAGGCAAAACAGACAAACCAGCTGTTGCAATAATAAGCAAGCTTATTTTGAAATAAGATATACCAACCAATTTGCTAAAATAATAAACCAGCAAACTATAGCCTGGCGGATGAGTAATTGCATGCCTTGCAAGCCTTGGCTGCAGAACTATATAATCACGAAGAAAATTATGTGTATTTTCAATAAGTTTAATGTTACCGGTATACTCCCAATAAGTTCTAGTCATTGGGTCAGCTATGCTCGCTCTGCCCTCTCTTATTCCCGCGACCGCGGTAGAAAAAGAAAAAAATACCAAACAAACAACAATTAAAAAATCTCTGGTTTTTAATTTTTGAATTACCTTGCGTAATAATATAAATAATAAAAAAATAAATGCCGACAAACATAGCCACAGAGGGTTTTCAATTTTTGGCGACGGCAGTGCGAAGAAAAATAAACGATCTGGAATATATCCTGTCCAAAATCTAAACAAAACAAACTTACCAACAACAACAAGCCCCAAAATACCCACCGTAATCATCCCCCATTTTCTCGCACGCAAATCACGCCATAAATACTTATAAAATAAATATCCGAACAAGCATAAAAAAACAAAAAGACTAATGCCAGCAGAAAAAATAGAGAAAACTTTTCCTTCCCAAGCGGGATTGTATGGTTGTCCGCTAATCTTTGACATTAAATTAAACAATATTTCTTTCATAATAACTTACTTTTTTTTAATATCATAAAGCCCCAATCTATTGCGCCAGGCAATCTTTAATACGTCTTTTATCATTTGCGGTGAATCCAAAATAATATTCAAGCTTGATTTGCCAAATTGTTGAAGTGTCACCGGCAGTTCGCTTATTTTAAATCCTATTTTTTTTGCCAAAAGTATAAACTCAACATCAAAAGAAAATCTATCTATCGTCAAATGAGGAAAAACAGCCTCTGCCACCTCGCGAGTCATGCCTTTTAGCCCAGCCAACGTATCCGAATAATCAAACACCAAAGACCCGACAAAAATAGAATAAACCACATGCGTCAATTTACGAGCCAATGTTGCTTGTTTCATGCCATCTTTACCTGACAAATTACGATTCGCCAAAACCAAATCAGATTCATTGTTAATTAACCTTTTATACATTTGTTTTATTGATTCTGTTCCATAAGGCAAGTCTGCATCCGTATAAAAAATAATTTTTCCACTTGACTTGCTAACCCCCTCTTTTACTGTATATCCTTTTCCTCTATTTTTTTTTCTGTCTATAAGCTTAATTGAATCAATAAATTTCATCTTTTCTCTCACCAACCTTACCCCGTACTCTTCACCGCCATCATTAACAATAATTAGCTCCCCATCTAGATTTTCAACGTCAAAAAACCTAAAGAGCTCATCGATTGTTTTGCCTATTGTTGGGGCATCATTATATATTGGGATAATGATTGAAATGTCTTTTTGCATAAATATTTATCTCTATTCCTATATAATACTCACAAATTGCCTAATATACAAGAGTATTTGCCTACAAGATTGTTTTATGATAATATCAAGTGGCTAAATTTATATTAAATATTAAACATGAATATATTAATTACCGGTGGGGCAGGTTTTCAAGGCAAGCATCTTGTTGAATCTCTAATCAAACAAAATCATACTGTGTCTGTATTAGATAGACACCCCGAGACACCCAAAAAAAAACCCAGTAGCTTTTCAGATAAAATTAACATTATTTGGGGTAATATTACAGATAAAAAAACAGTAGATGAGGCAGTGCAAGGGAATGATGTTGTTTTTCATTTGGCTGCCTACATAAATGTCGACGAATCACTGGAAAATCCTCGCATTTTTTATGATGTAAATGTCCTTGGCACTCTGCACATACTTGAGGCAGTAAAAAAACACAGAGCTAGATTAATTTTTATTTCATCAAGCGAAGTATATGGCGACGGACAATTTTTAAAAGAAGGTGAAAAAATAAACGAACATTCGGAAATAATACCACGCAATCCATACGCCGCCTCAAAAGCAGCCGCAGACAGGATGTGTTATGCTTTTTCAAAATCTTACAACATAAATGTAACAATTGTAAGGCCATTCAATATTTACGGCGAAGGACAAAAGAGCGGCGTCTTTGGAGCGCTAATCCCTATTTTAACTGCCAAAGCATTGCGCGGAGAACCTTTAACAATATTTGGGGATGGTAAGACCACAAGGGATTACTCCCATATTAGCGACATCATCCGAGGATACAATATAATTCTAGAAAATCCTGATAAGCTTAGCGGCAAGGTTATTAATTTTGCAAGCGGGAAAAATGTATCTGTAGAAAACATAGCTATGTATATTGCCAAAAAATTTAATGTGCAAGTAAAACACGGCCCAGCCCGACCTGGAGAAATTTCAGGACTGCAGGCTGACATTAGCTTAGCAAAAAGCATTGGTTATACTCCAAAGATCAATATTTGGGAAGGTCTTGATAGATACATACAGTGGGTTCAAAAACAAACAGACTAAATAATTCTATTTCAACCTCTTGTAAAGAGTATAATGCCCAATATTTTTAATCTCTTTATAATCCGTATCTAATATATCTTTTATATTGATATCATACTCATTTAGTGACCCAAGCGTAACATACAGACTGTTTATAGACTCTGTATTTTTTTTTACACTTTCCGTAGCAAAAACTAATTCCGGGTTTATACGAATATATTGCAAAACAGACTTATGAGATAACAAAAATGCTACTGAAGGGCTATTAATAACCAGGATTTCCTCCCCAATATCCGTGCTCTCATTAATATACGAAACAAAATCCTGAACTTCTGATGAATAATATAATGATTCATTGCGTTTGGATACCAGCATAAAAGATTGTACTGCTAAAAAAAATATAATTATACTCAAAACGATTCTTTCAGAAAATATTTTTTTAAGTCCGGCCGGAAAAAATAAAAACAACACCAGATGCGCTGGGAAAAAATATCTATACCAGCCTGGTGTCTTTAAATACCATACAAAATTTAATAATATAAAACTAATAAGAGTAATTTGTGCCGATGTTGATTCTTTTTTTCTGACTAAATTAATTATCAACCAAACAGACGCAATCAGCATAACAATAAAATGAAGCGGTGTAGTTTCTGAAACAAATCTTTTTAAATTTGAAAAAATAAGTTGATAAATATTTGTATTGTCGGCATATGAATTTGAATAGTAACCTAACGTCGATATAATATTACTCAATGTAAAATTTGGGTTGATAATCCAAAACCAAAACAATAAAGGAATAAAGCCGGAAAAGATAAGCATTATATACGCAGATGGCTGTCTTGCGCCACTTTTTATAACTTTATAAACCTCCCCCACAAACAAAGCCGGCAAAACAAGCAAAAAGAAAGGCTTTGTTGCAACACTTAATCCTAAAAATAATCCTGCCACAAACAATCTCCATAATTTTTTACTATCTAAATAGTACAGACCAGCAAGTAAATAAAATAAACCGGCCACTTCGCCAAGCACACTTTTGCCATTACCATAAAACGGTAAAAAAACAACAATAAGCGCTAGGGTCATTAATGCTGACTCTTTACCAAACCATTTATAAACCAATAAATATGATGCTCCCGCAAACAAAAAAAGATAAATAATCATTGGAATACGAGCTGAAACAAAATTATTGCCAAAAATTTTTAAAGATAGCGCAACCGGTAAAATTACCGGGTAATTTGTTGTGATTAGAAACTGGCGTTCTTCAACAAACTCACCTGGCCCAACTTTTAAGCTATAAATACCCTCCTCAACCAAACTTTTAGCAATCCCAGCATTCAGCCCCTCATCATACCAAGTGGCCGGACTATATTGAAGACGCCAGATACTAACAAAAAGCAAAATAAAAAATAGTAAACAAACAACAATTTTACTTTGTAATCCTAATTCTCTAATTAATTTTAATTTTTTGATCATACCTAATACGTGTAAGTATTTTATATTATTTCCCCATATTTTGCAACTCCAGATCTCTTAAAATTAGGCTATATACAGCCCAATTTTTACTTTAAAAAATAATTTTAAGATAACTTTCTGCCACAAATATATGAATTATAATAATTGACCTAAAGCTAAAAATGTAGGATAATTATCCTATAAAATTATGAATCTATCAATAATCATTCCAACACTCCATGAAAGAGGTTCGCTCCCTCTACTTTTTGATGAGTTATTACCCATATACAAAGAATTGAGAGAAAAGGGATTTGAAACTGAATTAATTATAGTGGATGATAATTCAAATGATGGTACACAACAGTTTGTAAAAAATTTCTCAATCAATTCTCCATTCAAGATTAGATTGATAGAACGAAAAGAGCGCGGACTGGCAACTGCAGTAATTCGTGGATTTAAAGAAACAAGTGCAGAACTCCTATGTGTAATGGACGCGGATTTATCGCATCCGCCAAAATTGATTCCAAAACTAGTAGAAAACTCAAAAAGTTTTGATGTGGTTTTGCCGTGTAGAAATATGCCGGGCGGCGGAGCTGAAGAATGGCCAATACATCGGAAACTCACATCTATGCTGGCAACTTCACTTGTAAAATTTATTGGAATCAAAGCAAGGGACCCATTGAGTGGTTTCTTCCTAATCCATAAAAAAGTAATTGATGGGGTTAAGTTAAACCCAATCGGATATAAGATACTCCTGGAAATCCTAGTGAAAGGAAAATACAAAAATTTTATTGAAGTACCATATATTTTTAGAAACCGTACTGTTGGCAATAGCAAGATGAGTAATATTATTATTTGGCAATATTTAAAACACCTTTGGAGGTTAAAAAAATGGCAAGACCAGCAAAGTAAGTCCCGAGGTCCCGATGTGTGAATCGGAATCCCGACTTTACGTCGAGACTTATCGATACAAGATCCCGACCATAGCGTCGGGACAGAATAAGTAAAAAAATTAGCTGGTTAGCTCATTTTTATTTTATTTTTGGATAAAATTAATAATCTTTTCCGCTCTTTTGTCCCAACTAAACCCCCCCACCTTATTATAAGCATTCTGCGCCAAAAAATGCTGCAAATTATTGTCAGACAAGAGCGTCTTAATGCCATCGACCAGTGCCACTACACTGTCGGGACGAAAAAACAAGGCGCTTTTTTCATTTATTACCTCCCGCAATGATGGTAAATCTGCCGCCACAATTGGACGCTCTGCTGCCATATATTCAAATAATTTCATAGGCGAAGTATAGTGAGAGGAAATCTTTTGTTTGGCGGTGTTAGGCAAAACCAAAATATCAGCCGCATTTAGCCACTCCGGCATCAATTCATGGCTTTGCCAACCAACAATGTGCAAATTTTTAAAATTAAAGTTGCTTTTATATTTGGCAATGTCTTCTTCTGTCCCACCGACTAAATAAACCTCAACCTCTGACAGATATTTAGCCGCTTCTGCCAATAAATTTGCGCCTTTCCAATCATAGAGGTGTCCCGTATATAACACTATTTTATCATGAGGATCCAAATTAAATTTTTCTCTAGACTGCTCTTTTGTCTTATCAGTTTTAAAATTTTTGATATCAACTGCGTCAGGCGCAACAATTATCTTTTTTTCATCCACGCCGTTTTTTATTAAATCTCTTTTTAATCCCTGGCTTATTACAACCAAAGCTTTGCTCCGCTTCCATGCGCAAATATGCCTTTTCTTAGGCCTGTCCGGCAAAGTATGGATTTCATAAAAAATATTTATTTTTTTTGACAGCCAAAAAGCAATTGATAAATCACGAGTGTAATACATATCGGCCACATTTTCTTTGAGATATTTATTTACCGATAAATAAAAAGTAAAGCTCTCCAGCCAAAAAAACAATTTCTTCAAAAACGGCAGGTTTATCAAATCCAAACACCACAATTTTTTTATAGAAAAATTGCCGGGTACATTATAAAATTCAAAAGGGTTATCTTGCAAACGATTAACTCTTTCCGGAACCAACAGCTTAACTTTCGTCCCTTGAGAAACCAAAGCTTCGCATGTTTTCATAATCTGCAAACCATGCGCCTTTTCAGTCGGAATGCGTATGTTGGCTATATAAAAAAATTCCAATTGCATAATTTTATTCGTTATTTCTCGTAATATTTCCTAATCATAGCAATGATAAGCCAAGCGCCATTCCCTGCCAGCAATAAAACCATCGGTTCAATTGGAAGATGATACCTGCCTCCTTGTCCGCTGGCTGAATTGCCCAATAACATGGTATTTACAAAAAAAATACTAAACAAAAACGCGTGGGGTAAAAAAGTTTTCTTTCTTAAAAAACCTAAAAACGCAAGGACCAATATTACAGCCCAGAAAATCTGGCCCATATAAAATAATACAATCAAAATACTTGAAGAAATAAAAGGAAGCTTTACTCCAATGACATAATCAATTAAATATCTGTAGCCTGTATTGCTCAAGCCTTTGATTGCCGAAGTAACATGAAATACCGTATATGAAATTGGATTTTCATAAAATAACTCAAAAATCTGATCTCTGTAAAATCTTGTATTGCGGAAATCATATGAAAAAATGACAGGATTTTGGGCGGGATAATCAGCCGGCATCTCCAGGGCTTGTAAAGGAATATTATGCTTATCCGAATACGGAGCAGCTGTAAAAAGATACAAATTTACCCAACCCGCGCTGGAAAATTCCCAGGTATCAAAAGTAAGCTTGTTGCGGATAAGCCAAGGCGACATAGTGAGCACAACAACCATAATTGTCATTAACAATATCTTCCAAAAAAATATACTTGGCAAAACTGATCGCTTGACTACAAGAGAATCATATAAACCTTGTTTATACTGTAAAATAAACATCCCTATAAAAAGGGGAAGGAAGTAAAGCCCAATAGGACGCGTGAGAATTGCAAGCCCCAGGACAAAAGCAAACCACAAGAACCTTTGTCGAAAAAAAAGATACAATGCAAAAAACAAAAAAAAGGTAAAAAGATTATCCGACATTAAAAGATTATTCCAATAAATGGATGTCGGCTCAATTGCAAAAATTATAGCCGCAAATAATCCCACGAACCTTGATTTAAAAAATAACAACCCTAGACGATACAACATGACCCCCAACATGCCCGCCAAAATATGCTGGACAACTACAATCATTGAAAATGACGCCTTGAGCAACATGAAAAAAGCAAGAAAAAAGGGATACCCGGGCGTACGAATGCTATCCGGATATAATAAACCTTCTGTTAATTGGGAGAATATGCCATGATCCAATAAATTATTAGCAACTAAGATAAATGATCCGGAGTCGGAATAAGCCACAAAAATATCGGGACCAAAAGAAAGCCACATAAAAAAAGCATACAAGGCGCGAATACCAAAAACTAAACAAAAAATAATAATTTCAATTCTAAACCGCGACCACAATGAACCTATAAATGAAATAATTTTTTGCATAAGCTAAAAAACTGCTGGATAGATATCAATTGCCTGCAGGAACGGCGGTAATAATTACAGCCGCGCTTCGCCTCGTCACCAATCCTGCCAAGAAAAAAAGTAAAAGTATTGGGGAAAATAACAAAAGCAAAAGAAATGAAACCAAGACCAAGCCAAGCAATTTCTTGCGTGATCCGGCAATTCTACGATTAGACAGAGCACTATAAAGCGCATTTTTTGGTAAGAATAGATTTAAAAATGTCTGGACAAGTGATGATGTGGTATATTCCAAATTCAAGTGATCTACAAATTTAGCCCTATAGCCGATGCCATTCAACATTGTTTTCACTGCAAATGGAGTAAAATGAATGCGATGAAATGGCCAATCATAACAAAACCAATGGCCCTTGCCAACCCTAGCCTCTAGGCTATCGCCATTTGGAACAGCAATCAAAAACTTAGCACCCGGACGAAGAAAGTGCAGGCAATTTCTTAAATCCACCTGTGGCGTGTCGGTATGTTCAAGACTGTGCCAAAACATAATCATTTCGTATTGTTTTTCCGGGATTTTATCAAACACGGGAGCATGCTCTTTTTGACTTAGTTGAACAGCCGAATGAGAAGGGTCAAATCCGTCAACCTCCAACCCCTTGGCACGCAAATACTTAACCAACTTTGCATTCCCGCACCCATAATCAAGAATCGGCCCTTTTGCGCCCATCAATGCTTTGTTAATTGTCCTAAACCTTGACCACAAAAAAAAATTAGAAAAAGGACTAAAAAGTTTGCTGAATATAGATGCACCTGTCTGCTCCACAAAGTACGACTTCTCATACACCGGCGGAGGGCCTTCTTTATGAACATAACCACCGCAATTTAAGCATTTATAAAAAAACGGCAAGTGGCGAGACATGCTTTTTTCTATATTCGTACTACCACAAATTGAACAAGTCATAAATAATTACTTTAATTTACTAGAATGAATTTCCTCCTTATATAAAAGATTAGTGTATAATAACTCATCATATAAAAAAAGACAAGCACGCTTAATTTGTATTTTTACAAGACATTTAATAATATAGATTATATTATAGCTCTAAAAAAATCCTTTTAATCTCTCAATAATTTTTTCAAGATTAAACAATATATCAATGATGCTGATAAATATTAAAAATAATGCGGGCATATAAAATATATTCTTCTTATGCCAGTCTTTTTTATTTTGCAAAACAAAAACAATAAAATACCCCGCAAAAATACATAAAAATGGATAAATTTGAAACCTATAGCGAGACTGCACAACCGTTGGGATTAGAGCAAGTGGCGAAGTAAGCGCTAGTATTATTAGATAATAAAATATTTCCTTTTTTTTGTATAATGCCCGAACCATTCCCGAGAAACCTGTAACAAATAAAAACGCAATCCAAACAAGCGAAGATACTACCATTATCATCTGCCCAACTCCGTACTGATAAAACCAAAACCCCATTGGTCTTATAAGGCTGAAGTAACGTACAAATCGCAAGAAACAAAGTTTAATAAAAATAAAAGGATGCATAAATAAAAAACCCCGAAATTCCGCGCCGGCCTTTTCCTTGAGGCCCAAAAATCCATACCGATCTGTATAGTTAGTAAGGGCATTAAAGCCCCCAGAGATCTGCCCGCCATCTGAAAGCAAAGTATTTCCTACCCACAAATTATATTCAGCGACCATTGTAGTTAGAATTAATTGATTATAAATTAAATAATTACGCACCACCCATGGTAAAATTGGGATGATGATAAACAATAAAAACAGCCCAATAGAAAAATACTGTTTTTTTCGAAAATAAAAAAACAAAAATATAGGAACAAATAATAATATAGGAGGACGCGTCAATATGGCAACCCCGACGATAAAACCTGTAATAACCGATAGCAATTTATTATCCGCATTATTATACGTACGCACAAATAAATAAAGGACTGAAACAGTAAAAAATAAATACAACGTCTCACTCATAATCATGGCAGAAATCTCAATCAAATCAGGACTAAACGCAAATAGCGCCGCGGCAATAAGAGCCATCTTATTTTTTTGTTCCCCAAATAACAATTTCGCAGTCAAAAATATTAGTAACACAGAAAATATATGAAGCATTGCTTGAATAACCCAAACAGGCTCATAGTGATGCCCAAATATCTTATATATACCGGCAAGTAAATATTCATAGCCGGGACCAGCGCGAACAATTGCCTTATCCTGCTCAAAACTCAATGTTCTATCTTCAATAAAACCAAATCCATCAATAATATTGATAGCGATATCGTCATAAGCCTGTGCATCCACCACCGGTTCAATACGGAAATAAAAAGAATATGCCAAAGTGATTAAAAAAGAACTAATCAAAATAACCAACAACATTTTATTTTCTATGATTTTTTTAAAAACACTATTAAGCATATTTTATTTTTTGCGAAAAATATACGTATAGCCTAGCGGATAACGCAGACGCTGGCTCTTTTTTAATTTCAAGATTATATAATCAAATAATAAAGAAATCCCAGTCAAAAATGGACGCAACACTCTGGGAAAGATATGCATCTGCATTTCTAGCGACGCAAATATTGGTCCATCCCCCAAATAAACCATTTTTTCTCCCCTAAAACCCGCCTCTGAGAACATTCTATTAATCGCCTCATGCGTATAGCGAAAATAATCATGCGGATCAGCATGATAATTAATTAAAAATGGAGTCCCTCCAACAAATAATCCCCCTTGCCTAAGCACTCTATGGGATTCTTTTATAAGATTTTTGTAATTATATATATGCTCCAAAACATTAAAACAAGTAATCGCATCAAACTTATTATTTTCTAATTTAAAATCTTCCTCTAAATTCAATCTTATTATATCTTCCCCGGCTATATGCCAATCTGTATAAGTAACTTTGTAAGGATCCCTGTGCCTTAAAAAACGATTATAACTAGCCGAATTTGATTTTGAACCTAAGTCCAAAATTTCTCCGGATAGTTCAACATCTCGTAAATTAAAATTAAGCAAAGTCCGAGCCAAACTCTTGCCTCTAAACAACTCCTTTAAAAGCGTCATCAATAATTTACTAGAAAATTTAGTTTGAATTAATTGCATACCCCGTAGTAGAAATTTAATTTATTAATTAGTTATTGGTTATTGCCTATACTATCACTATTTATTAGTTTTATGAATTTTTATTTGTTTCTGGTTTGATTTTTTTGAAAAAATCTATTAAATTTTCACCACGGGGCATAAAAAATATAAGACTTCCTTATTATACACCAAGGCAGAGCTTAATTAAATTAAAATATATCCGACTCCGGCATTGTTAACCATTCTTCCAATGTAGAGGCCTGTTCATCCTTTCTGGAAATTATTGGGCTATCAGTCGGCCAATTAACATTGATATCCTTATCGTTCCAAATAATACTCGATTCACCTTGGGAATTATAAAATTCAGTAAATTGATATTCAATTTCTGCAATACTGCCCAAAACACAAAAACCGGAGGCAAAACCCGGCGGAAGATACATTTCTGTTTTGTTTTCTGCGCTCAATTTAATTCCAAACCACTCTTTAAATGTTTTTGATTTTTTACGAATATCTACAGCCACAACAAATGCCTCGCCATTTATAACTCTAATAAGCTTCCCAAGGGGCTTATCAAATTGAAAATGAAGACCTCTCAACACTTTTTTCACCGATAGGCTGTGATTCACCTGTACAAAATCAAGGTCAAGACCATTTTTTTTAAAAACATCCCGACGAAAAACTTCCATAAAAAAACCCCTCTCATCAACCTTCACCTCCGGTTGAATAACAAATAAGCCTTTTAATTTTGTCTCTTCAATTTTCATAAAACAATAAATCTATAAATCAATAAAACAATAAAACAAATCGGTTGATTGTTTGATTTATTGTTTTATTGATTTATTGGTTAAAATATGTAGCACCCAAACCAAATGTTAAAGGTCAAATGTTAAATATTAGTTGTTAACTATATCACCACACCTTTATATTAACATAAAACATCCCAATTAGATAATCTTTATATACTCATCTAATGCGTCCTGCCAATTACGCAACAGAGGAATCTTAATTTCTTCCAATTTTTTATTCTTGAGCACAGAATTATGAGGTCGTTTTATTTTTGTGCCGCTTTCAAGCGTTTTTATTGGAATAATCTCCACATCAATTTTAGAAAATTCAAGGATTTTCTTTGAAAATTCATACCACGAACAATGCCCGCTATTTGTAATATGATATATGCCCGGTTTTGCCCCAGACGATAATACTTCAAAAATTTTTCTCGCCAAATCAAACGTATAGGTTGGTGAACCGATCTGGTCTTCTACCACTCTAATTTTATCCCCTTCTTTTGCCTTTGATATCATTGTCGTCACAAAATTTTTGCCATTGCCTTCTTTATTCTTGCCAAACAACCAGCTCGTCCTTATAATAAAACTCCTTTTGTTTGCGAGCCGGACCAATTGCTCGCCTGATAATTTGGAAGCGCCATATACATTTAAGGGATTAGGACAATCTAATTCTGTAAAACCATCTTTGTTTCCACCAAACACATAGTCAGTACTTATATGCACGATACCCGCATTAAAATAATTAGCTGTCTTTGCAAGCAAATACGGCCCAAATGCGTTATTATTGTACGCGCTCTCAATGTCTACTTCCGCCTGCTCAACCTTGTTGTATGCGGCGCAATTTATAACAATGTCCGGTTTATATTTATCAAATACCCCAAAGACAGCCCCTTCATCTGTAATATCTAAATCACCCTTACCAAACAAAACCATATCTTTTCCAAAATCAGAAAAAACCTGTTTTACAGCATTGGCCAGCTGACCGCCTTCCCCTGTTACCAATATCATGTTATGAACTTTAATAATAATCAGCTTTTTGTTGACGAGTATAATGTTCAACAAATTCGGTCTTCTTCTTTATTTCTTTCCACCAAGACTCATTGTCAATATACCATTTTACAGTATCCCTCATAGCATCATCAAAATTGTACTGTTGTGACCAGCCAAGCGATTGCTCCAACTTGGTTGCATCCGGCGCATAACGCAAATCTGCGCCCGGTCTATCATTGGTGTTCTCAATACATTCAGTAATATCCCTATTCAATACCAATGATCGGCTAATTGATTTTAAAACTTCAAGATTAGTCTTTGGAGTTCCGCTTACATTATATACGTGTCCATTCTCTCCCCTATGTATAACAATATCAATCGCATTGCAAAAATCATTTACATGTATCCACGATCTAATATGCATCCCATCACCATGTACAGGGATTTTTTCAACTTCAATTAAATTTGAAATTGCAAGTGGAATTAACTTTTCTGGATATTGATAAGGTCCAAAATTATTTGACCCCCGTATAATTAAAGCCGGCAATCCGTGGCTGCGAATATATGATTTAACAATTACATCCGCACTCGCTTTGGAAGCAGAATAAGGACTTGATGGGTTTAACAAAGACTCCTCTGTAGAATATCCTTCCAATACATTGCCATAAACCTCATCCGTAGATATTTGCAAAAAACGCGGAATGTTGTGTTTGCGGCATTCTTCTATCAATGTATGCGTTCCAACAATGTTGGTACGGATAAAATCGTAAGACGAACATAATGAACGATCAACATGCGATTCCGCGGCAAAATTTACAACCACATCAAATTTATTTTCTCTAAATAAACCACCCAAAAGGGCGCTGTCACAAATGTCGCCGCGCAAAAAATGATATCTTCTATTTTTTTCTATTTTACCAAGTTCATTTGCTTTTATGTCTGACAAATTTTCTTCATTTCCTGAATATGTAAGCAAGTCCAGGTTAAACAATTCATAATTCTCGTATTTGTTATATAAGTGGCGTATAAAATTTGAACCGATAAATCCCGAACCGCCACAAATTAATATTTTTTTCTTATCTTTCTTTAGAGAATGTTTTAATTTATTTTCCTTAGAAATAATCTCGCCATTTGGCAAAATAAACGCGCCGCCTGCTTCCAAAAAGTCTTTTTCTTTTTCAAGAATAACATTCAAATAATTCCATGCCAAGAGCAAATAATAATCAGGCCTATTTGCATCCGCATATTGCTTGCCAAAAACCGGAACACGCGTCCCCGGGGTATAAAACCCCTGTTTTGAAGGGAGCTCATCCAAGGCAAAATCCAAAACATTGTAATCAATTCCATAATAGTTAAGAAGAGTATTGCCTTTGGCGGGAGCGCCATAAGCAGAAACACTCTTGCCTATTCTTTTGAACTCCGCGACCAGATTTAACACTTTTTCCTTGGACCTTTTTATTTCTTTGGCCAGCTCAAAATATGATTCTTTTCTATCTAAACCAAAGTCCTCTTCTTGTTTTACACATTCATTAACACTTGGGTAAATTTCATGCGCACCGCCATGACCCACAAAAACTCGGATGGACTTTCCTTGTGAAGGAACAATTTTTACATCAAATATCTCCAAACCAAACTTTTTAAAAAAACTAACAAGAGGGCGAATCGCAAGAAAATTAAGATGCTCATGGTATATAGTATCAAAACTCAAATTCTCAAACATATCCACCAAATAAGGCGCCTCAAAAACAAATACGCCCTCAGGCGCCAAAAGTTCTTTTACTCCACTACACAAATCTTGGTAATCATTAATATGAGCAACAACATTGTTGCCGAGGATTGCCTTTGCTTTTCCTCTTTCTCTCACAATTTTTTGAGCAATAGAAACACTGAAAAAATCAGCAATTGTCTCTACGCCCCGCTCACAGGCAACCTTCGCAATGTTTTTTGCAGGGTCTACGCCAAGAACTCTAAAATTGTTATTTTTAAAAAATTGAAGCAATATTCCATCGTTACTGCCCATCTCTACCACCAAATCATTTGGTTCTTCTAAGAATCTATCAATTACATCCTCTGCATATTGCTTAAAATGGTCCGACAATTTTGGCATTCCCGATGAAAAATATATATAATCTTCAAACAACACGCTTTTATCTACCACATGAATAAGCTGAGCCAAATTGCAGTCTTCACAAAAATATACCTCCAAAGGATACTTAGGCTCATGTGCCTTTAAATTTTCTTCACTCAAAAAAGAATTAGCAAGAGGCTGACTGCCCAGATCTATTACTTTGACTAATTGTTCGCTCTCACAGGCCCTGCAAGATGTATTGATTATCATAATCTGGTAATAATGAATTAAAATTATAATACACGCCGAGTATAATTAAGTCAAGCCTAAAAACATAGGTATAATTCAAAACAAAAAACCCCTTTTTACAGAGGCTTTTTGTTAAATATTTCAATTTTAATCTTTTTTTCTATCCCTATTGCGTGATTTTTTTAATCGTATACGATAAAGAATAATAAACCACAAAATTCGTATACCCCAAGCGGCTAATTGTGAAAATCTAGCCGTAAGGGTAGATTCGCCTACTCGTTCACGAAAAGTAATCGGCACCTCAATAAAGGGAATTCTCTCACTGGCAGTAATCAAAATTAATTCGGTTGCAAATAATGGGCTGCCTTCGCGCCACAGAGGCTCAATCTTCTCAATAGCTTCGCGCCTAAAAAGCTTGTATGTGCACCCAACATCAGTCAAAGAATTGGTTGAAAATAAAACCTCTATAACTTTGGCCTCAAATACATCTGCTAATTTACGCATCAAACCCATCGCGGCCCCATCCAAAATACTGCTTTGATTAGTCCTAGTCCCAAATACAACCTGAAAATCTTTTGCATAAACAAGCAATCTCTCCAAGTCTGAACCAATAAAAGTGCCGTCCGGTTCTGATAAAACAATATAATCCCCTGTTGCCTCCTTTATACCGGTTTGATATGTATACCCATATCCCTGCCTCTTTTCATAAATTAATTTTGCAGGAGTTTTCTTAACTTCTTCGTCTGTCCCCGGTTCTGCGTTATTATTGACCACAATTACTTCATCCACAAAACCAGTCGCCAAAAAATCATCAATCGCAGCGCGAATTGACATCTTTTCTCTATATGTGGCAAAGACTACCGAGACTTTCTTTCCATTATACATGTATATTAAATTTAAAAATAAATATCAACTTACCGCACTCAATACCCTATCAATAAAATAGTCCATATTTAACAATACAATAAATCGCCCGCACGCCATCTTTCCAATTTATTTTCTTGCCTTCTTCGTAAGTTCTGTGGTTATACGAAATTGCCAATTCAAAAATTTTGATCCCTTTTATTCTGGCCAATTTGGCTGTAAATTCCGGCTCAAAACCAAACCTGTTCTCATGAAGTTCAAAATTCTTTAACAAATCCTTTCTAAAGACTTTGTAGCAAGTTTCCATATCTGTCAAACTAAGGTTGGTAAACATATTGGACAAAAGCGTCAAAAATTTGTTGCCAAGAGAATGCCAAAAAAGAAGAACTTTGTGCGGACCAGAAGTCAAAAATCTAGAACCATAAACCACATCCATACCGTCCTCAACTATTGGCTTTAATAAAAATTTATACTCATTTGGATTATACTCAAGGTCTGCGTCTTGAATTATTATAATGTCTCCTTTTGCTTCTTTGAATCCACGACGAATAGCGGCGCCCTTGCCCATATTTTTCTCTTGGCTATATACAGTTAAATTATACTGCGGGGCAAGACTCTCCAACACTTCTTTGGAATTATCTGTGGAACAATCATTTACACAAACAATTTCCTTTTCTAAGCCAAGCACATCTGCCTCTTTGACTTTTTTGATAATTTTTTCAACTGTAGGCCCTTCGTTATAAACGGGAATAACAATAGAAACTTTTTTATACATATATTTTTATTAGGTTTTAGCTAGTAGCTGGTAGGTTGTAGATTGCTAATTATCTTTTTTATGGTATTTTTTAAATTATGATTATTTATGACTATAGCGCGCAATGATTTTGTATCTATTTCTTTATAATTAGACAAACCTTCCATAAGGCCATCCAAATCATTATTTTCAAACAAACAATTATTTGGAAGGATATTTTTAAAAGCAATATTTGAGGTTATAACCGGAACACCGCTTGCCATTGCCTCCAAAACCGCCTTATCAACTCCTCCGGTATCACTTGCATTCAAAAATACATCTGCCTTTTTATAATAATCAGCAATTTGCTCATGATAAACTTTTCCAACAAATTCAATCCTATCCCCAGCATTTTTTTCTTGTATATATTTTTGCAGCGTCCTCAAATACGCTTTGTCCTCCGGCAGATAGGGCTCGCCAACTATTATTAAATCAACCTGCTTACTTAATTTTTGTTGTAAAAGTATAGCAGATTTGACTAAAATAAGCAAATTCTTGCTCTTGGAGATTCTGCCAACCGTAAGAATGGTAAACTTACTATTGTCTGGTTTTCTTCCCATATTTTCAAATGGTCCAGTATTAATTCCATGACCTGTCACAATAACTTTGGAAGACTTAATTGGAACGCCGTCAGCATGTGCAGTAAATATACTATTGGCCAATATATTGGCCAATGCCAATTTCCAAGTCAAAGATTTGTGCAAATACCACAACCCCAGTTTTTTCCCAAATAAACGCGCCACAAAACCACCATAGACAATGTATTCCGGACACATATGCACAAAAACCGCTTTGGTCTTAAATAAATATTTAAATAAATATATCCAAAATTTAAAAACCCTCTTAAGCCTTCCCGCTCCATTTTCTTTTCCAAGCGATAATACTTTGACATTTTTTGGCAAACCATATTCTCCCACTTTATTGGCAATAACATAAACATTATCTAATTGTTTGGCAAATTCCTCCAGCCAACCACAAAAAAAACCAAGATTAGAATCTTTTCTATCCACTGTTTGAGCGATAATCAGCAAGTTTTTGTTAATACCCATATAATTTCTAAACTTTTTTAGTATAACGCGCAAAAACAGTATTAGTATCTCTTGCGCCAGGCACCAAATCAGAAAGTAATCTAAATATCGCCAACATAATACTTCTTGGAAATTTATCTTTGCCATTATACAAAGGTGAAGTTCTATAATTTTTGGCCTTAATAATCTCCAAACCGCACCACTGCGCCATCTGTACCATTTCTTTTAAAGTATATTCGCGCCAATGCCCAACAAAATCCTCGCCTTGATCAAAAAATGGCTTTAAATCTCTAAAAGCCGAGCGGCCATACAATACCCTGCATCTGTTCAACAAATCAACCATATTTGGCGCCACACAAAAGAAATATCCATCTGTTCTTAAATGTTTTAAACATGATTCTATAAACTTTCTCGGAGCCTTTTGATGTTCCAAGACAGCTATGTTCATGACACAATCAAATTTTTTCTCCGGTGAAAAACTAAATACGTCATCATTTATGATTGTTATGTTATTTTTCTGCCAAATACTCTTTAATTTATCTATTCCTGTCTCTACTGACAAATAATTATTCGGCTGGAATATATATTTATCTAAGCCGGTTACCTGATAACCTAATTTTGTAAGGGCTAATGCAGATATGCCTATTCCACATCCAATATCCAATATTGTTGAATTTTTGGGAACATTAGAAATAAAAAATTTCAAATTTCCCAAATTATTATTAAACTCCCATCTCTGTCTGTCACTATAGGGAGAAAGTTCTTTGTATGCTATTTCCAAAGCTTCTTTTATTTTCATACTACTAATATTATAATCCTAATCTACGAATTTTTATCCAAATCTACAAATATCCCAATTTACTAATTTGTAGTATTCGGATTATTTTAAGTTAATAAACCTTTTATGCCATATCTGAAAAGTTATAAGCGCCCAAAGCAGATTCATATTATAAACTCTGCCCTCGATATGATCATCAAGCATAATTTTAATTTTTTCAAAATCAAAAAATTCATTAGTGCCTGGGCTATATTCCGAAGAAAGCACTTCGTATGCCAAACTTTTGAGCGCGCCCCTCATCCACACAGAAGTTGGAGAAAACCAACCTCTTTTTGGCTCATTTAAAACATAATCGGGAATATATTCTTTAAAAGCCTCTTTAAATATTGACTTTTTATTCCTGCCCTCTATCTTCCATTTGGTTGGGATCTTGAGTGAAAGTTCTATTAAGCGATGATCGAGTATAGGCACACGCTGTTCCAAGCCAAATGCCATAGACATTTTGTCGCTTCTAATCAATGATTCATCGGGCAGCCAAGAGCGAATATCCGCCCACATAAATTGCTTTTCAAAATCTTGAAAACTCTCATTAAAATAATTTTCTTGATAGAAATCTTTTGCAACCGTACTTTTATTATACCCATCTTTTAGGATAATAGAAATATCCTTTTCTTCCTGCGCCATAAATGACAAATACCTGCCAGCGCCAGCCGCCAAATTCAACTTGGAAAAAGAAGGATGCTTTTGTCCAATTATGTTGATTAAAAAATTTCCAATTGTATTTCTGATCAAACTAGGCATCTTTTGATATTTGCTAATAATTCCACTCAAACGATACCGCTCATAACCACCAAACAATTCATCTCCGCCGTCTCCGCCAAGAACCACCGTCACTTTTTTACTTGTATATTTTGACAAAAGATAAGTCGCGATTTGGGTTGTATTTGAAACCGGCTCATCCATCTGATAAATCACATCAAATAAATTGTCTGCCGCGTCTTGGCCGGTAATCAAAAACTCATTGTGGTTGGTATTATAGTGTTGACTGGTCTTTCTAGCCAATTGCGCGTCCCTATTAAATTTATCAGATTCAATATCAAAAATAGCTGAAAAAGTTTCCACCTTATTTTTTTTCATCTCACTCACTAATCCTGTAATAATTGTAGAATCAATGCCACCGCTTAAAAAAACACCAACCGGCCTATCCGAAATTAATTGCAAACGAATAGAATCTCTCATTAAGCCCTGTATTTTTTTTATTGCCTCTGATTTGTTTGCAATATTTTCAAAGTCAGCTGGCTGCCAATATTTTTTCTTCTCTATGCTCTTGTTTTTATAGATCAAATAAGAGGCCGGCTCTAATTTTTTAATCCCCTCAAACATCGTAAGTGGAGCCGGCACGTACAAAGCGCGAAAATAAATATTTAATGCATCAATATCTACCTCGCGCTTAATAGGGTGCTGTAAAATTGCTTTTATTTCAGAAGAAAAAATAAATTTATCATTGTCCCAATAATAGTATAATGGCTTTACCCCTACCCTATCTCTGGCCAAAAACAAACTGCCTTCTTTTTTGTCATAAATTGCAAAGGCAAATATCCCATTGAATTTTTGCAAACAATCAACCCCATATTCTCTATAGGCATTAATAATAACCTCCGAATCACTATTGGACAGAAATTTATGGCCTTTATTTCCCAGTTCTTTGCGTATCTCCGCAAAATTATAAATTTCTCCATTAAACACCAAGACCAGTGAATCATCAGGACTAAACATCGGCTGGCTGGCTTTGGCTGATAAATCAATAATCGCCAAACGAGTGTGCCCCAAAGAAAGATTATTACAAACAAACACACCGTCGCTATCCGGGCCACGGTGTTTTACCTCTTTGTTCATTTTTCTTATTAACTCCTCGCTGGAAAAGTTAAATCCGTTTATGCCACACATAGAGAAAATTAACCTAATTAACCTAATTTCTAATTATCTAATTTTATTTTTTTTAAATTTAATGTGTTTTTTGATTTATTTATTATAGTTATAAATATCATATTAAGTTCATAAGCTTCTTTCCATAATATTCTACCTTCTGAAGCCAAATATGGACAAGCTTTCGCAAGCATTCTTATGAAATGCTTAGTCTCTTTTGCTTCCTTATTAGCTATGGACATTTTATGAATAAAATCTTTTGCGCTCTCTGTACAATCTGCTTCGCAATAATTAGAGCCTACTGCCGTTCCGGCAGCCACAAGTTGAGGTATAATTCTTTTAGTAATTTCATTAACTGGAATTTTTTTACAAAATTCAATAATATCCTCACCAAATTTAGCTGTTCTCTCTTCTAAATCATACTTCCTTTCAGACCTGTTATTAGGCATTTTATTAGAAATTAGATTAATTAGAGCAATTAGATGAATTAAGCTTATAAAGCTTTTAAGTCCGCTTCTACCATTAATTTTGCTAATTCTTTAAATTTAACCTTTGGTTCCCATCCTAATTTTTCTTTTGCCTTTGTGGGGTCGCCAATTAATATGTCCACTTCTGTTGGGCGCAAATAACGCTCGCTAAATTCCACATAATCTTTCCAATCCAAACCAACCACTTTAAAAGCTTCTTCCAAAAATTCACGAACTGTGTGTGTCTCTCCGGTGGCAATTACATAATCATCCGGCTCATCTTGCTGAAGCATAAGCCACATCGCCTCTACATATTCTTTTGCGTATCCCCAATCGCGTTTAGAATCAAGATTTCCTAAAATAATTTTATCACGCAAGCCATTTTTAATTTCTGCAACACCTTTGGTTATTTTTCTTGTAACAAAATTCTCTCCGCGACGCGGAGATTCGTGATTAAATAAAATCCCATTGCATACAAACATTCCGTAGCTCTCTCTATAATTTACCGCTATATGATATGCAAATACTTTGGCGCAGCCATACGGACTCCTTGGATAAAATGGGGTCTTCTCATTTTGAATATCTTCTTGTACCTTGCCAAACATTTCACTACTGGAGGCTTGATAAAACTTAGTTTTAATTCCGCTGCCTCGAACCGCCTCAAGCAGCCTAACAACACCGACAGCATCGACATCAGCAGTATAAACCGGAATATCAAAACTTATGCGTACATGGCTTTGCGCAGCCAGATTATAAATTTCGTCCGGCTGTATTTTGTACAAAAGGCGCGAGATATTTGTGCCGTCAGACATATCGCCATAATGCAAAAATAAACGCCCACCCTCAAGCTCGGGATTTTGGTATTCATCAACCAAATGTTCAATGCGGGAACGAAAAACCGTACTATTTCTACGCACAATGCCATGCACCTCGTACCCCTTATCAAGCAGTAATTCCGTTAGATACGAACCATCTTGTCCGGTTATGCCTGTAATAAATGCTTTCTTTTTTGTCATAAAATTATGATAAATTTAAATAGATATTTTTTCTTCACTGCGCCCTCTGTATGGCCCTTGCTTTATATTAAAAAACTTAGTAGTTTCTAAAAAAGCAACACCATGCCCCGTGTTTAATATTATACTATCACCAGATTCAACTGTTACCTCCTCAACTTTTTCCTTATTTTCATCATAGAGGTCAACCCTGGCTTTTCCAGACAGAATATACAAAAACTCTTGAGCAGGAAAATCCTTCAATTCTGTAAAAGGAATATGAAAATGAGGTTCAACCACCTCTTCTTTGCCGCGTTTTTGTATACCCACTTGAAAAGGAAATTCGTCCGGCGTCAAAAAAGATATTTTTTCTCCCGAAGCCTCAAAAGCCTGAATATTTTTGGGATGAATAATCAAGGCCAAAATTTTATTTTTGTACATTATTTTTTCGCAATACCCATCTATTTGTTTATCCATAGAAAATCACTTAAAATTACCTTGTCTTTTTTGTTCTTGCCACCATTTTACCGTTTTTGCCACGCCATCTGACAGAGAAATAGACGGCGCATAGCTCGTCATTTCTTTTGCTTTTTTGATGTCCAATACATTATATGCCGGTTTTTCATCATTTGTATCCTGGTATTTTATATCTTCATTTTCCAAACCGGCCTCATTTTTAATGGCTTCGGCCAACTGTTTCATAGTGGTATTTAGACCACTACCCATATTAATGACTTCTGTATATCCTAGCACATTATTACACTTAGTCAATCCGTCAATCACGTCATCAATATACACAAAATCACGCACCGCGTCTTTATTCCCCAAGACACTCAATGGAAACTCTCTATCGAGACATTTGCGAACAAAGGTTGGTACAAATCTGTTTGATTCGTCTCCGGGACCATACACATTTGATAAACGCACAATTAATATTTCCAAATCGTATTCTTTACCGTAATCAACACATAATTGTTCCGCCTTTTGTTTAGAAAGTCCAAAGGTACTCAAGGCTTTGCCATATTCAATATCAGACTCTTTCCACGGATGCGCAATGTCTGCCGTTATTGGAGGATAAACATGGCTGCTGCTTACAAAAATTACTTTAGCAAATGTTTCCCGCGCAAATTCTAAAACATTTTTTGTCATGTTTGCGTTATCTTCTATAATTTTTGACGCATCAACAGCATCGGTAGCAGACGGAGATCTGGAAGCCAGATGAAAAATATAATCCGGAACCATGTAATTTTTTCCTTTCAAATCTTCTTTTAATAAATCAATTTCACATCTTTGTATATTCGCGCCAAGCGAAGTTAGTTTTTTTACAAGATGCGAACCGATAAATCCACTATGACCGGTAACAAAAACATTTTTTCCTTGCCAAGAAGATTCTTTGTTTGTTTTATTTTCTTGACTGACATAATTAATCGCTTGGATTACCAGATTATCGGATTTTTCACGAGAAAAAAGTTTACTGCTTTTTTCCACAGCTCTCCGAGAAAGTTCTTTTCTGGTATCAAAATCCAAAACCTCGCCCAATCCAGCGACAAATTCCTCCGCTTTGTACGCGCACAAAATCTCCTTTCCACATTCAAAAGGATACCCGCCCAGACCTCGCTTTGATGTAATTATCGGAAAACCACGAGAAATTGGTTCAAAAATCTTTTGTTGCATCCCTGTCCCAAAAAGCGATGGTATCAATGCGACATCCATATCGGACAAAAACTCTTCAAAATCATCTATAAAACCAACATATTTTATATTTCCATTGCATTTTTTTTGCAATTCTTCCGGAAGTTTTCTTCCCGTTACAAAAAACTTAAACTTGCCCGGGTACTTTTTATTGGCCGATGGCGCTATTTGTTCAATTACCATCCTAACGGCCTGCAAGTTGTGCTTTATGTTGTATGAGCTGCCCAAAAAAAACACACTCAAAACTTCCCTATCTCTGATATCGCTATTTTTCCCTAAAAAATTATACAAAGCGCGGAGTGGCAACACTTCAATTTTTTTTGCTCCCAACTTTTCATACATTCTCTTTTCGTCATGAGCTATGGCAAAAAAATAATCACTTTTTCTTATGGCAATATAATCGGTCAACGTCTTTATCAATGCGCTAAAACGGTTTTTTAAACTTCGGCCATCTTCTTCCAACAAATTCTTTGGATCATAAATTAATGAATGAGTAATAATCTTGCAATTATAACGGCGGGCGATCGGATACAAAGAGAGCATAAAAGTATAATCAAACCACACTATGTCCGGCTTCCAACTCTTTAAAATATCTTCTAATTCCTGCTTTATATTCGGATCGGCGTACTCATAAGCAGCGCCATCCCAATAAGGCAGCCATATAAATCTCTTTAAGAGATATAAAATATTTTCAAAAAATCCTCTCTTTTTACTATATCTATATGGAATTGTATGTACCGGAATATTATATTCTTTTGAAAAATTCATTATATTTTCCTCATTTTGAAAATCAAAAACTTTGCCAATGACTTGCACCTCGTGGCCCAATCTTTGCAATTGCTTCATTCCCTCCAACCTATCTTGTTCGCATGCGCCTGAAGTTGGGATTGGAAAGCGAGGCGTGATAATTAATATTTTCATATATTTAATATTGCTTGAATCCAAGCTTCTTTGTCGTTAATTGGCAATATTTTTACCTTATCGCTTGGTTTTAATTCATAATTCGCCACACCGACATCGTTCATGATGACTTTTGTACCAATTACATTTGCTTCCATCGCCACCAAGCCATATCCCTCACTTAGACTGGGGAACAAAAGACAATCAGCACTCCTCAAATAATCATATGGGTTTTCTGTCCAATTTTGTAACTTAATATTATTGTCCAAATTATTATTTTTAATTTGTTCCTCAATATCTTTTTCTACACTACCCATCCCAACAATCAACAATAAGAAATTATTCTTTTTTAATATCTCCTTAAAAATTTCTATCAACCAAAGTATATTTTTTACCGGCTCTAATCTTCCTAAAACTAAAAAAGTTTTTTCATAATTTGGATACTTATCATCTAAATTGATATTAGAAGTATAACTTTCTATTACTTCTGGATCATTTTGTATAGCTTTAGTTATTATTTTATTTTCTGATATACCCAGATTCAATAAACTTAGTCTTATTCTCTCCCCAACGACTCTTATCTTGTCCGCCTTTTTTAATACAAACCATTTCCCAACATAATATTGAATCAAATTTTTTAAACCGCTTTTTTTATAATAATCAGAACTGTAAAAATCTCCATGTAACTGAATTTCCAATGTTGCGCCTGTTTTATTTTTGAGATATCTCCCTATCAAACCGGCAAAAAATGGATCCTGCGTAGTAATAAAATTTATATTTTCTTTTTTAATTATTTTTTTTCCCATTTTTTTCAATCTAAAATACTGGGCTATTTTATTTCCACCAGTACTTGCCACATGCACACTCTCGCTTAAATTAAAAGATTTTTTTTCTTTGTTTGGAATGATAATAAACAATCTTTCTTTTTTTCCATATTCAATCATACGCATAGCAACGATAGAAACACCTTCATTCAAAATATTATTGTCCAAACTTATCATTAATTTTTGCATATGTTTTGCAATGCTTCTCTTGTATTTTTAATCATTGAGTCCAGAGAAAATTGTTTAAAAAATTTTTCTTTTTCTTGTTCGCCCCATGACAAATTATTATTTCCCAAAAACTCCAAAATCATTTTTTTAATAGTTTCTTTGTCATTTAATGGAAACAAATTACCATTCTTGCCCGGAATAATTAATTCCGGATTACCCCCAATATTGCTGGTCAACACAGGCGTGCCAACATAAAGAGACTCTAAAATAACATGGGATAACCCCTCATATCCGCTATTTAAAACAAAAACATCAGCTGAATTGATATTGCAAAGCAAATTTTTTCTATCTACCGCCCCTAGCAAATCAACCGCCCCCTCAAGTTTTAACTCAGCCACTTTTGACTTTAAGTTATCCATTTCCGGACCATCGCCAAAAATCTTTAATTTGGCATTTGGATATTTTTTCAAAACATCGGGCATTGCGCTTATCAAAATACCCATTCCTTTCCAAGGAACGAGCCGTCCGGCAGACACAATCCACTTTTCATTTTCCGGCTTATCAACCAAGCCAACATCTTCAAAATGAGAAGAATTAAAAACCACCTGCACACAATGTCCGGACAAGCCCCAGCCGGTAACAATTCTTTTTAAATATATGCTTGGCACAATGACGTTAGTACTTTTGTAAGCAACCAGTTTTTGAATCCATCTTAGAAAACGAACCCCAATCTTATGTTTACTTCTTTCTTGAAATTCATCCATAGACTCCTTTACGTCAAACCTCTGAACTCCTTGTTCCCAAGCATAATCGCCGACTATTTTGGTCGCCAATCTTTTGTTGCGCAATTTGGAAATAATCAAGGCCGGCAAGCCGGCATTTACCGGACCCATGGCATAGATGACATCAACATCTTTGGAGTATTTGTACAATAAAGAAAAATAATTCAAATAACGCAAAACCTTGTTTTTGTATTTTACAGCATTAATCCTGCAAATCACCGCCAACGTGTCTGAATTTGGATTCAATGAAACCACGCGCACGTCATCTCCTGCTTTTGTCAGTTCGTTTGCAATTGTTACGCAATAGGTTGCTGGGCCGCCCGGTTGCGGAGGAAATATGTCTGCAGCTATTAATATTTTCATAATACAAAAATTTTCTGCCATAATGCAGATAATTACACAAATATTCTATCAAAATATGCAATTTTAGGCAAGTTTTAGAGCCCCCCCAAATGTTTGTCTCTTTTTGTATTATGTATTACAATAAAGAAACAAAAACTTCAGATACACCAAGACTTTATGTAAGATTAATATTTGCGCCTAAGCTTAGTTTAATAAAAAATAATCCTTGTCATTGTCAATTATTCCACTGCACTGCGTAATTAATCAGAAAAAATATGGTAAAAAAAGAAATTACCAATAATGTAATTCACAAAGTACCTGCTGATATAAAAAAAACTTTAATTTCCAACCCGGATGTGCTGGAAAAATGGAACAACCTTACGCCCCTTGCGCGCAATGAATGGGTATGTTGGATTACTATCGTTAAAAAACCGGAAACAAGAAAAGAGCATATAAAGCGATTATGCGCAGATCTTCTCAAAGGAAAACGCAGACCATGTTGTTGGCCGGGCTGCCCTCATCGCAGACCAAATGCAAAAAAATGGTTTAAGTAAGCAACACAAAACATAAATCAAATTACTATGGCGCACATAAACATTGAAATCAAAGCCAAATCAAATAATCAGGATGCAATTAGAAAAATCTTAAAATCAAAAAATGCCGACTTCAAGGGCATTGACCATCAAATTGACACTTACTTCAAAGTCGATAATGGAAAATTGAAATTAAGAGAAGGAAAAATTGAAAATTACTTAATTCATTACCAAAGAGAAAATAAAGAAGGTCCAAAACAATCTGATGTAACTTTGTTTAAATCAGACCCCCAATCCTCATTAAAAGAAATTTTGACCAAGGCGTTGGGAGTTTTGGTTGTGGTTGACAAAAAACGGGAGATTTATTTTATTGATAATGTAAAATTTCATATTGATGCCGTAGAAGATTTAGGAACCTTTGTTGAAATTGAAGCGATTGATAATGATAATACAATCGGAAAAGATAAATTACTCGAACAGTGCCAATTTTTCCTTGATTTATTTAAGATTCCTCAAGAGAATTTGATTTCGGTTTCTTATAGCGATTTATTATTACAAAAGTGACAAAAGTTTTCATCGGACTACTTCAAACCCCATGGACGGCAAGATAAATTTGGCGCCTAATTGTGGATAACCAGGTAACTATCCCTTGAAAGCACACCCTGTCATTTCGACGAGTCACGCGAGGAGAAATCTTTAGAAAGCGATGCAAGATTACAGAAAGATTCCTCGTCGTCCTTGAGGACTCACTCGGAATGACAATGTTATGCTCTGAAGAGATACATGTGGATAACTATTATTGACAAATGCAACTCATTTGCATTAAGATATATTTATCTACTAATAAACTATATGCAACCCAAAGAAATAAACGCCTATCTCGTCAATTCCGGCCACAAACTCACGGCCCCCCGAAAACGCATTGCCTCATGGATAGCCGGCAATAAAGGTATTTTTTCTGCTTCAGAAATTCTAAATACCCTTACTGATCTTGATAAAGTTTCTATATATAGAACATTGGAACTTTTTTGCACACTCGACATCATCCACACAGTCGCGTCTCTCCACGGAGAACAGCATTTTGAATTGCACGATAAACAAAAACACCACCATCACATAGTCTGCACGCGATGTGAAAAAAACGAATGCACCCCTTGCGATATGCCAAAAAAGGATTTTTCATCTTTCAAAAATGTCCACCACAGCATTTTGTTCACCGGTCTGTGCAAACCTTGCGCTCAATAAATTATCCATTTTTATAACTTATAATTAATAACTTTATAATATGATCAAAAAAACAACATATTTTATTATTGCTACAATATTAGTTTTGACACTAATACTAGTTTCTCAAATAAATAGAATCGATGACAAAACAACTCAAATGGATGCAAACACAAAAATTAAAGTTAGCGCGACTATATCTCCATTGTACGATATCACAAAACAAATTGCCGGCGATAATATAGATGTGAAACTTATACTGCCGCCCGGAGCAAGCCCTCACACATTTGATCCATCTCCATCCACTCTAAACAAACTCCAAAATTCCCAACTTATTTTTACTATTGGACAAGGCATAGATTCTTGGGCGCTTGGCATAGCCGACAATATAGCCGGCACGCGAATTGTTTCATTGGACAATAACATTTCTCTGCAAACATCCAGTGATCCCGATGAAGGCGAGTTTGACCCCCACTACTGGCTTGATCCAAGTAACGGCATTATTATGGCAAATATTATCGCAAGCGAACTAGGCAGAATTGACCCAAACCAAGCCGAAACATACAAAAATAATGCCCGAATATTTGTAAAACAACTAGAAAAAAAAGATGTGGAATGGAAATATCTTTTGAATAACCTTCCAACTCGTGATATAGTAACATTTCATGATGCATTTCACTATTTTGCAAATCATTTTGATTTGAATGTGTTAACCACATTTGAACCATTCCCAGGCAAAGAGCCTACCCCCTCTTATTTGCAAGAAATTCAACAAGAAATTAATGAAAAAAATATTACGGTCTTGTTTATTGAACCACAGCTATCGGGCGCGTCTTTGGAACAGTTTGCCAAAGATAATAACGCGTCTATTTCTGTACTTGATCCTCTCGGCGGCGCCACCGGACGCGAATCATACATAGAACTTATTGATTATAATGTACAAACAATTGCCGACAAACTTAAATAATATTCCATGTCCAAATCTAACTATATTACTATAAAAAATATTACCAAAAAATATGGTGACATTGTTGCCGTAGACGATGTTTCTTTTGTCATCCCCCAAGGTTCTATTGCCACAATCATCGGACCAAACGGCGCGGGCAAATCTACGCTTGCCAAGATGATTATGGGCCTTATTAAGCCCACCAGCGGCTCTATCTCTATTGATAAAAAACAACCGCACACTATGCGGAAAGTAATTGGATATGTACCACAGCGATTTACATACAACCCACGCGTTCCTATTACTGTCAAAGAATTTTTTATGCTCTCACTGCATATCGCGGGGAAACACCAGCACGAACAAATTACTACGATTGAAAATAAATTCACCGATGTCGGTTTGCCAAAAAATATAATGGAAAAACAATTGGCAGAACTATCCGGCGGACAATTACAACGCGTCCTTATTGCTCGGTCTCTTCTGACTGACAAACAATTGCTTATTATGGATGAACCGGTCGCCGGCCTTGATATTGAGGGCAGGCAATCTATTCACGAACTCCTAAAAGAACTAAACAGCAGGTACAAAGTTACCATTATACTTATTTCGCATGAACTTGATGTGGTGTTTAAGTATTCTGATAACGTACTCTGCATCAACAAGCGTATGCTTTGTCATGGCATACCAAAAGAAGTGCTCACCGAAGATGTTTTGGCGCAAATGTACGGCATGCAACACCATGCGCACTACCATCACGAATGTGAACATAAAACATAGCTATGCTTGATATACTTTTATTACCATTCATCCAAAGAGCCCTTTTGTCCGGCATTATGGTCGCGATACTTCTTGGCACACTAGGTGTATTTGTAAACATTCGCAGTTTGAGTTTTTTGGGTGATGGCATCGCGCATGCTTCTTTGGCCGGAATCGCGCTTGCCATTTTTGTTGGCTGGATGCCAACACCAACCGCCCTTGTATTATCTGTCATATTGGCAGTAGGTATTTTTGCGATGGAAAGATATTCTCGAATTTCTGCTGACACAGCAATTGGTATTTTGTTTACTACCGGCATGGCAATTGGCGTTGTTCTATTACACTTTACACCGGGGTTTCAGCCAGAGCTTATAAGTTTTCTTTTTGGAAACATCCTCGCCATACAAACTCAAGACATAATAATCACACTTAGTGTTGGTCTGCCAATTTTTATACTAATTATAATATTATCCAAGCGTTTAACATTTGCATTGCTTGATGAAGATGGAGCTTATTTGAGCGGACTCACGCCCTCGCGTTATATTTTGACTCTTTATATATTGACTTCATTGGCAATTGTACTCTCCATAAAACTTATTGGCATTGTTTTGGTTTCTGCGCTGCTTATCACCCCAACCGCAATCAGTCAAACACTCTCAAAAACATTTTTTTCATTTCAATGGCAAAGTGTTCTATGGGCCTGCTTAGTTGTCATATTTGGCATCCTTGCCTCTGTTCTACTGGATTTACCAAGCGGGGCCAGTATTATACTTATTGGAACAATGTTTTTTGTATTATCACTATTATGGTCCCATTTCTTAGATAAATAACAAAAATTAATATGTTTATCCACAAACAATATGCCAGCATAGGAATTATATTAACAATGCTTATCGGCATTTTTTTGAGTCAGCCGGTTCTGGCTCAGGATGAACAATATGTGGACGAAATAAATTATGAAATTCCACAGGTTCAACAAGATAAGTTTTATAAAGCGACTGTTATTGAAGAGCCCACAGAAGAAACAATCACTGAGTATGGACAAAGTTCACTTATCCAACATATAAATCTAATAATACAAAATGGACCAGACACAGGAAAAGAACTCAAACTGAATTTTGATATTCTTCAGGGGAGTCCCAAAAACGCAAGATTAAAAAAATCAGACAAGGTTATAGTCGGAAAAAGTTTTTTTGGCGGGGAAGAAACATTTTATATTAGTGATATTTATCGACTGCCTTCGCTTTGGGTTCTCCTTGGCATGTTTATATTTTTTGTCTTGTTGTTGGCGCGCTGGGCCGGTTTGCGCGCATTAATCGGACTGCTTATTAGTTTTTCTGTTATTATATGGTTCATTGTTCCCAGAATCATAAATGGACAAAACGCCCTAATTATTGGGTTTGTCGGCACAATTGTCATTGCCACCGCTTCTCTTTTTATCGCCCATGGCTTTCGTTCGCGCACTGCCATCGCTTTTGTAAGCACTCTAATTACTATCACTACTGCATTATTATTATCAATATTTTTTACAAATATAATGCACCTATTTGGCCTTGGCAGTGAAGAAGCTTTTTATTTGCAAACCACTCCTGAAAACCTGCTTAATTTGCGCGGAATCCTTTTGGCCGGCATTATTATTGGCACACTTGGCGTTCTTGACGATATTACCACCGCGCAAGCGGCTGTGGTTGAAGAACTGCACCGCGCAAATACTTCTTTTAAATTTCGTGAGCTGTACAATCGCGCGTCATCGGTTGGAAGAGAACATATTATTTCTTTGGTAAACACACTCATCCTTGCCTACACCGGCGCGTCATTGCCATTACTACTTTTATTCCAAATATATGAACGCCCGGCATGGCTAGTACTAAATAGCGAGATTATTATGGAAGAGGTTGTACGCATGCTTATGGGAAGCACAGCCTTAATTCTTGCCGTACCTCTTACCACCGGTTTAGCGGCCTGGTATTACTCCGCCAGACACGCCAAACAAAAATAAACTAAGTATAATATTCTTATAATAAAATGTGTTAGAAATTAAACTCATTGCAACATATTTTGTAGGAGCTTTTGCAGCCTTCATCGGCTCTCAAGTGGGGAGCGGCGGACTAATTAGCATCCCCTTTCTTATTTTTTTAGGCCTTCCTCCACAAGTGGCAATCGCGACAAACAAATTCGGCGCTATTGGTTTGGCTATTGGCGCGCTTGCTCGTTTTATCAAATCCAAAGAAATAGTTTGGGAGTATGTTATATGGTTTTCTTTGCTTGCGCTAATTGCCTCTCAGATCGGAGCAAAAATTCTTTTAGAACTTGATGAGGCGCTCCTTCAGAAAATCATTGTTGCTATTATGCTTCTAGTACTCCCAACTATATTTTTCAAAAAAGATATTGGCACAGTCGACAAAAAAATTACCGGACTAAAAAAAGTAGCGGGCTTTGTCCTCTACTTTTTTATTCTTGTATGGCAAGCATTTTTCGGCGCTGGCGCGGCAACAATGATTTTTTACATTATGATGATTTTCTTTGGGATGACCATAAACCAAGCCAGCGCTACGCACAAAATTCCGGGGTTTGTTGTTTCTTTTGGATCTTTGATAGTGTTTATTGCCCACGGTATTGTTAATTGGCCGCTTGGTATTGCGATGTTTCTAGGAATGCTAACCGGCGGATATATTGGCGCTCATACTGCTCTAAAAAAAGGAAATGCTTGGGTCAAAATGCTTTTTGCAATTATGGTAATTGTCTCAGCGCTAAAACTGCTATTTGGCTAAGGCAACTCCAAAAAAATTCTATTCATTTTTTGCGCGATCAAATTCCAATTATATTTTTCTTCTACCATTTTTTTAGCGCTAACCACAACACTATCAACAACCTCTTTGTTTTTATCATCCAAAATATACTTTATCTTTTCCGCAATGCTTTGCGGATTTTTTACTTGCGCGTACCATCCCGTCTTCGCCTTTCGGGCTTCGCCGGGCAAGCTAGTCTTCTCCCGACTGAGTCGGGATTCGCCGGGCAAGCTAGTCTTCGCCTTTGGAGTGGAGTTTACCAGGCGTAACTTCAGTGAAGACTGGCCGGGCAAGCTAGTCTCCTCATCTGTCAAAAAATCAGGTATACCGCCTACTTTTGTGGCAACAACCGGCAAGCCCACTGCCATTGCCTCCAAAAACGCATTACCCAATCCTTCCGATAAACTTGGCCGGCAAAAAACATCGCTATTCTTTAGATAATTTAATACTCTGTCTGAACTTACTTTGCCTGTAAAATGAACTCTTTTTTCAAAACTCTTTTCTTTAACCAAATTTTTTAAACTGCTTTCCAATTCCCCTCCCCCAACAATTAACAAATGGATATCTTCCGGCAAAAACTCTAAACTCCTAATAAGATGTTCTACCCCATTTTTTTCTACAAGCCTAGAAACAGTAACAATCAATTTATGAGAACAATCTTTTCCTTTAATATGCTTATCGCTATATTCTTTGAATTTTTGTATATCAACACCATTTGGAATAACTTTAATCGGGCACTTCGCGCCCAAATCTTGCGCCCAATCTGCCAAATAATTACTTATTGCTTGAATTTTGTCAGCCCTCTTAAATATTTGTTTGAAATATGGCCAAACAAACCACACTCGTTTATAAATATGCGCTTTGGTATCGCCTTCTTGCAAAGTTAATAAAAATGGAACCGTCTTATTTTTCTTTTTATAGCGCAAAGATGCAAATCCGGCATAACTTGCCATTATCGACCAAACCAAGTCAAATTTGCCCAATTTTGAAGCAATCCCAGGTCCCTGCAAAATAAGACGAAATTTATCCCATTTGCTTCCCTTGCCCACTCTGTACACCTCAATATTGCCTACTTTTTCTTTAACCGGTAAATTCTTGTCCAATCTGGCTGTGATCATTACAAACTCAACATCATTAATTCTATTAGTTATTTCTCTTACTGCAACTTCAGCTCCGCCTATGTACGGAAAATATGCTGTAGAAAAAATTAATACTCTTTTATTCATATTATTTTGAATCAAATATATATACCTTAAATACTTCCTTTCCATCTGTCCTATAAATATAGTCAACCGGCTCTATTCCTTTTTCGATAAGTGATTTTTCAAATTCAATCGGAAATTCTGTATAGCCTGACCCGCCTTCCAAAAAAGCATCCTCAGTGGCTTTGATAAAATAAGTCTTTTCTATAGAAATTTCTTCCGCAAACCGAATTAATTCCTCAGTAGATAAAATTGGTAAATTGTGATAAAAACGACGGCGCTTAAACGGCCACAATTCAACAAACCAATTTAAATTATCGTCATATATTATCATATTCTTGTACTGTCTTGCCGGCCTTTGCAGTGCTTCCGGTTTTGTACCGTATTTTTTGACCAATGATGACTTTTTACTTTTCATTTCTACATAGCCATCACGGACAGATATAATATTATTTTCTTTAATGAGTTTTTCAATATATTGATCAAGCTGGTATATGCCAAGATTTTTGCTCTGCGCGGCAGAAATCAGCCAACCTTCACTATTTTGCATAAAGGGAATAATGAGAATATGGCTATTGAATGCCCCCACTCCAAGATAAACAACAAAAAACCATACAATTATTTTAGAAAATTTTACTTTTTTCCAATTTTTAAATGAAACAATCAAATATGCCAACGGTAAAGCAAGAAATAAATTGTAAATATCTAAATGATTATAATTGGCACCCGTCATTATAAACATCATTGTCAAAAATACAAAAGAAATACCCACTAATACCATCTTCTTTTTAAACAATGCATAAACTAAACCAACTACAGAGAGAACAAGGTATGGAAACAATACAGATTTGCCCAAAGTAAAAAGAATACCAAGCGGATTGGCCAAAGTCCCAACATCCGAAGCCGCCCACGGACTATCCGTATGAAACAACCTTGAAAACTGAAAATCAAAGTGGCCGGTGGCCTTGTACATCATTAAATTGTAAATTAGAATCGGCAGGGAAACAATAAAAGTTGTCAAAAGCGCATAATATGTTTTTTTTCTTTTCAATACGCCGCGGTGTTTAATAAGAATGTAAACAAACAAGCTTGGGATAAGAAAAAAAGTGCTGTACTTAACCAAAAAACAAAGCCCAAAAAAAATACCAAAATGCAGCCAGTATTTTTCATCTTTGATAAACCGCAAAAAGAAATACAGGGTAAGCGCTATAAAAAAAATGACGCCTGCTTCCATATAGCCTGTGCGCGCTGTGTATAAAAACAAACTATTAACAGATAATAACAAAGACGCCCAAAGAGCCACCTCCTCGCCATAAGATTCTTTTGCCCATTGATAAACGACAATCAAAGTGCCTAAGCTAAAAAGAACGTATGGCAGTTTGGCAAAAAAAATACTTTCATGAACCGACAAAAAAATATGTTGAATAAAAAAAAGAAGAAACGGATGATCATGAAAAGAAAGATTTGCCCACCAAGGAAAATTATCAAACCAATTAAGAGGCGTGGTTTGCTTATCAGAAAACATTGTGTCCAAATACCCAAGCGACCTTATGGTGTAGTGGGCATTATCTCCCAAAAAATCCACTTGAGATATCCTTACAAGAATCAAAAAACCAGCCAAAGCTAAGATATAATATAATTTTTTATCTATTTTAAGACTGCGTAATTTTGAAAACATAATAATTACAATCTTGTGGAAAGAATTTCTAACTCTTGGATCAATTCTTTTGTGCGTTTTGCCAGCAATCCTCTGTCGTCATCAATCTTAATTGCCTGAACATTGCGTTCATCCTCCAGCCAAGCGCGCTGTTGTTCGTTCATCTGGCCAATAATCTGCCAGCGGTGAGCTTGTTGAAATATAAATTTATACAAAGGAGCCAATAACTTGCCCCTCTTTAACATATTTTCTGTTATATCTCCCTCATACACACTCAGAAGCATAGGAATTGAGCCCCTTACTACCCAAGAAAAAAAAGTCGCAGCCAAAGCGCCATAGCTGGCCATTACTGCCCAAGAAATTTGATAATTATATTTTTTGTGCAATTTGCGCGCAAACAAAGCGGCATGGATTGGTAAAAAATACTTATCCAACTTAGTTCCCCGCCCTAAACGATAAATATGTGTACGCCCATTATGTGTTTCTTTTTCAAGATTTTTGTCTAATCTGGCAGTAAAAATATCAAACTCCCAACCAGTCAATCTTTCCATCACTTCCGAAGCCGCATCCTCTGCCGGACCTTTTAGAGGCAAAAAAGATGGAGTAAATACAGCAATATGAGGTTTATTTTCTAAACGTTTTTTGAAATCCGCAATTGTTTTATCCAATCCTTCGTCAAAACCAACTTTTGGCTCCCAGTTCAAAAAAGATTTAGCACGGCTAATATCGGGACATCTTTGTTTTGGATCACCCATTCTGTTTGGAACTTCTTTTTCAGTCAGGTGAACTATATTACTGACAGAACCGGTTTTTGCTTTTACAATTTCTGCCACATTCAAAATACTGCGCTCATCCGGGTTTCCCAGATTGACCGGCAGCCAATCATCTGAATCTATCTCCATTCGTTTGATCAACCCCTCAACCATATCATCCACATAACAAAAACTGCGAGTTTGCGAGCCATCGCCATGCACTGTAATGTCCTCGCCTAAAAAAGCCTGCAAAATAAAATTAGACAATACACGCCCATCATTAAACATCATTCTAGGACCATAGGTATTAAATATTCTAACCAAACGAGCATCAACGCCATATTGAAGCCTATAATCCTTGCATAGAGTCTCTGCCGCGCGCTTGCCCTCATCATAACAAGCTCGCTTGCCAAGCGGGTCTACATTGCCCCAATATTTCTCATTTTGTGGATGTTCTAGTGGATCGCCATACACTTCCGAAGTTGAAGTCTGCAAAAATCTAGCGCCTGTGCGTCGAGCTAATTTCAACATATTTTGCGCGCCTATTACGCTCGTTTCTAATGTTAAAATAGGGTCAAATTGATACTGATCTGGAGAAGCCGGACAAGCAAGGTTGTAAATCCTATCTATTTGCTGATTTTCCAAATTCTCTAATGGCTTGCGGATATCGTGCTTAATCAATTCAAATTTTGGATTTTTTAAATGATGGCTGATATTCTCCCTTTTGCCGCTAAAAAAACTATCCACGCATATCACATCGTGGCCATCATTTAATAATTTTTCACATAAATGGGAGCCAACAAATCCCGCCCCGCCGGTAACTAATATTTTCATATAACATGTAATATATAACATGTAACACACATCTACTAATTAGTTTACATGCTTTAAATAAAAGCTTACATTATTAATACATTTTAGTCAAATAAACTCTTATTGAGATTTAGCTAATTTAAGCACAAAAGTTCCAATTTATTAATGATAATTAGTGTAAAAATTGCGGTCAAAACTCATACACCTTAAAAGCATCTTCGCCTGCTCTATTCTTGATGAATTGAGGCTTTATCCCTTTTTGGATGAGGTATTTTTCAAATTTCGTACTTTCAGTTTTATTTTTATATGGCGCGTATATAGCCCCCACATTAAAATCCTTATCTTCTACGCCTGTAAAATACAAAAAATGCTCAATTCCTTGCTCTCTATAATACTCATCCCATTTATCTCCTGTAATATTAAAAAACGCCACATCTGACATCGTCGGCCATGCCTTGTAAATTAATCTCCTCTGAAACGTCCAAAGACGCGACAAAAAATTGAAATCATAATCATATATTATAACCAATGGAAATTGTTCATAATTTTTTGCTCTGTCTTTTTCAATTTCTATATTTTGAATATCCACCATAAATTGATGCACCGGCTTGCCATAGGCAGCCGATGTTTTGCCGCTTAAATAATTATCTAGATAATCGTTAATCTCATTAAAGCCAAAATTTAATTCCTCAGTATTTATTTGCGCGTAATCCAAGTTTCTTTTGCCCCAAGATGGTGAAATAAAAAAACTATTAACACTAAAAAGTAATTCCAAAATTAAAACAAACCCCAAAATTGAATAAATAATTTTTTTATATTTCCCCCATTCAAATAATTTTGCAAAAATATAAGCAATGAGCAAAATAAAATATGGGATTATCATTACCACAAACCGCAGAGTTGAGCCTATTACCAAAAACCAAAGAGCCTCCATTAACATTGCCGACAACAAAAAAAGTGCTAATTTTGATTTGCTCTTTAGGCATAGATAAACTGAAACAAAAATGGAAAGTAAAGCCGTAAAATTAAAAATCCAACTATTTGCCTGACGCAATGTGACAAACAAAAATCTAAAACGAGAATCTACCCCTCCCACCATTTGTCTGCCTTGCCTAAATTGCCATTTTTCAACATATTGATTTAACAGCGCTGAGATTTGAAAATCAAAATGCCCAAAATTTTTGTATAAAAACAAATTATATAGCCATAATGGCGAACTAAAAATTATTGCCGCCAAAGCGCCATACCAAAAAAACTTGTCCTTAAAGAAATTTAATTTATATATAATCGCATAAACCAAAAGTATTGGCAATATAATTAAAATCGTTAATTTTGTAATAATACCCAATCCCAATGCCGCGCCCCACAAAATCCACAAATATTTTTTGCCATCCTCAAGCGCTTTTATCCAGAGCCACAAAACAAGCAATAAAAACAATATGACAGCGCCATCTTGAATACCCAAACGAGATACCCAAATATGATAAGATTGCACAGACAATAGTGCGCCGGCAATATAACCGGCTCTCTTGTTTATAAGATGCGCAGCAATAAGATATATCAAAAGAACTGATCCAACACCAGCCAAAACAGAAGGCAGGCGCAATGCGAGCATAGTTTCTCCCAACACCCTTATGCTTGTGTGCTGCATTAAGAAAAATAATATCGGATGATCATGAAACGATAAATGCATCCAACCCGGCACCGCATCCACCCATTGCCACGGAGTAGTTTGGACAAGCGACAAATCATAGTCTATCATTTTTATTGCGCGAAAGCCTGTCAAAACCTCATCTGTATAGGGATCATGCGCGTCCACATTAAAAAATCTCAAAAAACTTGCCAAAAATATAATAGCAATAATAAGCAAAAAACTTCTTTTTTTAAAATTATCCAACATAAACCACTAATTTAATTCACAAATCCACACTAATCCGCGTTAATTTATTATTCTTTTATGCTTAAATTAATACTTTTAGAATATTTAGATTATTTAGAATAGTTAGAGTATTTAGTAAAACTATGTGTTCTACTGCCTAAATAATATATACTTACAACCTTATACAATAAAATAGACCCATTGTTAATGGGTCTATTTTACACTTTTTATTGTTTATATTCAACTTTTAATATGACGATAATTCTTCACCATCCTCATACTCCTCTGAATCTTCTACCGTTACTATTCTATCCCACCTGTAGCCAAGACTATTGAAAGCTGCCTCATCTGCAATATGGCGTTTCTTTCCGTCTTCTAATTTATACACTTTAGGATCATCAAGATATTTTATAAGAGTAAAATCAGGATGTCTATCAGTATAGTTTATTTCTGTTCCAATTGTATATTTATCAAGTAATGCTTCGTCAATATCTTCTATCCAATTCCACTGATAACTAAGGGCATTAAACACTGCTTCATCTGTAATCCAATATTTTTCAGTTCCGAGCAATAAATACACTTTTGGATCTGTGACTACTTTTACCAATGCGCCATATTTTGGATCATATTTTGGTCCCCATGGCATAAAGCCCAAGTCGTCATCTGCCAATTCACTAAGTGCTGACTCCTGCACTACGTTTACATCGCCCCAACTATTGAAGTAAGTAAAAAATACGCGTGAGTTATTAAATGATCTTTTTTTACAGTCTTTGGTTACATAATACACGGCCGAAGATTGGGAGCGTTTGAAAGCCTTGCCAATTTGCAGTGAACAACCCAAAGGACCTTGTTCCGGTTCTAAATCTGACACAGCCATATAATCCGCTGCCGCCAATTCAACAAATTTTAATTGAGGCTTAGAACTGCCTGATGAAAAACCATAATAAGTAACACGTAAGTCTGTCCAGCCATCACCGTCAGTATCCACGTCTTTGCTTTCATTTTTGTTTAAAGACATTTTGAGCGGTTTTGATGAAATTGTTAATAATACCAACTCATCTGACGCGCTTGTGACCAATACTGTGTGAGACACTGAAGTTAGTTCCAAAGCAAATGGTTCGTTTAAATTTAAAGTTACCTCTACCTTGGTTGTGTCCACTGTTGGTGTTGTAACGCTTGATCCACCACCGGAACTTCCTCCACCAGAAGATGCTCCACCACCACCGCTACTACCACCACCTTTACATGTATCGGCCGCCCCAGGTGTAATAGTTAAAGTTATGCTGGTTCTACATTGCATGGTAATCGTAGAAAGAGAGGCTGTGCAAGTTTGAGCTAAAACCTCACAACCTGAACTTGGTGTAAGCTTACTCCTGTCAGTTGATTGTAATTCCACAATAGAATTGTCTTGCATTACGAAATCAATGGAAGCATCCTTTACAGTAAACGATTCAACACGCGTAGCATCGGTAAGTGTATAGGTTAAGCCATTGTCGGGAAGCAAAATATCCGCGCTACCAGAAACTGTAACATCATTAAAAGCAGCCAGAGCCATGGCCGGAACCAAGAGCAGTCCGAATAGAATAAATAATATTTTTTTCATAAGTGTTTAATTTAATTAGCTTAATACTATTTAAATAAAAGCTAATCTAAATTAATTGTCAAGACAAGTTACGGTTGAACTTGTTAGACCTGTGGTCGCATTGAAATATAACGCAACACATCCTGTACCTTGGGCATTTGACATTATAATTCTAGAGCCATAACCAGCCACAGTAGAACTGACAAATAAAGTAGAGGTGCCAAAAGTATTAACAAGAGAACTGGTAGCCATATGCAGAGTGCCCGAAGCAAAAACATCATTGAAAGCTAAACCATAACTACCCAAATCAATAGTATTATTAGCATTTGGATCTAAATCAGCTGCCAAACGAGCTGTGACTGTAAGAGTGTTGGCAGTGCTTGTACCAACTGTAAATGTACCATCTACCCCAACTGTTAGGCCAGCCAAATAAGCTGTACCGGAAGCTACGATATTGTCGTATGCCAAATCAAATGCGCCTAAATCAATAGTCCCATTGGCGTTTGGATCTAAATCAGCTGCCAAACGAGCTGTAACTGTAAGAGTATCCGCTGTAGCTGAATCACCTATTGTGACATTGCCACTTAAAGTTGTTGTACCGGTTACGGTTACGTTTGTACCGATACTTGTAGCGTGCACAAACATTGTTGGCACAAATATTACTGCCAAAACCAAGGCAGCCACGATTGTAAAGAGAAAAAGTTTTGATCTCTCTAAGACATTTGATATACCCATATGTGTATATATAATTAATTAAATTCCAGCCAAAGGCTTCATGCCGAAAGGCAGATCAGTCCTCTGGTGGAGGTCAGCTTATAGCTGATATAAATAGCTTAACTTTCATCCGCGGGGCTGCTTGGAATATAAGTCCCCTCCGGCAATCTACGCATTACATCCACAATTTTGTCCAAAACCGGATCATAAATTATTAACCCCAATTGATAAAACAATATTTTATCTCCATTTTTTGCATATAAAAACAGTTCTGGATAATCCTCTCGTAACCCCTCAATATTTGTAATAGAGGCTACTGTCATATTACCCTCCGATAACAACATATGCTTACTAATCATTCTTGCTACTTCTTCTGCGTTTAAATTTTCCGGTGCCGCTATACTATCTCCTGTGGTTTGTTTTTGTGTATCATCGGGCAAGACCACACTTTCACCCGCTAAGTTTTGCGAATTGATATTGGTATTAATTTTGTCCTTTTTTGAGCTATAGTCAAAAACATACCAACTCAATACAACCACGACAAGCAGCATTGCAAAACTTGAAATTGACAAAGCGATTACGAGTTTTTGAGTGCCGAATTCATTTTTTGCATTGCTTGGTTTAATTGTTTCTTTTCTCCTATTATTGGGTGCTGCCATATTTTAAATACTGAAAACAATAAAACTTATTTACATTATAACACACACAAAAAATAAAAGTTATATTTTTTGAAATAATCTGTGGATAAGTTTAAAAAATTCTAATTATTGTGTCGGACAAGTTACGGTTGAGCTTGACAATCCAAGGTTTACATCAAACCATAATGAAACACATCCTGTACCATCAGAATTTTCAAGTATAAGCCGCCCACCATATCCGGATGCTGATGAGCCGGCAAATACTGTAGAAGTACCTGCGGTATTTATAATAGTACTTGTAGACATATACATAGTACCGGAAACAAATACGTCGCTTGTAAATTTGGTAGTACCCTGATGAATGTTATTGGAATCAATAGTAGACACCTCTGCGTGGCCTGACGTCATTACTCTATTGCCCGTGCCTTCGTTAGCGGTCGCCACAAACATACCGTTTCCATAAGTTACCGCATGCCACGCATTGTCAACCGGATTACTACGAGTTGTCCAAGTAATTCCATCCGGAGAAGTCATTACCCTATTGCCTGTCCCTGTTTTGGCAACCGAAACAAATAATCCATCGTGATACGCAACCGAATGCCATTGGTGCGAGCTGTCGGAAGGGGCAGTTCTAGAGGTCCAAGTAATTCCGTCCGGGGAAGTCATAATAGTATCTGTCCCAGTTGCGACAAACAATCCATTACCATAACCAATACCAAACCAATCTGAATCAGCCGCGCCGTCTCTAGCTGTCCAAGTAATACCATCTGGACTGGTAATAACTTGATCGCCGGTACCATCGGCCGCCACTGCAACAAACAGTCCGTTTCCATAAGCTACTCCAGCCCACTGATTATTAACATCAGGAGTCGTCTGTAAAGTCCAATTTATTCCATCCGAAGAGGTCATAACACGAGATGTGGCGGTTCCGGTAATTGCAGTAGCCACGAATTTTCCATCACCATAAGCAACAGACCTCCAAAATTGACTTACAGACGGAGTATTCCCAGATTTCCAATTTATACCATCAGGAGAATACATAGATTGATCGCCAGTACCGTCAGCCGCCACAGCGACAAACATACCATTACCGTATGTTACATAACGCCAGTCATTGCTTCCGGGTGTTGTTCTGGTAGTCCAATTTATACCGTCGGGAGAGGTCATAGCTTGGTCACCAGAGCTTGTCTTTGAAACTGCCACAAACAATCCATTTCCGTAAGTAACCGAACGCCATTCATGATCATCAGAGCTGGTTCGTGAAGTCCATTCTATACCTCTTGAGTGTATATTTCCGGCCAAGGTAGTCGCGTATATCGTACCGGAAGCAAATATATCATTCCACGCATAGCCATAAGAACCCAAATTAATGGTCCCGTTTGCATCCGGATCAAAATCATCGCTAATGGTACTAACACCCGCCACAGTGAACGTCCCTGTCACAGCGATATTTGTGCCAATCGTGGTTGCCGAAGCAAACATAGTTGGGATAAGCAAAGCTATTGCCATAAGAAAAAAACCAAAAACATTCAAAGTCATTTTTTCAATCCAAGACTGATTAGATTTTAATTGATTCCCTTCTTGTGAAATAGAGTGCATAATTATTATATTAATTTTTAATCCTTCATATTATATCATAATAATATTACAATTTTTTTTTTTTAAAAAAAAACTGTGGATAACTAACTGATCACACAAACACTTAAACACACAAACATTTAAACACTTGAAATTTATGTACTTATAGCATAGTATATACTATATATGAATCAAAATAAACCAAAAATTTTGTATATTATAACCCAAGGTCATTGGGGGGGAGCGCAGAAATATGTTTATAATTTGGCTAGTGCACTGTCCAATAGTTTTGAGGTTGTGGTGGCCATTGGCGAACCAAACAATAATCCGGATTTGCAAAGATTATTAAAAGATAAAGGGATTGAACATATTCAATTAAAGCACCTGCGTCGGTCAATATCACCGATTGCTGATTTATTGGCTATTTTTGAACTAAAAAAACTATATAAAAAAATCAAACCAAATATAATCCACTTAAACAGCTCCAAAGCCAGCATCCTTGGCTCACTCGCAAGCTACAAGCTACAAGCTACAAGCCACAAGCTACTCTATACTGTTCACGGCTGGGTATTTAATGAGCCAATGTCAAGATTTAAAAAAAATCTATACAAATCACTGGAAAAATGGACCGCAAAAAATAAATCAAAAATTATAGTTTTGTCTGAAAATGAAAAAAACATAGCCATCCGAGAATTAAAAATTAAAAATGAAAAGTTAGAAATAATACCTATTGGGATTGAGTTGCCTAAAAATATTTTAAGCAAAAAAGAAGCACAACAAGAAATCTTTCGACTCTGCCCTGCTCCGCTAGAAATAGCAAAAAATAATAATCCTTTTGTCATCGGCACAATTGCCAATTTTTATCCAACAAAAAATTTGGATAATTTAATAAAAGCAATAGCCAAAATAAAAGAACAGCTAAATAATTTTTATTTGATCCTTGTGGGCGATGGCCCTGAGAAAACAAAACTTGAAGGATTGGTCAAAAAATATAATTTAGAAAAAAATATCCATATGCCCGGCTTTTTGGAAAATGCAGAACAATACCTGCCTGCCTTTGACTTGTTTGTTTTGCCTTCAAAAAAAGAAGGCCTCCCCTATACTATTCTTGAAGCCAAAATAAATGGTATCCCAATAATTGCTACCAATGTCGGCGCAATATCCACTATTATTAAAAATAAAAAAACCGGACTATTGGTTGAACCGGAAAATACTGATAAATTGGGAGAAGCGCTTGTCTATGCCTATAAACACCAGACAGAAATGCAAAACATGGCGCAAGAAGCCAAAAAAGAGTCTCCCAACAAAAATCTCCAAAAAGAAATGATAGAAAAAACCACTCACTTATACAAATAACACACAATTACGGATTACGGATTACTTTTTACTAAAAATATATATCTATCATCAACTATCGTCATCCTATATTCATTGGAGTCAACCAGCTTATCAAAATACTGTTGAAACTGCTCATCTGACTCAAAACCAAACTTATCAAAACGATCAATTAACACTATATCGGTATTAAACTCTTCGTAACCAATCAAATTTATATATTCTCTGTGCGACAAATGAGGAATTAAATTTGTAGGCGCAGAAAGACTTAATTTATCCGGTATCATTTTAACTACTTTTCTATAAGAATCAGCTTGTAGATTTTTTTTAAATAAATATAAAGGAAACTTCTTTATACCAAGTTGAGAAGAAAATAAATAAGAAAAAAAAGAAAAAGATATAATAATAGAAAAAAATATATATTCTTTTTTTCTATTTAGTGACACACTTGTTATTTTTTTGATTAAAAAAATAAGCCCATATACAGCCGAAATATACAAACCGGGCAAAACAACAGCATCATACTGGTACAACCCGGAAAACTGCGGGGAGTAATTTGTCAAAATATTTTCTAGTATTGCCGGCAGTACTAAAAAAATTGATGATAATGACAATAATGGAAGTAAAATAACCGGCAAAATTAAAAATAGAACATACTTAATTTTTGCCAATGTAAAAATTGTGGAAAAAAGTAAAGCCGGATTTACTCCCAAATGCTCATACCTGTCCAAACGCAATAATCCCCCGCCAAGGGCCGGCATTATAAACTTTGTTGAAACGACAAAGTAAGTTAAAAGAAATATAAACAAACAAATTGTCGTCTTTGCCTTTTTGTTTATTTTTTTTATTTTAATCCTCTTATTTTCAATTTTGAAAATTGCCTGAAGCATCCAAAACAAAACAATGGAAACACAAATTAACGCAGAGTCCTCTTTTGTGGAGGCTGCCAATAATATAAAAACCCACACCCAGAAATAATTTTTTCTCTCCACAAAATAAAAAGCTAAAAAAATAAATGGGATAAAAAAGGCCACCGGATGAAAATCAAATAAATTAATGCTGTGGAGAGACGGATGAAGAAGATAAGACAATGCGATAGCTTGCGCCAGCCTTGGGCTATTTAATTTTTCTTTTGCAAAAAAATATAAAGGAAACGCCCCCAGTCCGAGCGCCAATGTTTGAATAATTATCAAAAAATAAGGGCTTTGAAAAAAAATATAAAAAGGAACCAGCAAAAACAAAAAAGGGCTCATATGAACGCCCAAATGATTTGACACCTCCTCCAGACTATTTTGCATTACTCTGCCATTGACCGTATTCCACATGGTCTGCTCAAAAATCCCCATATCCCAAGCTTGGGTTTGAAATTGATAATGACGCAAAATTGAAACAGTGCCTACAACAGTTATATAAACAAAAACCGCAATAAATAAAAATTTATATTGCAATATTTTTTTAAAAATAAGCATAAAGTACTGTCTACTCACTGGTGCCTTCTTTGTATTTCTCTAATATACTCTCAATAATTGGACCGCCTTCCCCACCAAAGTTTATACCTTTCTCCTGCGCCTCATTTATTGTAATTATCGCTCCATCCATATCACCAAACACACTTTGCAAAAGAGCCAAGCGCCACCAACTCTCTCCTATAATTTCATCATCCTTTATTGCCCGTCTATACAATTCTTCGGCCTCGTCAACTTTGTTGAGTTGAATTTTGAGTCCGGCCAAAGTATAGATAAATTGTTGTCTTTTGGGAGATTTTTCCAAGCCATCTTCCATAATCCTCTCGGCCTCGAGCAACAAACTTTTATCCCCTGATAGAGTAGATGCTTCTTGAATTAGTAAAGCAAGTTGCGCATGTACTCTCAAATCAAGCGGATGGAGCTCTCCGTTCTTTTCTAACTCTCTGTAGGCCAACTGAAACAAATCACGCGACAAGTCTTGCTTTCCTGCTTGTACATATGTACGCAAAGATGAGCTTATAGCTCTGGCGACATCATTTCGTATATCATCAATGTGAGGAGTCGGTATACTCAATGCTTTGGCATATTGCGGGCGTATATCTTGCACACCATAAATTCCTCTCAAAACGTCCAAAGTCGCCATATTAGCCCGAGCCGGATTAATATTTGTAGTATAAATTAATAAAAATATAGCTAAAAATGATACCGCCACTAGAGGCATAGAAACAGCTTTACTTTCCTGATACTCCGCTTCTTGGGTATTTTTTAACCGCAGCATTTGACTATTTACCATAGCCAAAAAGAAAAAGAAATACAAATAAGAAGTGGGATTGTCAAATACCGATATAGTCTGAGCCAAATGCGCCATCAGAAAAGCAGAAACAATCGCCAAAAGATGAACATCGGATTTATTGGGATTTTTTCTGTATAATCTCCACATATAAAAAATGGAGATAAAAAATATTCCCAGATAAATTGTCACACCAAACACCCCTCGTTCAGTCAAAGTATTGAGAACAATATTGTGAGCATTGTCAAACCAAGTTTCCATGTATCCATGTTCCAAAAATTCCGCTTTATAATACTTATTAAAAGCAAAATAATAATTCCCCGGACCCCAGCCAAATACAGGATAGTCTTTCCAACCCTCAACCGCTATCTCCCAAGCCATAATACGAGTGCCGACAGTACCGATAGTAGAATTCAAAAGACGGCCAACGGCCGGAATATTGCTTACAAATTGTGTTTGTCTAAAGGAATACAAAATGGCAACCGTTGCCACTACAAATACAACAAGATAAATTAAAAAAGATCTGATTTTTTTATGTTCTCTTAAGGTAATGATATAAGACATAATCAAAACACCAATACCCACAACAAGCCCAAGCAATGCCCCGCGTGAACCACTAAAAAACACGCCCAAAAATCCCAAAATACCGGCAACACCTACAAACAATTTCCAAGCCAGTATTCTCTCCTTTATCAACATAAACCAGCCGATGCTTGCAAGAAATAATCCATAACCGCCAACATAAATCGGATTTCCAAGCGTAGAGGCAGATCTTCCTCCGCTTGTATTCAACAAAAAACTATTATTGAATTGTTGGATAAGCGCAATCCCCATTACAATGCCGCCGGCTAACAAAAAAGTTCTAAGCAGCCACTTCCAATCATCCCAACTGCGTACTACAGATGTAACAATCAAATAGTACAATACATAATGAGCTACTGTAAAAAAACCAAGCATCCGCTCGTGGTTATCCCAAAAACTTCTATACCAATCCAGACCCAAAAAAGTTGAAATGGCAAAACTAAGAGTAAACAATAAAATTGTAATAGTTAATGGAGAATTGCGTATAATATATTTTTTCCAATTACTTGCCAAAAGAATAAAGTACAGCGCCAAAAGTATAAGGGTTAGAGATCTAAATATAAAAACCTTGGCAACAATAAAAGGAAAGATAAATTTGGATGGAAAAAAAGCAAGGGGAACAAAAAAAGTAAGCCCAACAACTATTTTAAATAAAAATTCAATTCTTTTTTGCATACAAAATATTTAAACATTAAAACATATAAACATATAAACATTTTTTAAAACTTAAGATTACTTACAGCTTATTCTGCTTATGGAGTTTACCCGGCGTAGCTTTAGCGAAGACGGGCCTACTCTGCTTAAGCTGCTATTTAATGGCTGCGGCTGAACCAGGGTATAACTCATTTATTTTCTCTTGCATTAATTTTTCTTTCTCTGGATTATTATTCCTCTGATAAAAAGTCAATGCTCTATTTAATATTTCAAAATTATTATTGGTTTTTGACAACCCTTCCAGATATGTCTTTTCTGCCGACTCAATATCTTTAAGTTGAAATTCCTCAACCAATGCTTTGGCTACAAACAATTCAGCATCTCCGGGGTTAACTTCTATTGCCAAACTATAGTATTCTTTGGCTTTTTCATAATCCTTTAAATTGTTTTTATAAACCTCGGCAATATTTCTATAGCCCAAAATATTATTGCTCTGCAATGATATTGATTCTCTATAAGAAACAATCGCGCCATCATAATCTCCCAAAAGCACTTTTAAATTTCCGATTGAAGCCCATGTTTCCCATGCCTCCGGTTTCTCCTCATACATTTCCATGGTTTTGTCAATTTTTATTTGCATTACAGCCCTGGTTGCCTCATCCACGTCTTCCGGGATAGTGATATTAGCAAACGGATTTGTAGTTACACCAATATTTGTATTATCTCCTTTGATTTTTATTTCTTTGTCATAAATAAAGTAACCAACAGCAACAATCGAAACAACAGCGACAAAATAAATTAAGATTTTTTTATTTTTCATAAATTATATAGAATATTTAGATTATTTAGGCAATAGAATATTTAGATTATTTAGGTAGTAGACTTAATAATTTACTAAATATTCTAATCGCTATAATTATAAATATTTTAACATAACAGCAGAAAAAAACAACCCCGTCGCTCGCGAGCGACGGGGATTGTTTTTTTGTCCTAACTTAGGACCACCAAATAGGTACTATCTAAATATATTAGAGAGCAACTACAGTAGGTGTGCTTGAAGCTGAGTTCAAACCGGATACTAGATAACCGTTTGTCCAATCAACTGTAGTGGTAGCATGAGCGCTAGCACTTCTGTCTGACCAGATAAAGTCATCGTGGTTGCTGACATCACTATCAGTATTAACCGCAGTGTCCATCAATCTAGCCGGAGTACCACCAACGGTTGCGGCAGCGTCTCCACCCAATCGAGTTGAAACTGACGCGCCGGCAGCTGCTGCTGTTACAGTACCACGAAGAACAAAAGTTCTTGGAGTACCCACAGCAACTGTTCTGGCTTCACCGCCTTGTGCTACACCGCTTGAATCAGTATCAAACAACACTGCTTGGAAGTCGGTAACTCCTGAAGGCGAAGCGCCCGGAGTAGCACTGTACAATGACACTTCTGCATCTTCTGTAATATCAAACAATTCTACATTTGTTACATTAGCAGTTGTCGTTGTGACATCAAATGAAAATTTGTACAAGTCAATGTCGGCTGTATTAGCAGTTACTTTGAATTTGTACAAGTCATTTGTACCATTTGTCAATGTTCCGCCGACTGTAAGTTTAGTTACAGTTGGAAGAGCTTTGTACATTACGTGTGTCTTGCCGGTTGGAGCTGTTGTACCTAAGTATTCAACTGATCCTGTACCGGTTTGAGCACCTTTGGCTGTCATATCAGTACCAGCAGCTATCTGATAACCAAGGCGATGTCCGCCAACACTCACATTCTCAGATGAACCGATAGCGCTTAGGTTGGCTTTCAAGTACATCTTAGATCCATCTGAATCATCTTTGTCCAATACAAAAGCCTTGTCACCAAATTCAATTACCGGAGTAGTTGAAGTAGGGACTACTGAACCAACAGTCACACCAGCTTCGTTTTCAAGATACAATAGATCGTAATCTAAGTATGATGAAGAAGCTGTAGCTGTTACTACTTGAGTGAATTTAATTCTTTCCATTTCTACATCTTCTGTAGTTGTGGCCAAGAAGTTAAATACTGCAAGTGTAGCGCCTTGAGTGGCGGCAGCAAATAATTTTGCTGATGGATTTGAGTTGTCAAGAGAAGCTTGAACCACACCACCGGCTGTACCCACTGTCATCAAATTACCTGACGCAGTGTCAATTATTTCAGTTACTGTGTTGTTTGTGTCAACACCAATAGCTGTAACATAATCTGATGTGCTTACACCAAAGTTATGTGAACCGACTGTAGCGCCGCCAGCAATATCACCGCGAACTTCTATAATCAATGACTTTCCTTTTTTGACCGTAAATTGATCAGCGCTGGAAAGATTGAAGGTGAAAGTCTCGTTGTTGCCAGCAGTTGTGTCAGAACCGGCCTTTACTACAGATAGCGCCTCAAGTGAACCGCTGCCATCGTAGGAATCACCGTCTTTGTCTACCCACAACTTAATATTCTGAACATCAATAGTCTTTGCGCTTATTGTAACGTCTTTTACAATAAATTGTGTGACCTTCAAGTCTTCTGAAGAACCGGAAGCATCAAACTGAACTTTAGCAAAGGTTACTCCGCTTGTTCCAGGAGCAAATGTTTGCGCCGGAGGTGAAGATAGAGTAGTTACGCGTAGAGCAGCTGTAGTAATTGTTCTTGTATTAGCAGCTACAGGAGCTGAACCTGGGAATACTTCCTGGGTTGAATCAGAACCACTTGTTCCCAAGTCATAGTCATCTCCACTGTCAACACCTTTGGCAACAAAGTTTGAAGCATTTTGTTCAATCGATATTGTTACTGTGTCATTATTGGATGGTGTTGAGTCAATATTACCTTTCAAAGTAAGGATATTGTCTCCTACCGGAAGACTAACAGTGTCAGTTGATGTGGCAAATCCGGTGGCTGTAGCGCCAGTTGCGTCTACTCCACTAATCAATGTCTTGCCATCTGCATCATACAATGTCAAAGCATCAAAACCGGTTGGAACCACATCACCAGTTACCGCAACTTTAAATACCATGGTTGAGATATCAACCGTTTCACCGGTAACTTTGAAATTCCATGAACCAAGCTCAACACCATTGGCTGCCTCAGGCACATTGCCTGCAGGAACATTGTTTACCTTTGTAATGTTGATTGTTCCGGCGCCAACTTGAACAGTGTTTGTCATTGCGCTAGCGCTGTTTGTAGGCAATACGTAAACATTTGTGTTTAATTCTTTGACAAGAACATGTGATGCTCTTTTTACATCTAAGTTCATGTTGCGAGTTGTACCGTTAAGCACATCGCCATAAACAGCATAGTTTTTGTTGTTGCCTTTTGTAATTTTACAATCATCTCCACAAGCTGTTAGATCAAAGCTTACATATTTTCCATCCCATACACCATCAGCAAGTTTGTTGTTGTTGTATGTAATGTGAATATTAGCAAAGTCAGCTGAAGAAGCTGTACCAGAGTTGTAAAGAGTAATTCTCTCAACTCGGCCATCTTGAGCATTAGTAGAGATTTGTAGGTTAGCAAGATTTACTCCTGTTTCGCCCACTCTCTTGGTTACAGTTCCAACTGATGCGCCTTCTGTTACAGTGGCAGTTCCAAGAGTAATACTATTGTTGGTGCTTACAGGGTTTCCGTATAATGGAAGTGAACCAACCACTGTTGAGTCTGTCTCAATTTCATATACTCCCAAAGTTGGCACGTCTCCACCATTGATAGTTGCTACAGCAGCCATATCACCCACTAACCAATAGCTAGCGGTTGTACCTGATTTAACAGTAATATCTTCAGAAAAAGATACTATATGATCAGAATTAAGTGTTTTACCGGCTTCATTCAATAAATTTCCGTCCGGTTTAACAACGTTAATTGTAGAAAAATCTGCATCAACAGCTACTCCACCACGTTTTATCTTTAAGGTCTTAATTACAACATCACCGCCTGAGGCTGTGAAGTTAACCTTGGTAAACATAGCGCGAGATTGTCCACCATAGACATAAAGCCCTGATGAAGTGTCAGACGCAAGAGATACTGTCAAAGTACCAGCAGTTCCTGTTCCTGTTCCTGTTCCTGTACCTGTACCAGTACCTGTTCCAACTCCGCCTGCTCCCTCTGTAGGGTCAGCATAAAGGCTAGCAGCTGTTACGCTACCATCGCCTTCTGAAACTGAATCAAGTACAGCTTGAGATACAGTTTGTACATCAGCTGCATTGCGAACAGAACCGTCTACTAGATAGCGCATGCCATCTTTTACTTCGTAAACACTTCCGCCGGCAACTTTTACAAGCATACCATTGTGAGGCACAGCTTCTGTAAGTTCAGTACCTGTGGCAGCATAGTTTGGCCAAAACACATCAGCCACATCCATGACTTTAGAAGCCCAGTTGTCGCCGTATAATGCTTTAGCTACTGCTTCACTGCCTAATTTTGATTTTTTGTTTCCCGGTTCAACTACGTAAACGCTAGGTGAGATTTGTACTTTCACCAATTTTGAACCCGGTCTGTAATTAACGCCAAACGGAGCGCTTGAAGGCGCAGGGTAGGCGTCAACACATGTACTTGGGATTTCTACAACCCCGGAAAAATCTGAATACCATGTTTGGTATACAGATGAGTGTGGAAAATACAAACGATTCATGTCAGCATTCAATAGATATACCGCACTATTGTTTGGCACCTTAAAAAGGTCGCCAGCTTCTAGTGTAGGACACTCGGCTGCATTGGCAACCACTGGCACAAGAGCGGCAACGCCCATGCTCCAAAGGATTGTCATGACAACAACTGACCATGTGAATGTTTTCTTTCCCAGTCTTATTGCATTCGTCATAAATTAATTTATCCGTCTTATCCCAGAGCGCCGACTTATCTTAAATGTGATAAGTGGTCTCCAGATAAGACATATTATACAGAGCCTATAACGACCCGTATGGACCTCGACCTTTGTTATACGCGATTTATACTATTTGCCCGCCCTTAGTATGCACCAAAGGCTACATACTGTATGGCACAAGCTCGTACAAATTTTTGAACGAGCCAAGCCACACAGTATAGGTACAAATCTTTTTTATTATTTAATTAGTTAATTAATTACTTAATGTCGTTGTAGTTCCAGCCTCAACCAATTCTTTGACAATAACGCTATTCAAGGTTGAGGATGCTGTCTTGTCACTGAGCTCTTCTGTGCTTACCGTTACAATTTGCGCTTCCCCTTCTTTCAAGACATTGATTACCGCATTTGACGCTTCTGTTACCACTACTTTTGTTTCATTTTTTACCTCGCCCAATTCTTTTATTTTGTCCATTGCCGCGCTCAAATTATTCTGTTCTATCAAATCCCCTACTTCTAATTTTCCTACCTCCACTTTTTGATTAGTTTCTTCCACCTTTTGACTGGCGCTGCTAACCTTATTACTAGCCTCTTCAAGTCTTTGTTCCGATGTCCCTGTCACAATATTTTCTGTTGTTTTCTGCTCCGATGAATCTATCTTGTCAAGTACAATCCCCTCTGTACTAGATACTGTTTTAAGCTTCACTATATTTATAGTAGTACTGGAAACATTATTGGTTTCCTGAATCTTTGACACGTCAGCCACTAACTTATTTAATTTTTTCGCAATACTCTCTTTTACCTCTTCCTTGCTTATGAGACCCTCGCCAACCTCTTGTTTTTCAAATTTTTCAATCAACACCTCCACTGCTTTTATACCCGTCTCTTCAATTAAACCTTCCGCTTCTCCAATTTTTTCTGATAGTTCTTTTTCTAAGTCGAGATTTTCCTCTTCTGTATTATCTAAATTAATATATCCAACCACACTCTCCTCTTCTGACAATGATATCAATATCTCATCTGTTTTTTCTTCAATCACCTTGGCAACCGCAACCGCCTTTTCCGAAGATTTCTTTTCCGCTTTGGCCAAACTATCACCGGTTGATTCAATTTTTTTCTTCAAAGATTTTATGGCTTGTGTTGCTTGCTCCGAAGATTTGGAATTTTGATACTCATCAACTCTGGTAGAGGCATGTTTTAACATTGTTGTTACCTCATCTTCCTCAGAACCAATAACACTAGCCACAATTAATTCGGCCGTTTCCTTAGCCATTTTGACATTATATAAAACTTCACCAGGCAAGCTGCTAGACGACGCACTAACACTCACTATCCATCCGCTAATGGCTATTGCCCCAACCAACACCATTGTCATACCGGTACGCGCAAATGATAATACTCTGTTTGAAACAAAAATATGCAATCCTTTTGAGAACTGCTGTGTGAATTTGTTATTTGCATGGAGATTATTGCTCGAAGATGATTGGCGGATATCTGAAATCAACCGTTCACGATTGCGCGCAACCCAAGCTCGGTCTGGATTTAACAGACCGTCTTGCGTTTTGATGCTCTTTAATTTTTTTATGAACTTTCTGCTCACAAAGTTTAGGATTATTAATTAGGTGTCCGGACACTTAACTCTTTTAATTTTTTTATTGCTCGGTGCAATATTACCCGCACATTTGCATATTTCTTATCCAGAATAACTGCAATGTCTCTAACTGATAGGCCTTCCACATATCTTAAATGAATAACTTCTTGATACTCATGTTTTAATTTTTTTATTGTATTTATCAACTCAACTTTCTCTTCTGCCAACTCTATTGAGTGAATTATATTATCTGTCGCGGCTATTTCTATTGTTTCAATAGAACATTCTGATTTCTTTGCTCTTTCTCTATAAACATCTATCACCCTGTTGCGCGCAATTCTGTATATTAATTGTCTAAAATTATTGACTTCTTTTTCTTCTGAGATCAAATAGTTCCACGCCTTCAAAAACACTTCACTGGTTATATCTTCGGAATCTTCTTTGTTTGAAAGCTTAAAGTAGACAAAGCGATAAATCGGTTCAATATAAAAATCATACAATTTTGAAAATGCATCCGGATCCCTCTTTGTCCTTACTTTGTATACTAATATTTTCTCTGTTACTAGTGTCTTCATATATATAGACGCAGAAACCTCAAAAATGTTACAGTCTTGATCATACAAACATCTAAGCATTTAAACATATAAACACCTAAGCACCTAAACACTCAAACACT
>Ga0066639_10000126_pt1 | contig 59516 bp, 61 predicted proteins | sample CryGeyCG2114_010_2_FD_59504 | JGI IMG/M metagenome (GOLD analysis project Ga0066639, IMG submission 59504) | Groundwater microbial communities from aquifer - Crystal Geyser CG10_big_fil_rev_8/21/14_0.10 | ecosystem: Environmental > Aquatic > Deep subsurface > Groundwater | place: USA: Utah...
TAAAATTTAATGATTGTGTGATTTAAATTTTAAAATATAACTCACTATGAGTTAAGAAATACGCCAATTTTAAACGCCAAACAAGTTGATTTTAACGCCAATTAAAATCAAATTATTTAATTTCTGTTTAGTTATATCTTTATTTATTTGTAAATTAGTATTTAAAGCTTCTTTAACTTCAATATATATTTTATAGAATATAAATGGTTATTTAGGTTAAAATAGATTATTGAATTTGATAATGAAAAATTTAAATTTTGGTGATAAAATCGTCGTAATAACTCCTAAAAAAGAATATCATGGGAGTTATATGCCTGGTTCTGATGATGGAAAATTAGTTTTAAAATTAGAAAATGGGTATAATGTAGGGATTTACAAAAATAAAATAAAACAAGTAAAACTTTTAGAAAAATATAAAGAAACTAAATCTGAAATTAAAAGTATAAAATCTCAAAAAAATTTACCTAAAATTGTTATTCTTCATACTGGTGGAACAATTGCTTCAAAGGTGGATTATAAAACTGGAGCTGTTGTTGCAAAATTTACACCTAAGAATCTTTTGTCTATGTTCCCAGAATTAACTAAAATTGCTAATATTGACAGCAAGTTAATTGGAAATTTTATGAGTGAGAATATTAGGTTTGCCCATTATAATTTAATGGCTAAAGAAGTAGAAAAAGCACTAGAAAGAGCTGATGGAGTGATTATTACCCATGGTACTGATACACTAGGGTACACTTCTGCTGCTTTGAGCTTTATATTAGAAGATCTAGGAAAGCCAGTAATTTTGGTTGGTGCCCAGAGGAGTTCTGATAGAGGGAGCAGTGATGCAGGTATGAATCTAATATATGCTGCTAAATTTATTGCTAATAGTGATTTTGCTGGTGTTGGGATATGTATGCATGCTAATACTAATGATGAAGGATGCTATATTTTACCTCCTTGTAAGACTAAGAAGTTACATAGTTCTAGAAGAGACGCTTTTAGGGTTGTAAATGACAAGCCTTATGCCTTTGTTGGTAAAGATAAAATCAATTATTTAAGAGAGGATTATTATAAGAAAAGTAAAAGTAAAGTTAGTTTGAAGTTATTTAAGAATGATCTTAAGATAGGTATTCTAAGAGGTAAACCTCAGATGTTTTCTAATGAAGTAGATTCTTATAGCAATTATGATGGTTTGATTTTAGAAGGTACTGGTCTGGGTCATATGCCTATTGTTAAATTTGATAAATATACTTCAGAAAATGAAAGAATTCTGGAAAGTTTGAGTAGGTTATGTAGTAAAATTCCAGTGGTTATGACTTCTCAAACTGTATTTGGAAGAGTTAATATGAATGTTTATTCTCCTGGAAAAGAGTTACAAAAAATTGGGGTTTTATCAGGGGAAGATATGTTAACAGAAACTGCTTATATTAAGCTGGCTTGGTTGTTAAGTAATAATAAAAAAGAAGTTAAGGCTCTGGTTGGAAAGAATATAAGAGGAGAAATAAATAAGAGGTTAAAGCCAGATGATTTCTTATAATAAATTAGGTTTTAAAGCTGGATTAGAAATACACCAGCAGTTAGAAACCCATAAATTATTTTGTAGTTGCCCTTCTTTAACAAATAAAAAAGAAAAACCAGATTTTATTATTAAACGAAAACTAAGAGCAAGTGCTGGTGAAGAAGGAAAAGTAGATGTTGCTGCTTTATATGAAATGCAGAAAAGTAAAGAATTTATCTATGAAGTTTATGCTGATTGCGATTGTTTAGTTGATATTGACTGCGAACCTCCTCATGATATAAATGAAGATGCATTAGATACTGCTTTGATGGTTGCAAAAATGTTGAATGCAGATATTGTTGATGAGATTCAGGTTATGAGAAAAGTAGTTGTTGATGGAAGCAATGTTTCTGGTTTTCAAAGAACTATGTTGGTTGCTGTTGATGGTTATATAGAAACTACTAGAGGCAAGGTTGGAATTCCGGTTATTTGTTTAGAAGAAGAAGCAGCTAAAAAAATAATGGAAACAAAAGATAATGTTACTTATAGGTTAGATAGATTAGGTGTTCCTTTATTAGAAATAGCAACTGATTCAAGTATAAAAAATGCTAAGCATGCAAAAGAAGTTGCAGGTTTAATTGGAATGGTTTTGAGAAGCACTAGTCGAGTTAAAAGGGGTTTGGGAACTATTAGACAAGATGTTAATGTCAGCATTAGTAAAGGGGATAGAGTTGAAATAAAAGGTTTTCAAGATTTGAAAAGTATCACTAAAGTTATTGACAATGAGATTAATAGACAATTAAGTTTAATAAAACAAAAGAAAAAAATAAAAAAAGAAGTTAGAAGAGTAGAAGAAGATTTTTCAACTAGTTTTTTGAGGCCAATGCCTAGTGCTGCTAGAATGTATCCTGAGACAGATATTAAACCTATAATAATAACTGAAGCTAGACTGAAAATGATTGAAACTCCTACTTTGATTTCTGAAAGAGCTGAGGGTTTTGAGAAAAAATATAAATTAAATGCTGCAATCGCTAGGGAAATAATTAAAGAGAATATACCCTTTGATTATTATGCAGAGAAGTATAAAGTAAATTCTAAATTAATTGCAGATGTTTTAATTGAGATGCCTAAAGAGATTAAAGCAAGATATAACTTAGATGTTAAAGCTAAGAAAGAAGATTTTGAGAAAATATTTTTGAGTTTAGAAAATAAAATGATTAATAGGGAATCTGCTTTTGATATTTTAGTTGATGTTGCTAAAGGTAAGAAAGTTGATGCTAATAAGTATAAAAAAATGAATGCTAGTGAATTAGAAGACGAAATTAAAGTAATTGTAGAAGAAAACAAAGGAGCAAGCTTAAATGCTATAATGGGGGAGGTTATGAAGAGGTATAGAGGTAAGATTGATGGGGCTAAAGTTATGGAAATTATAAAGAAACTTTTATAAATTCTCTTCAGAATATAATCATAATGCTAAGAACACATACTTGCGGTGAATTAACCAAGAAAAATGTAGGTGAAAAGGTTAAGCTAGCGGGGTGGATTCACACTGTTAGAGACCATAAGAAAATAGGATTTTTGGATATTAGAGATAGGTATGGAATGACCCAGGTTGTTTATGATCCTATTAAAATTGGAACTTTAAGAGATGAGAGTGTGATTATAGTAGAAGGTAAGGTTGTGGCAAGAGGAGATAAATTCCTTAATAAGAAAATTCCTACTGGTGAAGTAGAAATTAAAGCAGATTCTATAAAAATTTTACATGAGGTAGAAAGTTTACCCTTTGAGGTAAATAAGGATAAAGATATTAGTGATGATTTAAAACTGAAATATAGGTATTTAGATCTAAGAAAGAAAGAAAATATTGATAAATTAGTGTTTAGGCATAAAGTTTTAACTACTGCTAGAGAATTTTTGAATAATGAAGGCTTTTTAGAAATTGAAACTCCTATGTTAGTTAGAAGCACACCAGAAGGAGCAAGGGATTATGTTGTGCCTTCAAGAGTAAACAAAGGAAATTTCTATGCTTTACCACAAAGTCCACAATTGTATAAACAGATTCTTATGATTGCTGGTGCTGATAAATATTACCAAATTGCTAGATGTTTGAGAGATGAAGATTTGAGACAAGATAGACAGCCAGAACATACCCAAATTGATTTAGAAATTAGTTTTGTTGATGAAAAAGATATTATGGATCTAGTTGAAAGAATGTATAAATATATTTTTAATAAAGTTTTAAATATTAAATTGAGCAAATTTTCTGTTTTGAAATATAAAGATGCTAAAAGTAAATATAAAACTGATAAACCTGATTTGAGAAAAGGCGATGATAAATTTTCTTTTTGCTGGGTTGTAGATTTTCCATTATTTGCTTATAATGAAGATGAGAAAAAATGGGAACCAGAACATCATATGTTTTCTATGCCAAAGGATGAACATATAAAATATTTAGATAACAAAAAAGATTTGGGCAAAGTTGAAGGTAAATTATTTGATCTTGTTTTGAATGGAATTGAATTAGGTAGTGGCAGTATTCGTATAAGCAATCCTGATTTGCAGGAAAAAATAATGAAAGTTATTGGTATGAGCAAGCAAGAAGCTAATGAGAAGTTTGGTTTTTTATTAGAAGCTTATAAGTATGGTGGTCCTGTTCATGGCGGAATGGGTTTAGGATTAGACAGATTAGTTGCTTTAATGCAAGGTCTTAATGATATTAGGGAAGTTATTGCCTTTCCTAAAAATAAAGCTGCACAAAATCCTATGGATGGATGTCCTTCAAAGATTTCTGATAAACAGCTGAAGGAACTTGGGGTGAAAGTAGATGAAAAGAAATAGATTAATTTTGCTTGGGTTAACTGCTATAATTTTTCTTTTGATAGGTTACTTTGGAGTTTGTAAATTATATCCCTGTAAAGTTTCACCTGTTATAGCTGAACCTGTTTATACTTGGAGTGTGTGTTCTATGAATCTTTTAGCCACAAAGTATATTCTAGGCATTAGCGAGATGTATTTTGGCTTAAGTTATAATCTAGGAAGATTTGTTGCTTTAGTATTAAATTGGGTGATTGCTTATTTGATTGTTATTGGTTTGATTTATGCTTATAATAAATTTAAAAAATGAGTTTTGTTTGGAAAAAAGTTGATGAGAAATTAAAAGGACAAATAGAGAGACAGGCAAAGAAAATTTTAGATGATTTTTCTGATTCTTTAAAGAAAATTGGTGAAGGTAAATTAAAATTTGGTTCTAAAAGAAAACAACAAACCAGAGATGAAGGCGAAGGAAGGGAGAATAAAGATTTTAGAAAGAAGTTTTTGAAATTAGTTCCTAAAGAAAAAGAAGGTTATGTTGTAGCTGAGAAAGGGGGTTGGTTATGATAGATGTTCATGTTCATTTAGGTGGAATTCCAGATAAAGGAAAGAAATGGGGAAGTTTTGCAGAATACAAGAAAATTGCAAAGAAAGTTGGAATAAAGAAATATTGTGTAGTGCCTATTGGATTACCAGAAAATTTTATTAAAAATACTACTCCTGATAATGAATCTGTTTTAAAACAAAAAGATAAGAATTTAATTCCTGTTTATTGGTTTAATGTTTTTGATTTACCTGAGAGTATTGATGAGAGATATAAAGCTATAAAATTCCATCCAGATATAGGAAAAATCAGTATAGATAATAAAAGAGTTGTAAACTTTGTTAAAAAAATAAATTTACCTGTATTTATTCATACTAATGAAAGTAAGGATTACTCTACTTTAGAAAAGAGTTGTAATTTAGCTAGAAATGTTGAAGTGCCTGTAGTAGCAGTACATTCTGGTTCTGTAACTAGAACTTTTTTTAAGTTAGATGGCTATAAATTTCCTAAGAATGTTTATTTTGAAACTTCTGGTATACAGTATTCAGTAATTTTAAAGAAAATATATGAAAAGTTTGGAGCTAAAAGAATAATTCTAGGTAGCGATTATCCTTTTGGAGATCCAAGAGTTTCTTTAGCTATGATTGAAACTTTGAATCCTACTAAAAAAGAACGAGATTTAATGGTAGAAAAAAATATTTTAAAAATACTATGAATATTGCTGAAATAAAGAAAAAGGATAAAGAAATTAATTCTTTTATTGAGATAAATGAAAATGCTAAAAATTCTGGTGGAAAATTAAGTGATATGTCTATAGCTGTTAAATCTAATATTTGCGTTGATGGTATGTTAACTACCTGTGCTTCTAAAACTTTAGAAAATTTTAGAGCACCCTATGATGCAGATGTTATTAAAAAAATAAAGAAAGGCGGAGCAGCTATTATTGGGATGACTAATATGGATGAGTTTGCAGCGGGTAGTTCTGGTGAAACTTCTTATTTTAAACCAACTCAAAATCCTGCTGCTTTAGGAAGAGTTCCTGGAGGTTCTAGTTCTGGCAGTGCTGCTGCAGTTGCTGCTGGTTTTTGTGATGTGGCTTTGGGAAGTGATACTGGGGGAAGTATTAGAAATCCTGCAAGTCATTGTGGTGTTATTGGAATAAAACCAAGTTATGGAAGAGTTTCAAGACATGGTTTAATTGATTTAAGTATGAGTTTAGATCAGATTGGAGTATTTAGTAAAAAAGTTATTGATGCTGCTAAAGTTATGGAAGTTATTGCTGGTAAAGGAGATCCAAGCACTTATGATCGAGCTGTACAAAATTATTCTAAATTTAATAAAATAAATGGATTAACTGTTGGTATAAGTGAAAATTTAATGAATTTATGTACAGATGAAAGGATTAAAAAATTAATTAAAGAAAAGATTGAAAGTTTAAAGAAAAAATATAATTTAGTAGTTGAGCCTATTAAGTTAAGATATGTTGATTTGGCAATTCAAGCTTATTATTTATTAGTTTATGTTGAGTTTTTTTCTGCTACAAGAAAGTTTGATGGTAGAAAATATGGCTTTAAAATAGAAGATGTTTGTGGTCCTGAAGTTTTAAGAAGAATTTTAGGTGGAAAAGAGATTAGCCAAGCAGAGTATAAAGGAACTTATTACAGAAGAGCTTTGAATGCTAAAGAATTAATTAGTAAAGAATTTAAGAATGCATTTAAGAAAGTTAATTTTATTTTAAGTCCAGCTGTTCCTAAATTGCCACATAAAATTGGAGAAGATATTGATATTAAAACAATGTATGCTTATGATGCTTTAACTATTCCTGCAAATTTAGCTGGAAATTGTGCCGGTGTAATTAATGCTGGTAAAATTGATAAGATTCCAGTTGGAATACAAGTTATGTGTGATAGTTTTAAAGAAGATACTATGTTTGATGTGTTAAAGGCTATTGAAGATGAAAATAAATGAATTAAAGGATTATTTAAGAGGAAAACATGATGTAACCTTTGAACAAATAGTTAAGGATTTAAAAATTAAGAAAGAAAATATTGATGAATTAAATAAGATGCTAGAGAAATTAGAGAAAGAGAAATGGCTAATTAAGGCTAAAACCGTTGAGGGTCATTATGAATATGACCCTTGGAATAAACAATATCTTGAAGATGAAAGTTAAAATTTGAATAGAACTTCTCTTATTTTGCCAACTTGCCAAATACACGCGTAAGGTATTTAAAGTTAGTTGGATTTAGTTATAGTGGAGGTGTAAATCTTGGTTTATATCATACAAAATCAATTAGAAAACTTGAAGAAGATTAAATTAAAGATAGATAGAGTATCTAATAAGATTAGTGAAAACAGAATTGATAAGTTTATGTCTTTATATTCTGATTATGAATTAGGAAAGAAATATCTAAAGTTTTTAAGTTACGAACTTGATAAATTTACTTCTCAAAAATTATCTAAAAAACTTTTATTGAGAGAAGCTCTTATTCGTACATGGTTTAATGGCGCCCATCCTTATTGTATAAGTTCCTTATTGAAGATTTATAATAAAAAATATCATTTAATTAAGAAAGAAATTCTTGCTTATCTTATAGGGTATGGATTTGGAGATGGGGGCTTAAAGTCTAATTTACTCGAATTTTTTATGTGTGGAACTAAACAAGATCTTAAAAATATTATAAAATATTTGAAGAAAAATATTAATTCTGCTTTAAATATAAAATTTGGAACTAATTATGGGGGGAATGTTATAAGGAATAAAGAGGGTAAATTAATACCTGCTAATTTTGGTGAAAGTTGGATAATTTATATTTATGATTCTGTATTTGCTAAATTATTACATGTTTATGGTTTACCTAAAGGGGAGAAAGTTTTACAAGAATTTTTAATTCCCGATTGGATTAAAAATAGTCCTAATAATATTAAAAAAGAATTTTTAGAAGCTTTATTTGAATCTGAACTTCAGAAGTATACAATAATATTTAATAAGAAAAGAAAGAAAATAGAAATATGTCCTATTAGCTTTGGTTTAGCTAAAATTAAGGAATATCAAACTAATCTGATTCAACTTTTAGATGAGATAAGGGGTTTGTGCATTGATTTAGGGATAAAATGTGGCCTTTGTGAATTACCCAAACTTAAAACTAAACGTAAAGATGGAAATACTACAATTTTTTCTAGATTTTACATCTCTATGTCCGCTCTTAACGTTTGTAAATTTGCAGATGTGATTGATTTTAGATTCCATAAAGAGAAAAGATTAGCTTTAGATAAGGCTGTTAAAGAAGCTAAAAGAAAATTGGGCTTATTTAATGATAGATTTATGAAATATGAAGAGGCAATAAATTTATATAAAAAGGGATTAAATTATTTTAAAATAGCTAAAGAGTTGGAAGTAAATTATATGGTTATAAGGGGTTGGATTAAGAATGAGTTTAAACCTTATTTATTTGAAAATGCTGATATTGTGGAGGAATTTTTAAATGGTAAAAATAGGGCTTGAAGTTCACTCTTATCTCAAAACAAACGAGAAGTTATTTTGTACTTGCAAGACTAATTACCAAAGAGTTAAACCTAATCTTAACATATGTGAGACGTGTACTGGAATGCCTGGAAATAAACCAATGCTCCCAAATAAAGCTGCAGTAGAGAAATGTATTGCTATTGGTTTGATGTTAGGTTGTAAAATAAATAAAGAATTTTTATTTCAAAGAAAACATTATGACTGGTCTGATTTACCTAATGGTTATCAAAAGACAATTTCTGGAGCTTATTCTGTTCCTGTAGGTGAAAAAGGAAAATTTTTGGGGATTAATATCAGAGAAGTTCATTTAGAAGAAGACCCTGCGAAATGGGATCCAAGAACTGGTTATGTTGATTATAATAGAAGTGGAATGCCTTTAATTGAAATTGTAACAGAACCTGAGTTTAAAGAACCTGAAGAAGTAAGGAAATGGTTGAGAAATTTAGTTATTACTATGGGTTATATTAAAGCTATTGATAAAGATGCTGGTGTTAAATGTGATGTGAATATTTCTTCTGGTGGTGAGAGAGTTGAGATTAAGAATTTAAATTCTCTTTGGAGTATTGTAAGAGCTATTGAATATGAGATTGAAAGACAAAAAACTGGAGAAGTTGTAAGAGAAACTAGGGCCTTTGTTGAGAAGGAGAAGGTAACTGTTTCTATGAGAAGCAAGGAAGCTGTTGCAGATTATAGATTTATTCCTGATCCTGATTTAGTTATTATTGATGCAAAAGATGTTGAAAAGATAAAGAAAAGTATACCTGAATTGCCACATAAGAAAGTAGAGAAGTACATAAAATATTTGAAAGTTGAAGAAAAAGATGCTAAAGTTTTAACTGCAGATATTTTACTTGCTGAGTTATTTGAAAAAGTTGCTAAGAAAATTGATCCTAAATTAGCTGTTAGATGGCTAGTTAGAGAAATTCCAAGAGTTTTACATTATAATAAGAAAAATTTAGAAGATTTAGAGATTGATGAAAGCCATATTATTGAATTGTTAGATTTATTACATAGGAAGAAGATTACTGAGACAACTGCACAAAAAATATTAGAGAAGTTAATAGAAAAACCATTTTCTGTAAAAGATTATGTTGCTAAGGAAGGATTAGTTGCTGAGTTTAGTTCTGAAAAGTTAGAAAGAATCTGCAAAGAAGTTATTAAAGAGAATAATAAAGCTGTAGAGGATTATAAGCAAGGTAGAGAAGAATCTTTACATTTCTTAATGGGTCAAGTAATGAGAAAGACAAAAGGTACTGCTGACCCTGAAGTTGTTAAAAAAGTTTTAAAGAAGTTATTATAATTATTTTTTTAATTTATTCTTGAAATACCATACGAAATAACCAACTCCTCCAATTCCGGCAAATATTTGTTTAGCAACACCTAATTCGAGATTGAAAAGAATTTCTATAAAAGCTCCTGTTAGATATATACCAAAACAAAGAATTGCTGGGTAAACCACCAAATTGAATCCATAATATCTAACGGTATCTTCATATTCTTTCTTAGACATTCTTTGATTCATTTTTTATTTAAATTTCCACTTACCGTTCTTCTGAATTACTTTACCATCAGCTATTATTTGTCCATTTTTTCTTAAATCACAAACAATATCCCAGTGTAAAGCTGATTTGTTTTTACCTTTACATTCTTTGTAAGCCATACCTAATGCTAGATGTATTGTTCCCCCAATTTTTTCATCAAATAATAAATCTTTTGTAAATTTAGTCACTTTTGTATTGCATCCAATACCTAATTCACCCACGTATTGTGCTCCTTTATCCATTTTTATCATAGCTTTTAAGAATTTTTCATTTTTAGTTGCTTTAGCTTTTACTACTTTACCTTTTTTGAATTCTAAGGTTATCCCTCTTACTTCATTTCCTGCTCTTATTGCCGGATAGGTGAATTTTATTTTTCCATTTACAGTTTCTCTTATTGGAGCATAGAACATTTCTCCACCAGGCATATTTTCTTTTCCATCATCAATAATTAATGGCCTTCCTTTAACTGACATAGAAATATCTGTTCCAGGAGCTTTTATCTGAATCATATTTGCTCCTTTGAATAAAGCATGTATTTTCTTTAATCTTTTAGATTCTTTTTTCCAATCCTGGTTTACTGCATTAAAAAAGAATTTTTGATAATTTTTTAAAGACATTCCAGCTTCTTTTGCTAAAGCAGGTGTGGGATATGCGGTAGTGACTCTTCTTATTTTCTTTTTTTCATTTACTATGTAATCTGATATTTTATTTGTTACTTTAGACCTAATTGCTAGTTTATCTGGATTAATATGCTGAAGGTCTCTTGTGTCCTTAGGAGCATCAATTCCTATTTCTGCTTGAGCTTTTTTAACTATATACCAAGTTAATTCTGGAAAATGTTTTAACTGCTCTTTAGAAGCATTTTCATAGTATATTTTAGACATACCTGGTAAACCTATACTTGTTATTGGATAAGCTCCTTTTTGGATTATCCTTTTATAGACTTCTAGAGTTAACTCTGGAGCTAAAGAAGAAGAGTCAAGCATTATGTGTTCTCCTTTTTTAACATTGATAGAATAATCCACCAAGGTTTTAGCCATCTGTTTTATTCTGTTCATAAATATTTATTAGAAATTGTTGTATTTAAATATTTCTTATAATAAATTAAAAATGGTATAGAGAATTCCTAAAGCAAATACAGTAATTAATAAAGTTCCTATGAGTTTACTTCCATCTGAACTATATTCTGGTTTTCTTTTTCCTAATTTTTTAGCTTTCCAAAACATAGAGATAATTAATATTCCTTCTATTCCTCCAGCAATACTACCAGTAATACCAATTGTTCCTATAAAACTTTTAATTCCTAATAAAAATAAACCAAGGGGTACAAAACAAGTTAATAACCAAGCTTTGTTATGAGATAACTTGTAATCATAAGAATACATTCCTTTTAGTGCTAAACCTAGAGTTAAGAAACTTGTTCCCATTGCAAATATTGCAAATAAGTTTCCAAATACAACCATATAATCCCCAATTAAATTTCCAAGACCTATAGTTGCAATTTGTGTTGTATTTAATCCTGTTGCACCAACTACTACTAATGCAAATATTAAATAAGCAAAGAATGGAATCAAAGAACCTACAATTATTGCTCTTTTTAGTTTCTTTCTATCTCTTGTTAAAACTTCTTTCATTTCTGGAACTGCTGCAGCACCTAAGAATGCAAATAAAATAACACCATAAGGAATGAATATATTTTTTATATCAAAGGTCATTAAGTTTACTAATTGTATTTTATTAACTGCAAAAGCGGAAATTAATAATACAATTGTTAGAACTATGAAGGATAACATTAATTCTAGTTTTTTTATCATCTTTAGGCCAACAAAAATAACAAAAGCCATAAATGTGAAGAACATTAAAGAAAAATGCAATGGAGAAGCACCAAATATTGCTGATAATGCTTCACCTTCACCAATAAGATATGCTATTAATGCACCATAAATACCAAAAATCATAGTAAAGGTCATTAATTTTTTACCAGTTTTTCCTAAATATTTTTCTGCATAACCTGTTAATTGGTGATTTCCATCTGTTCTTAGAACAACTTCACCTAAGCAAAGATTTGTTGTCATAATTGCCAAACCAAGTAAAGCAATCATAATTGCTCCTGTAAGAAAACCTGATTTTGCAACTACATACGGAATACCAAGAACTCCTGCCCCTATTACTGTTCCAACAAGAACTGCAATAGCTTCAAAATACCCCTCTTGTTTCATAAAGTAAAATATGGTTTATTAGTTTAAATTACTTTTGATAAAGCTTTTAAATGTTATAATAGTCTAATAGATTATGGGCTTGTAGTACAATCTGGATAATACAATCGGCTTCGGACCGATAGATCAAGGTTCAAATCCTTGCAAGCCCGTTTAATAATATTTATATAGATTGAGGCTTTTTGTTGAAATATGGAAAAGGAACTTGGCATAAGTGTTAAAAAAAACGAGGATTTTTCTGAATGGTTTACTCAAGTAGTTTCTGAAAGAGGTGCTAAATTAGCTGATGTTAGATATGGAGTACAAGGGTTTATTGTGCATAGGCCTTGGTCTTTTAGAATTTTAAGGAAAATCTATGAATTATTTGAAGATGAAGTAGAAAAAGATGGACATGAACCTTATTTATTTCCAACCGTAATTAAAAAAGAAAATTTAACTAAAGAAGAAGAGCATGCTGGTTTTGCACCTGATGTTTTTTGGGTTACAAAAGCAGGAGAAAATAATATGGAAGAGCCAGTTGCTTTAAGACCTACTGGTGAGACTCAGATATACCCGATGTATTCTTTGTGGCTGAGAAGCTATAATGATTTACCATTTAAAGGATATCAAAGCAGAATTACAACATTTAGAAATGAAATGGCTACTAGACCATTTATTAGAGGCAGAGAATTTATGTTTTTTGAAGCCCATGATGTATTTGAAACACATGAAGAAGTTATAAAACAAGTTAAAACTGATTTGAATATTTGTAAAAAAGTTATTTTAGAAGATTTGAAGATTCCATTTATGTTTTTTAAGAGACCTAAATGGGATAAGTTTAGAGGTGCAGAAGATACTTATGTGCCAGATACTGTTTTGCCTGATGGTAAAAGATTACAATTAGCTTCTACTCATGATTTAGGACAAAATTTTGCTAAAGCTTATAATATTAAAGTTAAAGACAGAAACGATGAAGAGCAGTATGTTTATCAGACTTGCTTTGGTCCTGGTATTTGGAGAATGATGGCTGCTTTAATTGGTATACATGGAGATGATAATGGATTAGTATTACCATTTGACATTGCTCCACTGCAAATTGTTATAATTCCTATTACTTTTTCAAAAAATAGATTTGATAATAAAAAAGTTTTAGATAAATGCAAAGAATTAGAAAAGAGATTAAAAGGATTTAAAGTTAAATTAGATGATAGTGATAATTCTCCTGGATTTAAATATAATCAGTATGAATTAATGGGTGTTCCTTTAAGATTAGAAGTTGGTCCTAAAGAAGTAGAGAAAAACGAAGCTACTTTAGTAAGAAGAACTGATAAAAAGAAAGTTAAAGTTGATTTAATTAATTTAGAAAAAGAAATCAGAAAACAAGGAGAGGAAGTTGACAAACAAATCAAATCCAAAGCAGAAGATTACTTTAGAGATAATACAAAAAATGCAGACACTTTAGTTAAATTAAAAGGTGTTTTAGAAAGACACAAAGGTTTTGTAAGAATTCCATTTTGTTCTGTAGATGAGGATGGATGGAAATGTGCAGAACAATTAAAAACAGATACTAATGGAGCAAATGTCTGCGGAACTTTATATCCAAATGCAGAAAAAGGGGAAGGTAAATGTTTGGTTTGTGGTAAGCCTGCTAAGTGGATGGTTTATGTTGCTAAATCATATTAAATACTTTTGAATACCAAGGAGCATTTCTAACTGTAGTTAAGAACTTTATTGTTTTTGTGTAAGTTCTACCTTTGCTGTCTTCATATATCATTTTGAATTTAGCATTATTTACTAAAGCTCTAGAATTTAATTTTAGTTTTAAGTTATCATAGCTTGTTAGTTTTTCTGCTTCGTAAATATTTTTACCATTTAAGTAAATCTTAAGATTGTATGCTGGATACTTAGTTGAAATTGTAAATGTAAGTTCTACTTCTTCATTATATTCCATATTCAGAGGTTTAATACTGGAGATATCTAATTCTGGAACGTTGATAATCTCTGGATTTATGTCTGCATATTTTATATAATTTTCATCCTCTACATAAATCTCTATTTCTGGTGCTGCCATAGTTTGTACTGTAATCTCTTCTGTTTTATCTACTGTAATATCCTGACAAATATCATGAATGCATAATTGAAGATCTTTTTTAGCACCTTTGTTTTCTATTTTACAATTAATATTGATATTTGATTTTGAGTAATAATCACTACTTTCTGGGAAGCAGGAAATTGTTAAATCTTTAAATGTTTTTTTAGTATCTTTACTTGAAGTTGAATCAACTCTTAGTGCTGCTTGTTCTTGTGTTAAAGAATTATAGGCATCTGATATTTTTACTGTTGTACTATCTGTGCTTCCAAATGAAGTTGTAACTTCTAAATCACTTGTGTATTGATAAGAATCACTTAAAGTTGGAAGTTTTAATAACCAATATATTGTTTTTTTCTCTTTTGGTTTTAAATATAAAACTGATTCTGCTGGAGAAGGTCCTTTTGACAAGTATATTTTAGGTATAATCGGATAATTAACCAAATTAGTTACTACAACTTTTACTGGAATGTAACTGTTGAATCCAACTTTTTCTGCTAAAGGTTTTATGTCCACAGAAACTGGGGGTGTTAACTGCCCATTTGTATCTTGTAGATAGGTATCTATATTTAGTTTAGATGGACTTAGTTTTACTCCATAAGATCTCCATTTGTAGTTTGCTGTTGGTCTTGAAGAATCTACTGATTCAATTAATTTGACATGAGAAGGATCAATCCAGCCAAATTGTCCTAAGGTAATATCAAATGGAATCCAACCATACTTTGGGAAATAAACTTCTGCCCAGCCATGGTTTCCCCAGCCACCAATCAAGTTAGAATGAACTGTTCCTCCTATGAATTTAGCAGGAATGTTAATTGATCTTAATAAAGAAATAAATATATTTGTTATTTCATCACAAACTCCTCTTCTATTCTGGTAAACCCATGAAGATTTTTGTATAGATTCTGCGGTTAAAGTATCTAAATCATATTCAATATTATAATTTGTCCAATTAGCTATTGCAAAAACTATTTCATATAAATTTGTTTTATCCCCTTTAAGTTCCTGAGCTTTTTTTGTTATTTCATAATTTATGTCTATATAATTTCCTGCTGCTGTATATTCTACTGCTGAAGATGGAATTGAGAATGGATGTTCTATTTTAGCTGTGATTTTTGGGATAATATTTTCTGTTTGTATTTCTGATTGTACATTGAAATATATTCTATCTGTTTCTAATTCCTGCCATTTAAGGGTTATTTCTTTTGTTATGGATGTTTTTGCTTTTGGTTCTGTGATTATATTGGTTTGTATAATTTTTTGTCTTTTATCTTCAATTGGCGATAGACTGATTACTGCTTTTAGCTCTTCTATTACTGGGTTTTGGGTTGTTGGGGTAACATCTATCTGAGAATTAATCGAGAAATTAAGATTTAAGGACTGATAATTTGAGAAATCCTGTGCTTGTACTAATGGTAATAAAAGTATTAATAAGATTATTAGCTTTTTAATTTCTTTCACCTCTATAGAAATTTTAGGTTTTGATGTTTAAAATTGTTATGGTAAGGTTTATTAATTGGAAATGTATACTGGAGTATATGAGTTTAGAGGGTATAATTAATGGAATAAAGAAGTTTAGCAGAGCTGTCGTTTTAGGTACTGCTTTGTATATGCCTTTTTGTGGTTGTGGAAGTTCTGGAGATGATAAGAAGAAAACTAATCCTCTAGTTACTGGTCCAGTTATAACTGATACACAAGGAGAAGCAGAAGTTGAAAATACTGATGGAAGTCATTTTGGTGTTATTGTAAAAGATGAAAAAACTTTAGATTTACTTCCAGATAAAACTGTTTATGTTATACATGGGTCTGAAGAAGTTTATGTAGTTGATAAAGATAAAAATTTTATTTCATTTTTTCAAATTTTTAAAGATTCAATTGATCCTAGTTTAGATGTTTTACTTTCAAGTTTAGCTGATAGAATTGATGATGGTTTATCTGAATATAGAACTGGATTTCATCATGAAGAAATAAGTTGGGTTGAAGAGCCTATTAAAATAAATGAAACACCCGTTCCTTTATCAGGATTAGAACAATTTTATAGTACTTATGAAGATCCTCTTGATTCTTATGCTTTAGTTTTAGAAGTTGCAGGTAATTATTCTGTAATTGGTATGTTTGCAAAGGAAGCTTGGGAACTTAGACAAGATTTAATAGAAAGTGCTTGTCCTGTTGCTGAATTATTAGGAATAAATCCAGATGAAATTTTTTATGATATTTATAGAGAACCAACAAGTGGACTTTTATTTCATAGAAGAGTTGATGGGATTCCTGTGCTTAATATTAAACCAACTGTTGAAATAGATTTTATAAGGGGTATAAAAGGAGGGAATATTCCAATTACTTATTTATTAAGTGATGTTGATGGAGATAATTGTGATATTATTGTTGAATATTCTACTGACGGAACAAATTTCTTTCCTGCAACTAGTTCTGGTGGAGATGGGATTACAAATTTATTAGCTGATATGGATGGAGAAAAGTATAATTTTATTTGGGATTCTTCTACTGATGAAATAGCTTTAGATACTCTACCTCAGAAAATATTATTCAAAATTACCCCTAATGATGGCTCTTCTGATGGATTAGAAGATGGAATACATTTTGGTGTAGATAATAATCCTCAGATACTTTTATCTAATAATGAAAAAGATTCAGGAGTTGTAGACTTAGCAATAGATTCTTTAGACAACCCTCATGTGGTCTTTATGCAAGTTGAATCAATGATTAATACAAACATTATTTATACCAAAAATATTGGAAGCTGGTTTCCTTTAGGGGATATTTCCAATAATACTACCCTCTCTAATTCACCAAGAATAGTAATAGATTCTAATGAAATTATTCATACAATATGGCTTGATGCTTCTCCAAGCAATTATGATGTTTTTTATTCTAAATACGATGGTTCTTGGTCTGTTCCAGAAAATATTTCTAATAGTTCAACTAATTCTTATCATCCATGTTTGACATTAGATATGAATGATTTTTTACATGTTGCATGGATGGAACTTGGTTCTCCTTATCAACAAATTTATTATTCAAAATTTTCTGGAAGTTGGTCTATCCCAGAAGATATTTCTAGTACTCCCTATAATTCAAATTATCCTAATATAATCCCAGACCTTTTGGGTAATCTACATGTTACATGGGATGAAAATAGATCTGATAAATGGGATATTTTTTATTCTAAATATAATGGTTCTTGGTCTGTTCCAGAAAATATTTCTAATAGCGAATATGGGTCTGGTTTTAATAAAATGGCTATGGATTCAAGTAATCAATTATATGTTGTATGGCAGGCTAAAATGGAAAGTGAAATTGAAAGTAGTCCATGTGATATTTTTTATTCTAAATATACTGGTTCTTGGTCTGTTCCAGAAAATATTTCTAATGATAATGCAAACACCCATGGGGTTCCTTATATTATCTTAAAAGATAACCTACCTCACGTTTTTTGGGTCGGTTTAACCTCTGAGTCTCAAGATATATATTATTCTAACTACGAAGGAAAATGGAACTTTCCTAAAAATATTACCCATAATTCCGGAACTTCTGGAGAGATGGTTATTAAGTTTGATTATTCTAATGAGTTTCATATGGTTTGGAGTGAGAAAAATTCCTCAACAAATTTTTGGGAAGTTTATTATAAGAAAATGAAACCTTAATTTATTCTCAAATTGTTATAATTAAGCATAATAATATTTATATAGTAAATACAACATCTTGTATCTAAATTAAAATAGACATACTATATACAGGTGATTCAAAATTAAATGCCCTTATTGCGGTAAAGACAATAGCAAGGTTACTGACAAGAGAGAAGTAGGCAGTGCAGAGTTTACGAGGAGAAGAAGAGAATGCCTCAAATGCAATAAAAGATTCACAACATACGAACGTGTTGAATATGATTTAATGGTTATAAAAAAAGATGGAGGACGCGTTCCTTATAGCAGAGATAAATTAAAAACAGGGTTGCTAAAAGCTTGTGAAAAAAGACCTGTAAGCAGTGAAAAAATAGATAATGTTATTGATTATATTGAAGGAAAATTAAGAGCAGAAAATACTAATGAAATTCCAAGCAAAACTATAGGTGAATTAGTTATGAAGAAATTAAAATCTTTAGATAAAGTTGCTTACATAAGATTTGCATCTGTATATAGAGATTTTGCTGATATACAAGATTTTCAAGATGAGTTAAAGAGGTTAAATAAGTAGAATGGTATTAGGACAAACCGAATTTAAGGCGGTTAGGAAAAGAGATGCTTCTTTGGATCCTTTTAATAGAGAAAAAATAGTTGATGCTATATACTCTGCAGCTGAAACGGTTGGTGGAACTGATAGAAAAAAAGCAGAAAAAGTTGCAGATAGGAGTATATCCTTACTTCTTGATAAAAGATTAAAAATCCCAAGTGTAGATGATATAACCAATGCTAATATTCAAGCCTTAATAGAAGAAGGTTATGATGGTACTGCTAAAGCTTACGAAGTTTATTCTAATAAAAGAAAAAGAGTTAGAGAAAAATTACAAATTGCTGGAAGGTCGGAGTCAAGTAACACAACAGACCAATTTTTGATGGTTAGTTCATTTACAGATGAAATGGCTCATCCTTGGGATAAAGAAAAAATTGTAGAATCTTTAGTAAAAGATGCAGATCTTGATTTACAAAAAGCTAGAAAAATTGCAAAAGTAGTTGAAAATAATATTGTTTTGTCAGAATTTTCAATGATTACTACTAATTTGATAAGGGAATTAGCCTCAGTTGAAATGCTAAGATTGGGACTTCATGAGAATGCAAATAAATATTCTAATCTCATACTTCCAAAATCGGATTTGGAGGCTATGCTATTTGAAAAAAGTTCTGAAAATAGTAATATTAAAGCAAATAACCCTGGAGCAGTTGAATTTAGTGTTTGGGGCAGAGTGAGTAAGCAATATGCTTTAGACGATGTGTTCTCAAAAGAGGTGTCAAGAGGTAATAATCTAGGGATTAATCACCTTCATGATATGGATCTAATAGAAAGGGTCTATTGTTCTGCTCATTCTATTGAAGCTTGGAAAAAAGATGGATTAAGATTGGATAATCTGCAAACTTCTTCTAAACCACCAAGTCATACAGAAACTTTAACTGCTCATATAAATACTCGTCTTGCAAGTTTGCAGGCATACTATGCAGGAGCATTGGGTCTTTATGCTCTTAATGTTTTTTATGCCTCTTTAATTGAAGCTGATTTGAGAGAACTTGGAAGTAAAAAAATCTATACTAAATTGGAAGAACTACAAACTTTGAAAGAAAGAGCGAGTAGCAATAAAGATCTAGAAATGATTTTATCTGAAGAAGAATCTAAACTAAAGTTCTTATTGAATGATCCTATCTCTGCATTAACTGAGAATGAAATTGATGGAACTATATACCAAGAGGCACAAAAAATAATCTTTTCACTCTCACAAAACGCTTTCTCTAGAGGAGGGCAAACATTATTCCTTGATGCAAATATCCATTCAGGAACCCCTAAATTTTTAGAAAATGTTTTGGTTGTAGGTCCTAAAGGTAAATATATTTTAGAAAAAGATGGAAGAAGAGTTTATATTGATGAAAGAAAATTAGATGAAACTACCCCTACAGGGTATAGACTTTCAGAGTATTTTGATGCTTCTACAGGGAGAGTTGTTGCAAGAGATAAATTTGATATATGGGAAGATCCTGTTACTAAGAAAAAGGTTCCTTTAATGAGTAGGGAAGAATTTTTAGAAGAAGATGAGGAATTACTTACCTATGGAATTTATAATGAAGATAGAGGCTATCATTTAGTAGGAAGATTTGCTAAGAGTTTGTTTAGGGTGTGGAAGGAAGGGGATGCTGATGGAAATCTATTTTCATTCCCTAAATGTAATTTTCATGTTGATAACGAAACTCTTACAAACCCGAAGCAGAGAGAGGTTTATGAATCTGCGTGTGATCTATCCAGTGCGAATGGAAGCACTTATTTTGTTTATGATAGAGATAAAGTTACTCTTGCCGCCTGTTGTAGATTGAGAACAACTTTAAGTGATCCCTATGTTTTGATGCATCCAGAATCAGTTAGATTTTGTGGATTCCAAAATGTTACAGTTAATTTGCCTCAAGCAGCATATAGAGCTAAGAGAAATGGTAATGGTTCTCTTGAAGATTTTATCAAAGAAGTTGATTATGCTATGGATCTGGCAATGCAAGCTCATCTACAAAAGAAAGAATTTATTGGTCATCTTCAAAAACCAGGCTTACCTCACTGGCAGATGGGAAAACCCACTTCTGATGGTAAACCCTACATAAATCTTGATGAAGCAACTTATATAATTGGTTTAATTGGATTAAATGAAGCTGTACAAGCATTGAAAGGTAAAGAGTTACATGAACTCTCTCCAGAGGAAACAGAAACCTATGCTTTAGGTACTATTGTGCATATGCGCTTGAGATCAGATGAGTTTTCTAAAAAGTATGGATTAACAGTCAAGTTAGAAGAGAGTCCTGCTGAATCTGCTGCAAGAAGATTCGCAAAAATAGATTTAGAAAGATATCCTGAATCAAGAAATTATATTAAAGGAGATATTGACGGAGATAAAGCTTATTATACTAATTCTATACACTTTAGAGCAGATGCCCCAGTTGATTTAGTAACTAGAATAAAATACCAAAGTTTATTTCATCCAATAATTGAAGCAGGAGCTATAGTTCATGGTTTTGTTGGAGAAGAAGAACCAAGTTCAGAGGCGATCTCTGCTTTAGTTGAGAAGACTTATAAAAATACTCAATGCGCCCAATTTACAGTTAGCCCAGAATTTACTTTATGTAAAAGTTGTTCCTCTCTTCATAGAGGCTTACTTGAATCATGCCCTAAGTGTGGGAATGAAGATAGAGAAAGCTTGATTCATGAGGCAAGGATAGTTGGTTATTTTAGTGAATTAAATGATTGGAATCCTTCAAAACTTGGAGAAGGGGAAGATAGGCATAAAGGAAATTATACAATTATGGGTTCTAAAGAAACCATTAACTTTAAACTTCCAACATTACAACCAGAGCAGGATAGTGTTACAGGGTATTTATTAGCAAAACAAAATTGTGCCATCTGTGATAAATTTGAATCCATTTTAGAAAGAGAGCAAAATAATATAGAGAAAAAATATAATCAAACTTTAGTTGTTAAAAAATATTATGCTGATAAAGAGGACGGATTAAAAAAATTACTTATTGGTAAAGTTAATCCTACTAGCTTACCTTCTGTGATCTTTGTATCCCCTGATGGAAACGAGTTGGGGCGCATTGAAACAGAGTATAATGATGGTAGGGCTGTTGGAAATTCTGTTATGAAAGAAGTTAAAGATATACTACAGAAGTATTATATAAAATGAAGATTAGTGGATGGAATAAAACAACACTTTTAGATGGCTATTCTAGAAAAGTTTTTACTGAAATTTTCACTAATAAATGTAATTATAGATGTCCTGCTTGTCACGCTAAAAATTTATTTGAAAATGAAAGGGATATTAATAAAGAACTCTTTTTTGATTACATAGATACTAATAAAGATTTTTTTGATGGGGTTGTGATTTGTGGAGGAGAACCTACTCTAGAACTTGGTTTAGAAGACTTTATAAGAAGAATTAAAGAAAAAGGTTTAGCAGTTAAACTTGATACTAATGGGAGCAATTTTGAAATTTTAGAAAACTTATTGAAAAAAGAATTAATTGATTATGTTGCTATGGATGTTAAAGGACCAAGGAATCTTTATCCTAATCTAGTTGGAAGAGATTTTATTGATTTAAGAGACAATGTTGAAAAAGGTATGAATTTAGTTTCTATGTTTCCTGATTATGAATATAGAACCACAGTTGTGCCGGTTGTTAGAGAAGATGAAATAAGTTTTATGACTGTAGCTGAAGCTGTTGATACTGCTAAATTTATTGTTGAAACTACAAATATTAATGATCATAAATATTTTTTACAGAAATTTGTCCCTCAAGAAGGTGGTTTGCTTGATTTTAGGTTAGAGAAATTTCCTGAAACCCCTAAAGGATTATTGCTGGAAATGAAAGAAGCTGTTAAAAAATACCTCCCTTTGGTTAAAATAAGAGGAGAGTAAAGCTTTTAAATAAGTTTTTTAGACTTAGTTCTATGAAAATAACTAAAAAATCCAAGATCTTGGAAGTTGTACAAAATCATCCAGAAACTATGGAAGTTTTCCAAAATTATGGTTTACACTGCATTGGATGCATGGCTGCACAGTTTGAAGATTTAGAAACTGGTGCTAAAGCTCATGGTATTGATGTAGATAAGTTAGTTAAGGATTTGAATAAGAAAATTAAGAAATAGCTTTTTTGAAGTTCTTTATAAATTTATTAAAATCTTCTTTTAATATGTTTCCACCACAAGCCAATTCATGCCCGCCCCCATGACCGTCAATACCTTCTAGTGCTTTTTCTAATGGTTTTTGTATTAATTTTTTTGATGATCTAATACTCATCTTTATTCTTCCATCTTTTTCTCTACCAATAATATTTATTTTTTTTGGAAATTTAAAAAGAAGCTCATTACTTAGTTCACCGGTAAAACTCATCTTTTTAGAAGGATAAATAAAAACTAGTAAACTATCATCAGTTTCTGTATTGCTTGCCTGCTCTAGCAATTCGTTGTATTCTTTTTCTATTTTCTTAATATTTTTTAATAAGTATTTCCCGTTTTCTGTTTTTCCTTCAAGCAAATCATAAGGATCATTTATTTTTAGCAAAGCATTAATATTTTTCTTAACATCAGAAGTTTTTCCTTTTATAAGAAAATTAATTATTCTGCATAATCTGCCAAATTTTGTTTTGAATAAAAGTTCTGGCTGAGTAGTTTCTTTTCCAAATAAGTCAGGGTATGATTTTTTTAATTCTGGAAGAAAATCAGGAACCTGCCAGTCTCCGATTATGCCTAATGCAGCTATCCATTTATCTTGATTTACAACTCTATAACACCAATAGCTGGCAGATCTAGAATCCTTTATATTTTCTAATCTCGGATTAAAATATTTTACACCCATTCTTTTTTCTGGAGGATGGTGGTCAATCCAGATTATTGGAACATTTACCTTATCTATAAATTCCTGCTCTATTAAAGCCATATCTAATACAAAAACTTTGTCTGGATGATACTCTTCTACTTTTCTTACATATTCTTCTGATAAATTTGGAGTACTTTTTAATATAACTCCATACCCTTTTCCTAAGTATTTCCTTAACAATAAATAGCTACTAACCCCATCTGCGTCATCATGGTAGAAAAATAAAGGGTTTTCAGACTCTTCTAAATACGTTCTTATTAGCTTTAACTGCTCTTCTGATATCATCTTTTGAAAGCAAGCTTAATTTGTTTTCTGCCCCACCCTTTTCTTAATAGAGCTTTTTTAATCTGCCTGTCTGAATAACCATTAGAGCGGCTTTCATTAATAAAGTTTGTTATAGAACCTAGTCCTGTTGGTGCTGTAGCTGTTATTTCTTCTTTTTTAGTATCTTGTAGTCTTCTTATGTTTACTTTGTTTATTTTCTTTTGCTGTCTTTTTTTATCCAAATTTCTTAGTTTTGTTCTTAATCTGCTAAATATTGATTTTTTATCATCAAATTCTGCTAGTGGAGATGCTCTTTTTTTATTTTTTGTTACTGCAAACACAATAAGGGTTATAATAATTAAAGCTAAAATAGTTAATGAATAATACCAGTTGTCTATTATTGGGTCTGTAATTTTTGTTATATATCCAGTTAATTTATTTTCTTTTACTTTACAAAGCCCTTCATCACAAGCTTCATTCTCTGAACAGGTTACATCTTCTGGACAAGTTAAACAATCTTCTCCAGATTCTACTTGATCATTTCCACATTCAGCGGGTACTGTTTCAGATGCTGAAGGCTCTACTGTAATAGACCACTCTCTTGCATCTTTATCTAAATCTTTTTCTGCAATTACGTTTATTGTATGAGTTCCAATATCATCTGACATTGGAGTGTATCTAAAAGAATCAGAAGTTTCATCTTGTAAACTATTATCTAAATACCATTTTACATCTGCATTTTCTAGATTTGTTTCTATTGAGAACACTTTAGAAGTTCCTCTTGTTATTGTTACTGTAGATGAGGAAGGTGTTGATGAAATTATTTCTAATACATAGGAAGATGTAACTCCACAAGAAGCTGATTCTGCTGGTTTATCCTCTGTTGTTCCGCAACCACTATCATCTGTACATGTCCTTGTTTTATATCCCTCTTCTTCACATTCTGACCAAACAGTACACTCCCAATCCTCTTCACATCCTTCAGTACATGATTGAGTTTCTGCTGGTTTAGTACTAGTTGTTCCGCAATTATTATTATCTGTGCATGTTCTAGTTTGTTCTCCACTTGTACAGCTTGACCATGAAGTACACTCCCAACTTTCTGTACATGCTGTTTGAGATACTGTTAATTTTATTTCATTTGAAAAGATACATTGCGGCACAGGATCACATGCTCTGAATTTTATTTTTTCTGTTCCCCACCATCCAGCTGGTTGTGAAAAGCTTACTTGATTTGAACTATCTATATTAACATTAATATTAGTATTTCCTGAAACAGAATAAGTCATTGCTTCTGAATCTGGTTCTGTAAAATAAGTATCTAAATCAAAAGCATTTGATTTAGATGCATCTTTGTTCCATGTTTGATTTGAAATTGGACCAGAAAACGTTGGTGGAGAATTAACATAATTTATTGCAAATGTTTTATTTGCTGGAGCCCAGGCATATCCAGTTCCACTAATCACTTTACAATTCCATTTATAATCTCCATTGTTTATATTGTGAATAACAAATGATACATCTGTATTATTCTGAGGATTTGAATTAGTTGCTACTAAACTCCATAACCCAGAAGTATCAGAATATAACCTAATCTGTATTAAGTCAGTTCCTAATGGTTTACATTTTAGAGTGACTGAATTAGAATCAACATATACTGCTCCGTTTGGAGGCGATGTTAAGCTTATACTTAATGCAGATACACAAGATATTGATAAAAGTAGAACTATTAAGTATATTAGCCTCTGTTTCATAGAAATCTTCAAAGAAATTTAATTTATATATTTTATCAACAAGCTTTATATATATTAGAAAATAGCTTGATTTTATGATTGAGAGCATACCCTGGACTAAGGTTTTTATTTATGCTTTTATTTTGTTAATGATATATATTTTTGTTAAATTGACTAATCTAAGATTCTTTGGAAGGCCTGTTTTAAACATTAAATGGAGAATAGCTATTGCCCTGTTATTTCCGATTGTACTGGTTATTGGACTCTTATTTGGAGCAGTAATATTTGCGATTGTGTTAGTTATCTTATTGGTATTGTATATTGGTTCTTTATTTGGTAAAAAGAGAAAAATAGTAATCAAATTTTAATAAGCGATTTCTATATCTACAAATTTCTTTTCATTAACCCACCCAGGTCCTGTATAACCTACGGCTCCATAATAAGAATGTAGTCCTCCGTGAGCATCTAATACATAATATCCATTGTTTTTTGGAGCATTTTTAATTCTAATAGCAGAGTTATCTTCTATTTCTGGTTCTTTGTAATATTCTGCATCTCCAAATTGATTTACTTTTCCAGAGCTTTCTAAAATATAATATCCCTTAGGTATTGCAGCAATTGAAACTGCTGATTCTACTGTTCCGAGATAGACAGCATCTCCAAATGCAGATAGTGCTCCATCAGAAGCAATTACATAATAACCATTTTCTGTTAAATCAAGGTCTACATAAGTTCTTTTTTCAGATGGATATCCATATTCTATTACATCTCCAAGTGGATATATCTTTCCAGACTTATCTAAAATGTAATAACCTGTTTCTGTTGCCTTAATTGCTACAGGATCACAAGAAAGTGGTTTTCCATAGTATTGTGCAGAGCCTTTTGTGTACACTTCACAATTTTTATCTAAAATATAATAACCACCTTTTGTAATTTCTAAATCTACTGCTTCAGCTTCTATTGAACCATAATCAATTGCACTACCTTTTGTATAAACTTTTCCAGTATTATCTAAAATATAAACTCCTTTTTGTTCTACTACTTTTCCTGTTGGATTCATTAATTGTGCTGTTGCGAATAATAGAATTGCTACAATTACAATAAGAAATGTTCTCACCACTGAATTCATGATTAAATAAATATTAAGGAAGTATTAAAAGATTACTGTTTTTGGCGCTGGTGCAACCCTCAAAAATTGAGTAAAAATTAATTGATTTCTATCGAGATTATAAGCAATTAATTTTCTTACCAATTCTACTTTTTGAGTTGCACAAGTTATAAAGCATCATCAATAAATTTTAAATAATCAGAATACCTTTCTTTCAATATTACCCCCTCTTTTGGTTTCTTTATAGAACTCTTAAGAGGTTTAATTTTTTAAAAAATTATAGGGTTGCACCAGCACCCTGTTTTTTAGCTGTTCTTAATCTTCTTTTCATTGATTTGGTTCTCCAGTAATGTGCCCTTTTACTTGGTCTCATTTTTTCTGAACCTTTTCCTTTGTTTCTTAATCCTCTAGACTTTCTACCTGAAGAAGTTTTTCCTTTGTAAACTCTACCTTTTTCTTCTGTTATCCATGCTAATTGTTTATCTTTTTTTATTACTGGACTATTTGGATCTACTAAAATTACTTCAAACCAATAATGTTTTCCATCTTTTGCTAAAAAATATGAATTAAGAACTTCAAAATTATGTATTTTTTTCTTCGCTCTTTCTTCAGCAATTTGCTGATAGTTTTTATCTAAAACTTTTCTTCTTCTGTAATGTTTTGGTCTTCTTCCACCTTTGAATAGAGGTCTCATCCTTCTTACAATAGGAAGCTTTACTCTTACTAATAGAATACCTTGTTTTGCTCTATATCCCAAAGATCTTGCTCTATCTAATCTTGTAGGTCTTTTAATCTTAATTACAGAAGGCTCTCTTCTCCACTTAATCATATCTTGCTTAATACTTTTAGAATTCTTTTCCCAATTTTCTCTTATGTATTTGTATATACCCATTTTAGCTTCCTTTTTTAATGAATTTTGAGGTTCAGGTAAGCAACTACCCACATTCCTTGAAATCATTGTAGATTTATGGTATTTAAAGGTTACTATAAAAAAAACATTTGAGCTATATCTAATACAGAAGCAATTACAAAACTTATAGGTAAGACTGTATAGGAAACTTTAAAGGATAATATTAGCATTATGGCTAGTATACCCAGCCTGCCAACACATAAAGCTATTTCTCTAAACACAAAATACTCTACTGTTTTTTTTGATTTTTTAGCTTTGTTATACACTCTTGCAGTGTAAGGTATATCTACTAATGTCCAAGCAATACCCCCTAACATACCTACACCAAATATTTGGATTATATTTTTAACAAAAAGTTTCATTATCCAAGCAATACTATGACTTATACTTCCTATTTGAATCAAAGAAATCTTACTCATTTTATCTGAATAGCTTCCTATCATATAGATGAAAAATACCATCATAATTGATGAAGCAGAACTAATAGACCCTAAAGAGAAATATGTTTTTAAAATAAAGAAAACAAATAAGGTCCAAGATAAGTAAATCATAGCTCTTGCACCATAAATAGCATAACCTATTCCGTCTTTGAGATATTTCTTTCTGAAAATAGCTTTCCAATCAAAAGGAGTCTTTTTGTAGATTTCTTTTGAAAAAAATAATGGCACTGCTGAAAGTAAAAGCAATATTCCAGTAATTATAAATAATAAGTGGAAAGATAAGAAAGTTAAAATTAATCCTCCTACAAATGGCCCTAATGCACTAAACAAGGTTGAGAGTGCAAACCATACTCCTACTTGTTCCCCTCTATGATCTTTTGATGAGGATAATGAAAAGTCTGTATGAAAAGATATCCAGAAAGAAGCATCGGCCATTCCACCAATTGCTGCAATATATTGTAGTGGAATATTATATACGGGCAATAAATATAGCAATAAATAATGGATAATTAAAAAAGGTATAGAAAATAAAATCATATGTTTAAATCCAAACCTAGCTGATAGTTTTGCTGTTAAAGGGGAGAAAGCTGCAAAGACTGCAAACATTACAATGTAGAAGAAAAGCAATTCTTGTATGCTATAACTAAGCTCTTTGATAAAATAAATTGGTATGAAAATACCTACCATAGATAAAGCTAAAGAACGAATAAAAATACATATATATATTTCAGATAATTCTTTGTTTATTATAAAATTTAAAAGATGAAATTTGTTGTGATTATCGTTCATAATTATAAGAAGGATTAGTAGTATAAATCATTTTCTGATTAGGCTCTTAATTCTTTTAACTATAGAAGGCTTTTTCATTCTAGGAGCTGTTTTAAATGCATAACCATATCTGTTAAACCAAGTTAAATTATTTATTGGAATTCTCTTGTGTGACCTATATTTTTCATCAGGATGAGGATGGCCTATAGGTAAAAGAGCATAAGGTTTTATATTTGCAGGCAATCTTAGTATGCTGGATATTCTGCTATCATCAAATCCATCTACCCAACAAGTCCCTAACCCAACTTCTGCTGCTTTTAACATAATATAAGTAGCAATTATAGATGTATTTTGTATGCTGCATAAATCAGATTTTTTCTTGTATTTTTTTGTTAGATTAACATCTGCGCATACCACAATTATAGCCGGAGCAGTATGAAGCCAGTTTTGTCCTAAACAAGCATTTACTATTTCTGCTCTGATTTTTTTTTCTGTAACAATTATTAATCTCCAATTTTGTATGTTTCCAGAAGATGGAGCTTCTTTAGCAATCTCTAAAATTCCACCAATAGTTGCTAATTCTATTGGTTTATCAGTAAATCTCCTAATACTCCTTCTTTTTAGAATAATCTTTGTTAAATCCATAAAAAGGTTTAAATTAACGAAAATATATAAATGTTTTTATGAGGTATGAGGATTTAGTTGGTTTTTATAAAGAGTTAGAAAGTACTACGAAGAGATTGGTTAAAAGAGATATTATTGCTAATCTATTAAAAAAGAGTTCTGAGGAAGACTTAAACTATGTTGTTTATTTATTACAAGGAAGAGTTTTTCCAAAACATGAAAGAAAAGAGATTGGTTTTTCTTCTAAATTAATGGTTAAAGCTATATCAAAAGCTAGCGGACATACAACTAATGAGGTAAACTCTGGATGGAGAAAAACAGGAGACTTAGGTAAAGTTGCAGAGAATTTTATAGCAAGCAAGAAACAAAGAACTTTGGCAAGTCATACCTTAACTGTTAAAAAAGTTTGTGAAAATATCAGAAAATTAGTAGAATTAACAGGTGAAGGTACTGTTGGAAGAAAAGTAAGTTTAGTTTCTGAATTACTTACTTCTTCTAGACCTGATGAAGCAAGATTTATTGTAAGGACGGTTATTGGAGATTTAAGAATTGGTGTTGCTGAAGGAGTTTTAAGAGAAGCTATTGCTAAAGTTTATGATTCTGATGTTAAAGAAGTTGAGAAAGCTTATAATTTGGTTTTAGATTATGGTGAGGTTTGCAGGATGGCTAAGGATAAAGTATTAGGCAAGGCTAGTTTGATTCCTGGAAGACCTACTAAAGTTATGCTGGCTTATAGAGTTCAAAGTCTTGCAGAAGCTTTTAAAGAGGTTGGTAAACCTGCTTTGTTTGAATACAAACTTGATGGATTTAGAGTTTTAATTAGCAAAAAAGATGATAAGATAGTTTTATTTTCAAGAAGAATGGAGAATGTCACAAATCAGTTTCCAGATGTTGTGCAAGAAGTTAAAAAATATGTTAAAGGCACAAGTTTTATTTTAGACACAGAAGTCGTTGGCTATGATAGAAAAACTGACAAATATTTGCCATTCCAAAAGATCTCCCAAAGAATTAGAAGGAAACATGATATTGAAAAAATGATAAAAGACTATCCTGTGGAAATTAATGTATTTGATGTTTTATATTATAATGGTAAAACTTATACCAAACATACTCAAAAAGCGAGACGCGATTTATTAAAGCAAATTGTTAAACAAAAAAAGTCTGATGTTGTGATTACTACGTCTTTGATAACTGATAATGAAAAAGAAGCAGAAAAATTCTATAGAGATTCTTTAAAGGCAGGCAATGAAGGAGTAATGATTAAGAATTTGGAAACTATCTACAAACCTGGAAGAAGAGTTCACGGTTGGGTTAAGTTTAAACCTGTAATGGAACCTTTGGATTTAGTTATTGTTGGTGCACATTGGGGTGAAGGAAAGAGAGCTAAGTGGCTAGCTAGTTTTGATTTAGCTTGTAAGTCTGGTGATCAGTTCTTAACCATTGGAAAAGTTGGTTCGGGTATTAAAGAAAAGACAGAAGGTGTTACATTTAAGCAGTTGACAAAGGAATTAAAACCTTATATCACTGAAACAAAAGGAAAACATGTTAAAATAGAGCCAAGATTAGTTGTTGAAGTTGCTTATGAAGAGATACAAAAGAGTCCAACTTATACTTCTGGCTATGCTTTAAGATTCCCAAGGATAATTCAATCAAGAAAAGAAACAAAAAGTGTTAGAGAAACAAATACTTTAGCTGATGTAAAAAGATTACATGAAGGCCAAAAAAAGAAATAGAGTTCTTTAAAACAAAAATGTTTATATAGGAGTATAATCTAATCACAACTTAGTGATATATAAGTGCAGTAGTAAAAAACAGAATATATTCATAAGTGGTACTTATAATTTTTAAAAAAGAGGGGTGATTTTACCTAGGAGGTAAACTTAATGATTGTAAAGGATGAGTTTTTGAATAAGTTAAGACATTACTTCGGTTTGAATCTTTATGAAGTAAGGATTTGGACTGCTCTACTTTCTCGAGGAGTTTCTACAGCTGGAGAATTGTCTGACATTGGAAACGTTCCTAGGTCGAGGGCATATGATGTGTTGGAAAGCTTAGAAAAGAAAAGCTTTATCACAATGAAATTAGGTAAGCCAATTAAATATTTGGCTGTTGAACCTAAAGAGGTTCTTGAGAGAGCAAAGAAATTAGTTAAGAGAACAGCAGAAATTAAAAGCAAAAAGCTTGATAATCTGAAAGGTACCGGTGTTCTCAAAGAATTAAATTCTCTTTTCAATCAAGGTATAGATTATGTTGAACCTACAGATTTATCTGGAGCAATAAGAGGAAGACATAATATTTATACACATCTAGAAACAATGATAAAAGCTGCAACTAAATCTGTGACTTTGGTAACAACTTCAAAAGGAGTTTTAAGAAAAACAGAAGCCTTGAAACCTGAGTTAGAAAAATTATTTAAGAAAGGTGTGAAGATTAAGGTTGCTGCACCAGTTACTAGCGAGACAAAAGATGCTATCAGAGAGTTAGCAAAGATTGCAGAAGTTAAAAGCCTTGGTAAACATATGACAGCAAGATTCTGTGTTGTAGATGATACAGATTTAATGTTTATGGTTCTTAATGATGAAAATATACATCCAACTTATGATGTTGGTGTATGGGTTAAGACCCCATTTTTTGCTACAGCAGTAAATCAAATGTTTGAAGTTAACTGGCAGAAAATGGATAGCGCTAGCAAAGTAAAGGTTTAAATAACCTTTTTCTTTTTTTATTTTATGGGCTTTAAAGAAGAGATAATCAAAATTCTAAAGAAAGAAGTCGGAGATGTAGAGTTAGAAGTCCCACAAGATAAGAAGTTTGGAGATTATTCTTTACCTTGTTTTGTTTTATCTAAGAAGTTTAAGAAAAATCCAAATGAAATTGCTAAAGAATTAGAAAAAAGATTAAAAAATAAATTAAATGTTAAAGCTGTTGGGCCTTATTTGAACTTTTTTGAAGATGATGTAACTAATGTATTAAAAAATATTTTAAAAAATAAAAACTATGGTTCTGTTAATTTAGGTAAGAAGAAAAAAATATTAATTGAGCATACTAGTATTAATCCAAATGCAAGCCCTCATGTTGGAAGAGCAAGAAATGCTCTGATTGGAGATTCTCTAGTTAGAATTTTAAAATTTGTAAATTACAAACCAGAAGTACATTATTTTGTAAACGATGTAGGGAAACAAATAGCCATGTTGGTTTTAGGTTGCAGAAAAACTAGTGGAATAACTTTTGAAAAATTGTTAAAGATTTATGTTAAAATTAATGAGCAAGCTGATGAATTACAGGACGAAATCTTTGATTTGTTGTATAAATTAGAAAACGGAGATAAAGATGTAAGAAGAGAATTTAGAGATGTAGTAAATATTTGTTTGAAAGGTCAAGCAAAAATATTAGGAAAATTAGGTATTAAATATGATTATTATGATTTTGAAAGCAAGTATTTGTGGGATAAAGAAACTGAAAACATTTTGAAGAAATTAGAAAAAACTGGTAAATTATTTATTGATGAAGAAAAAAGAAATGTTTTGGATTTAAAAGATTTTAAATTAGCTATGAGAATCCCAGTATTTGTTTTAACAAGAGGAGATGGAACTAGTTTGTATGGATTAAGAGATATTGCTTATACAATTGATAAATTAAAAAGAGCTAAGGATAATATACTTGTTTTAGGTGAAGACCAGAAATTATATTTTGAACAATTAAAAGCTGCTTTGAGTTTGTTAGGCGAAGATTTTCCTAAAGTAGTGCATTATTCTTTTGTTTTGTTAACAGAAGGAAAGATGAGTACTAGAAAAGGTAATGTAGTTTTATTAGAAGAATTTATGGATGAGATTGAGAAGAAAGCTAAATTAGAATTGAAGAAAAGATCAAGAAAAGTTAATGATAGATTAGTAAAAGAAATTGGTTATGGAAGTTTGAAGTATAGCATATTAAAAGTGTCTCCTGAAAAAAATGTTTTATTTGATTTAGATTCTGCTTTGAACTTTGAAGGTAATTCTGGAGCTTACTGCCAGTATGCACATGCAAGAGCACATAGTATTTTGAAAAGAGGAGGTGCTGGTAAAATTGATCTGAAATTGTTAAAGCATCAAAAAGAAATTGAATTGATTAAGTGGTTAGGTAAATTCCCTGAAGTTGTAGAAAAAAGTGCTATAGAATTGAAGCCTAATTTACTTGCTAATTATAGTTATGAGGTTGCTAAGTGTTTTAATGAGTTTTATAGTGAAGTTAGAGTTTTATGTGAAGATAAAGAAGCTAGCAAGGCAAGAGTTGCTTTAGTTAAGGGTGTAACTATTGTATTAAAGAATTCTTTGAATTTATTAGGTATAGAAGCACCTGAAGTTATGTAGAAAGCTTTTTAAAGCATATGCTGTAGTATCTATTTCTATGAATAAAGAGTCAATAGCTAGAAAGAATATATTAAGAAAAAGCGAAGAAGCAGAAGGAACTGTAATAAAAGGATATGATTTTGATAAAGGAGTAGATTATAAAGAGATTATTAAAAGTTATTCCAGCACAGGCTTTCAAGCTTCAAATTTATCTAAAGCCATAGAAATTACTAATAAAATGATTAATGATAAGGCTTTCATTTATTTAGGTTATACATCTAATATGGTTAGCTCTGGTTTAAGGGATATTTTTAGGTATTTAGTAAAAAATAAAAAAGTAAATGTAGTTGTAACAACTGCAGGCGGTGTTGAAGAAGATATTATAAAATGTTTAGGAGATTTTATTCTTGGAGATTTTAGAGCTAAAGGTTCTGAATTAAGAAAAAAAGGAATTAATAGAATTGGAAATATTTATGTTCCTAATTCTAGATATATTAAATTTGAAGAATTTTTCCAAGATTTATTAGAAGAAATCTATCAAGAGAAAAAGATTATTACTCCTTCAGAATTGATTTGGAGGTTAGGAGAGAAAATTAATGATGAAAAAAGCATCTGCTATTGGGCATGGAAAAATCAGATTAAGATTTACTGTCCTGCTTTAACTGATGGGGCTATTGGGGATAATATCTATTTCTTTAAGTATAAAAGAAAAGATTTTGTTTTAGATATAGCAGAAGATATTAAGGATATTAATGATTCTACAATTGGATTAGATAAATCTGGTTTAATTTTATTAGGTTCTGGAATTGTTAAACATCACATTTTGAATGCTAATATGTTTAGAAATGGTGCAGATTATGCAGTATATATTAATACTGCCCAAGAGTTTGATGGAAGTGATGCAGGCGCTTTACCAGAAGAAGCTGTAACTTGGGGAAAGCTATTACCAAATGCAGAAAGCGTAAAAGTTTATGGTGATGCTACAATTTTATTCCCTATATTAGTTGCTGAGAGTTTTTCTAAGTAATTACTTCTCTTCTATTTTAGTTGATCTGAATTTACCGCCCTTTTTGTAAACTCTAAATCTTCTTTTTAGCTTTTTTTCTTTCTTAGATTTTCTATTATATGGTGTTGCGTAATCGGACATCTTAATCTTTATTATATTCAGAAAGAGTTTTATTCTTTTTGGTTTCTGCGTAAGGTATCATTTAATGTTATGAAGTTGTTTTTCTTTATAAGTAAAGTTAATGTTAAACTTATAGTTTAGATAACGGAAATTTCCTATGGAAAATGATTAAACTTAATAGTAGTATTCTCCTTTTGCTCTTTGTTCTTGATCAAGTTGCGAACCAGGCTTATTAATCCTTGGTCTGTTTGTTTGTTTATCTTTTCTATACGTGATATTTAACATTTTTAGAACCCTATTCATACCTTCTTTTTTATCACAAGGTCCAAAAATCTTACCTTCTTTACCCGGAACTCCCTCAAATACTAAAAGGGAATCTGCTAAGTAGTCTAGGAATTGAATATCATGGTCTACTACAATGGCACAAGCTTCTTTTCTGAAAACAAAGTCTCTGATTATTTCTGCTATTTTTAATCTGTCTTCTATGTCTACAAATGCAGAAGGTTCATCAAATGCTAAGATTTTTGCATCTGAAGATAAAGTTGCAGCTATGTAGACTTTTTGTAATTCACCGCCAGATAAAGTTTTCATGTTACTATTAATTATTTTTTGAAGGTTTAATTTGTTCATTATATTTTCTTTGTACCAACCAGATTCAAATTCTTTACCAGCTTTAGATCTTAAATATTCATAAACAGTTTCATCTTTTGATTCTAAATACTGCGGTTTGTATGCAATTGATATCTTTCCTACACTTCCTTTATCTGGTTTTTCTAAACCTGCTAATAATTTTAAGAAAGTAGTTTTACCCAACCCATTTGCTCCCATAACTGCCATAACTTCTCCTTTGTGGACTACACCTTTAGAAGTTTTTAATGAAAAGTCTTCATAATTTTTTTCTAATTCTGGGAATTCTAAAAGCTCTTGTGTCGATGGTCTTGTTTTTGGTATTCCTGAAAATTTAATTGAATAATCTCTAAATCTTACATTGTCATCTGGTAAAAATCCATCAAGGTATTCGTTTATACCTCTTCTTACTGCTTTTGATTGTGAAATTACTCCAAACCCAGCTGGAACACCATAGATTATTTGTATTTCATCAGAAATATAATCTAATGTTGCTAAGTCATGTTCTACAATCATAACTGAGGATTCTTTTGCCAGTTCTCTAATTATTTTAGCTATTTTAATTCTGTGAGTTATATCTAAAAATGATGCTGGTTCATCAAAGTAGTATATTTCTGCTTTTTTAATGCAGGTTGCTATTATTGCTAATCTTTGCAATTCTCCACCAGAAAGGTCTTTTATTTCTCTATCTTTTATATTTTCTAAATTAAGTTCTTTTAGTAATACTAATCCTATTCCTTTTTCATCTATTTTTTTAATTAAGTCCAAAACTTTTCCTGTATAAATCTTTGGAATTAATTCTATCCTTTGCGGTTTGTAAGAGATTTTAACTTTTGAAGAAAACAGTCTTGTAAAGTATTCTCCAAGATAGTTAGTAGAGTATCTTTCTATTATTTTCTCTTTTTTGGGCGGTGCATCATATCTTCCTAAGTTTGGTGTTATTGCACCTGAGAGAATCTGCAATGCAGTGGATTTACCAATACCATTTCTACCAATTATTCCTACTATTGTATTTTCTTTAATTAATGGAAGTCTAAATAGTTCAAATTCATTTCTTCCATATCTATGAATCGGAGCTTCTTTTAGTTTTTCTGGCAAATTTATAATTTGAATAGCTTGAAATGGACATCTGTTTGTGCATATTCCGCAACCAGTGCATAATTCTTCATCTATAACGGTTTTAGTCTTTTTAGTAATGCACTCCCTTCCTGTTCTATTTACGGGACATAATCTGAAACAAAGCCAGTCGCAACTAACAGGGTTACATTTCTCTTTTTCTACTATAGCTATTCTTGCCATATTGCTGTTAAATTAAATATCTTTAAAAAGTCTTCTTTTCTATTAATTTTATGGCTAAATGTGATAAATGTGGAAAGAAAATAGAAAAAACTTTCCTAGATAAGATTAAAGGTACTTTTGTTAAAGGAAAGGCTATCTGCAGTGATTGCCAAAGTGTTTAAAAGAATACCCTGATTAATCCTGAAAATATTAGCATACTGCATAAATCTGCTAGGGATGTTGTTAAAGGTATTAAGAAATTATCTGGGTCTTTCTTATTTTTATATATGTAGATTCCTATTGAAACTGAGATTAATAAGACAAAACTAACAAGGATTAAAACCGAGATTAATGAAATTGCAATTATTTTTAAGGTTAGATTATTTATTGATTCAAAACCCTGCACTTTAGCTGCAAATATGGCTAATAATGAAATGTAAGTTGCAGAGATAAATGCTACTCCAAATACTTGAGAAATTAAATTCCCTAAAGGTTTGGATTTCCACCATTTTTTATTTATTTTCTTTTCATAAAGTAATGTAGTAAATTTTGAAGAAATAATCATACCAAAATTTCCTGCGGTTCCATTTAGTGCTGGAAATAATATAAGGAATGGCAATAGAGTAACGAGTTTTTCTTCTATTGCTTGTAAACCTATCCCTCCTATAGAACTTAGGATAGCTGCAAATAGTATAATCAAAATACTCTCTTTTATTATTTTGTATATTAATTTCATATTAACATCATTGCTATAACGAACGCAATTATACTTATGATATCTTCTAGTGAAGTTATGTATGGACCCATAATATCATCTGGATCATAACCATGCTTGAATAACCATAAATTTGTTTTAACTGAAACTGGAATTAAAATTAGGCTTGAGATTATCCCTGCTATAAGTGAAAAATACACAATTTTTATTGTAGCAACTCCAAAAATAATTTTTGTTGCCAAAAAAGCTATCAAGCCTAAAGCTGTACTTAATATTATGGCTAAAATGAATGAAGAAGTAATATTTGATAGAATGAATCTGTGAGAAACTTTTTTATTTACATGCAAGGCAGAACCTATTCTCGCATTTAGTGAACCAAAAATAGAACCTTTCATTTCTAAAAACCCAGGAATTAAAATAAGCAATCCAGGAATTAAAAGCAAGGCATCTTTATAAAAAGCTATTAAACTTCCTGCTAAGATTCCTGCAGTATTTGCTACTAATTGGGCTATTAATATCTCAAAGAAATCTTTTTCTGCATAAATCTCTTTACTTATCCATTTATTGAAGATTTTTTCTTCATTTAGTAGCAGATCGAGATATTTCATTTTCCTCTGTTGTATATTTAGTAGATATTCTTAGCATATAAGATTTTTGATTCAAAAACTTTATAAACAATATTTAGCTAAGTGAAATCTATGCGGGGATGCCGGAGTGGTCAAACGGGCAGGACTTAAGATCCTGTGACTTAGTGTCTACGTAGGTTCGAACCCTACTCCCCGCATTTTAGAAAAACTTATATCTTTCTAGAGCACTATATTAGTAATGTTACACGAGGCTACATTACCACAAATCAATAATGGTTTGGCTTATTTCTGTGGTCTTATCTTAGGTGATGGGTGTTTGCCTAGAGCCCATTCTTTAAGACCTAATGGAAAATCTCAAAAAAGATATATAATCAGTTTTTATTGTGCTTCCTCAGAGTTTTTAAAGAAGATATATCAACCTTTATTTATTGACTTGTTTGGTATCAAGCCTAAAATCTATATTCATAGAGTGTATAAAAAGGCAATTGTATATAATGCACGGATAGAATCTAAAATAATCTACCAATTTTTAGAAACTATTGGATTAACTATTGGTAGAAAGGCGAGAATAGCTAAGATTCCAAAAGCTTTACTAAACTACAAGCTCCATTTTCTTGCTGGATTGTTAGATACCGATGGTGGTAAGAAAGGTAGTGGTTTTGGACTTTCTACTGCTAGTGGAAATTTAGCTTTATTTTGTAGTAAAACATTTAAAGAATTGAATTTATCCCATCATTCATGTCCTTGGAGATATAATGGACATATTTACCATCAAATTTATGTTCATAGAAGGGATTTACAGAAAATATTAATGCATATACCTCTAAAACATAAAGATAAAATAAATTTTATTAAAAACTTTGCCTCGGTGGCTTAGCTAGGTATAGCACGTCCTTGGTAAGGACGAGGTCGGGAGTTCAAATCTCCCCCGAGGCTTAATCAAAATGAAAATAGAAAAATTGAATGAGGGAGATTATACAAGAGTTTCTAAGCTTTTAGTAGGTTATTGGAAAAAAATTGGAAAGAAAGCTTCTTTAAGTGAAGCAGAGACTTATTTATTAGAAAATACTTCTAAAATTTTTGTTGCTAAGGATAATGAAATAATAGGTTTTATCTCTTTGTATCTAACTGGAGATTTGGCAGAAATTAAAGATTTTGTTTCTAGCAATAATGATGGTAGCTGGGCTTTAATTGAATTTATTTTAGATTATGCAAAAACTAATGGTATTAGAAAGTTGTTTAGCCTAGTTTCTCAGTCTGATAAAGAATTTTACTTAAAAAATAAATTTATAGAGGAAGGGCATTTGAGAGACCATTTTAGAGATGGAGAAGATATTTTCTATATGAGCCTTAAGTTTACCAGAGAGAAGCAAGTAGATCTTAAATCCCAACTAGAAAAACTCGATGTTGAGAAAAAAGTAGAAGAGAAATTACTAAACCTGCCTTTAAATTAGATTATTAGGAAATTATTTAAATAACAAAGTGTAATTCTATCTTATGAATAAACGAGGTCAGATTTATATACTAGCAGCTATCTTAGTGGGTTTTACTCTAGTTACTTTAACTTCTAAGGTTAATTATGCAATACTGACTGATGTAGAAGATAATTTTAAAGAATTATCAGAAAATTATGATGTAGAGAGTAGTAAATTTATCAATAGTCTTTTAGAAGATAAAAATGAAAATGTTTTGAGTGAAATTACTGGTTTTACACAAACATTTGAACACTTTGCTAAAAATCAAAATCCTGATTTTGGTTTGATATTTTTGTTTCCTTACAAAGGTTCGTTATATGTTGAAAATTTTCTTAATAGATCTATTTTAGTTGATGGACAAAAGGTTCTTCCTTGCAGTGGACAATTTAATATAAACATCCCTGTTAAAGATCAATTCTCTTCGGATATTCCAGTTCATTCTCAACTATCAGATTCCCAGAGCATTGATTGTATTGGGGTAGCTAACTCTATTTCTAGTGTAAGGATTATTGTTGGAGAAGTTCTTTACAATTTTGAAGTTAATGAAAATACTATGGAACTAATTATTCTAAGTAATGAGGAAAAAGGCAGTCAAAGAAAAGTTTTTTTAAACAATAAAATACTACGCGGAGAGTTAATAGATGAACCTTAAAGGACAAACACAATTTATTGGATGGATTTTATTAATTGGTTTTACAGTTATGTTAGCTGCCTTTGTTGGAAATTGGATGTTACAGCAAGCTAGGGAAACTACTGAAAGCGCTGTAGATATGGCAAGTAAAGATATGAAATGTGCAGATGTTAGTATTGCTATATCTTGTACTAGCAAAACTAACTTTGATGTTTTAAATACGGGGTATTTTACAATTAAACGATTAGCTTGTTATAGTGGAGGAGATTATAGTACAAAAGATATAGAAATATCTCCAAATGATTCGAAACCTTTAAGTTCTTGCGAGAGCATAATTCCTATAATAGAATCTGAAGGTAAGTTAGTCGGATGCAGTGAAAAACAAGTTGAGGTGAACTGTGGTGAAGAAGGGGATTAGTCCATTAATAGCAACTGTTTTGTTAATTGGTTTTGTAGTGGCTATTGCAGCAATTGTAATGCTTTGGGGTAAAGGTTTCATAGAAGAAAGAACTGCAAAAGAGGGGGCTTTAAGCAAAGCAAAATTAGATTGTACTAACATTAATATTAAATTTATTAAAATAGATGGTGGATATGTTATAATTGAAAATAGGGGCAATGTTGAAGTTAATGCATTTAAAGTAAGGTATTATGGTGGTCCAGATAAATTGATTGAAATTTATATTGGTGTTAAACCTTTGGGTAGAATAAATATTCCTATATCTAGTGCAGAGCGTATGGATATTATTCCTGCTATTAAACCTAAGGGAGTTGGAGCTCCTTTGGTTCCATGTTCAGATAAACATAAATTAGTAAATATCTAATGGAGGTGAAAAATGAAGAAAAAAGGTATTAGTCCATTAATAGCAACTGTTTTGCTAATTGGATTCACTGTTGCCTTAGTTCTTGTAGTCACAACTTGGGGTATGGATTATATTAAAGATCTCTTAAGTAGCACAAAAGAGTCTAGTGATATAGCTATGAAATGTGCTCCTCCTTATCTTGAGTTTGATGTACGTGAAGATTGTAATTCTGGCAAGTTTACTATTATGAATAGGGGTATTAATAGTATTATGAAGTTTAAGATTATTCCCTCAGATGGAGAGCCTACAGAATTAGGTACAAATGAGGAACCACTTAATTTAGAAAGTGGTGATGTAACCTCTGCTGAAACTATGCTAACAGTAAAGGCGGAAATTATAGCTTATATTGCAGGAGATAGTGGAGAAATGATTCCATGTGCTCAAGCAGTACAAGAAATAAGGGTTTGTCCACCATTAGCAACAGAAGAAGTATGAAAGGACAAATTTGGATATCAGCTGTTTTGTATATAGCTATTGGTGTAGTAGCTATTTCTTTGATTTTATCAGCTGGACTTCCATTAATTAATAAGATGAGGGATAGAAATACAGTTATGCAGACTAAAGAGTTACTTCATACCTTTGATGAAGCAATTAGGCAGGTAGCGAGTGAAGGTATTGGTAGCCAAAGAGTTCTTGATCCAGTTATTATAAGAGGAGGTAAATTAAGTATAGAGAATGATAAAATTAAATGGCAGATGGATACAGAGACTCAAATGATGGAACCTTGTGATGTTAGTGGAGAAAGTTGTAGCGATAAAAAATTAATACAAAACGAAGGAAATATAGAAATGTTTTTAGAAATAACTCCTGTTGAAGGAGAATATATATCTCATTTAAATCTAAATTATGGTAGCAGTATTAAACTTGGATTATCTCTTGATAGTAAAATTACAGGCAGTTTAACAGGAAAATATGTAATTTTAGTTAAATATGAAAAAGTTGCTGGTGAGAAACCCTTTATTGCTATAAGTGTGAGTTAAAATGTTTTTTAAAAAAAAGAAGGTGGAAGAGAACTTAGAATCAAAAAAGTTAGTAAAATCTAAATTAAAAAAAGCTAAAGAAGAAGTTTCAGATAATATCTTTAAAATAAAAAAACAAATTATTCCTACTATTCCTGAACTAACTGCTAAAACTAAATTGGATGTTAGATACCCTTTAATTCCTCCTTATGCTAAAGCCCATATATATTGGAATGATAAAAAGAAGGAGATAAGTTATGAAGTAGAACAGCCAAAGTTAGATCTTAATGAAAGAAAAATATTAAAAATATTAGAAGCTGGGCTTGGTGAATTAATTAATATAAGTTTTTTATCTATCAAAACTTCAGAAGCAGTAATAGACTATTTAGAAAAAAATTTACGTGTATTGATAACTGAATTTAATTTAGCTGTTAGTCAAGATTCTTTTTTGAAATTAATGTATTATATCTATAGAGATTTTGTTGGTTTTGGAAAAATAGAACCTTTACTGCAGGATTATTATATTGAGGATATAGAATGCAATGGTGCTAATGCCCCGATTTATCTTGTTCATAGAAAATATGGTAATCTTAGAACTAATGTAATCTATAAGGATTCAACAAAATTGACAAGATTTGTAGAAAAATTAGCTCAAAAATGTGGAAAATATATTTCTTATGCTACCCCTTTATTAGATGCTAAGTTACCTGATGGATCTAGGGTAAATGCGACTTATACCCAAGAAATTAGTTCAAGGGGACCAACGTTTACCATCAGAAAATTCACTAAAGATCCTTGGACTCCTCCAAAATTGATGGACATGAGAACTGTTAGCCCAGAAGTGTTAGCTTATTTGTGGTTATTAATTGAACATGAATCTAATATTATGGTTATTGGTGGAACTGGAAGTGGTAAAACTACTTTATTAAATTCAATATCTTTCTTTATTCCTCCTGCTAAAAGAATTGTAAGCATAGAAGATACTAGAGAGTTGAATTTATTGCATGAGAATTGGTTACCTAGTGTTGTAAGAGAGACTGCTACTGGTAAAAGTGAAATTACTTTATTTAAATTATTAAAAGAAAGTTTTAGACAAAGACCTGATTATGTTATTGTCGGTGAAGTTAGAGGCAGAGAAGCCTCTGTTTTATTCCAGGGAATGAATGCAGGTCATCCAAGTTTTGGTACAATGCATGCAGAGAATGTTGAAACTATGATTAGAAGATTAGAGAGTCCTCCTATTGAGCTAAGTCCTGCTTTGGTTGAAAGTTTAGATGTTGTTTGCGTTATGACTCGGGTTAGGGTTAAAGATAAGATGGTTAGAAAATTAAAAAGTGTAGCAGAGATACTAAAAGTTCCTGAGTCAGTTGGTAAAGCAGTGTTAAATTACCCATTTATGTGGGATCCAAGAACAGATAAATTTTATTTTAAAACAGATAGCAGAATTTTTGATAAAATTTCTATTAAAAGAGGAATTTCTAGAGAAGAATTATTAAAAGAATTTAATATTAGAGCAAGATTATTGTTAGAGATGTATAAAAACAAAGTTTTTGGTTTTAAAGAAGTTCAGGATATTATCAGTTTGTATTATAAAGATCCTGATACAGTTTTGAAACATTTTAAGATTTCTTTAAGATGACAGTAGAGATGATTCAACAGAATATGGATACTTTCCTAGATTTACTTAATCATTACAATGAACTTATCCAAACAAAAATGAAAACTGATGATAAAAAGAAATTAATTAAAATTGATGAAGATTTAGAAAAGACTATGATCTATTTGTTAAAATTAATTGAAAAAGTAAAAAATTTGATTAAGGAAGAAAGAGAAAATGTCAAAGCTTGAAAGACTTGCTAAAGAGATTAATGAATTATTAAAAGAATTAGAAGTTCATAAAAACCAAAAAAGCAGATTTCTTAGTGATACAAAGAGATTGAAAGGAGAAGAATTAAAGAGTTTTTTGAAAGGTAAAAGAAAAGAAGAATGGTTAAATGATTTTGATAAAAATATTTTAAGGGTTTTAGTTAAAATAGAAGAATTAAACTTGACTATTTCAGATATACTTGTTGAAAAACCTTTTCAGGGTATACCAAAAATAATAAAACTTTCAGAAAAAAATAAATTAGAAGAACCAGAAAGAGAGATACCAGTTAAACAAAAAATAAAAAAGAAACCATTTAAAAAATCTATTTTATATAAAGAAGTTTTAAAGAGATTAAAAAAAGAAAGAAAACCGGTAACTACGCAAGAGATTCAGTATACAGTTTATAGTTCTGCTTGGTATGGAAGATTAAGCAATTATTTTTTGGAGGGTACGAGTTTACATTTGACTAGAACTTACCCACAATTTTTTAGAAATTTAACAAGCTCTTTGATGAGTTCTGGTATTAAGATGTTATCAAAAACTTATATTAGTCTTTTATTGTTCATAAGTTCATTATCTTTTATTTTAGTTTTATTAGGAAGTATAGTTTACGCTATTCTTACTAAAGGTTCAGTTATCCTAAGTTTAATCAGCGGGATATCTTTAGCTTTATTAGCTTTTGTTGGTATGTTTTTATTCATGTATTTTTATCCTACTTTAGCTGCTAAAAATAGAGAAAGGGCTATAAAGAACGATTTACCGTTTGTGATAATCCATATGGCTGCTGTTGCAGGTTCTGGAGCACAACCAATAGCTATGTTTAATCTAGTTTTAGACTCTGAGGAATATGTTGGTTTAAGAGATGAAATTAAAAAAATTGTAAACTATGTAAACTTATTTGGATATGATATCTCAACAGCATTAAAAGTAGTTTCTGCTACTACCCCTTCAGATAGATTCAAAAGTCTGCTTACAGGTATTATTTCAAATATAGAAAGTGGTTCTGATCTGAAAAATTATCTTGATGCTAAAGCTACAGAAGCTCTTAATACCTATAAATTAGAGAGAAAAAAGTATACTTCAACATTATCTACTTATTCAGATATTTATACAGGAGTATTTATTGCAGCACCTTTATTATTTATAGTTACCTTGGCTATTATTAATATATTAGGAGGGAAAATTGGAGGTATTGATGTAGGGGTTTTAGCTGCAATAGGAACTTATGGTTTTATTCCCTTTTTGAATTTAATGTTTTTATTATTTTTAAATGTGATTCAACCAAAAACGTAAAATGAGATTAAGATTTAAATGGATATATCTGATTGGAATTGTTTTAGCTTTAGCTATAATTGGAATGGATGTTTATGCTTATTTTTATGTTGACTTTTTGAAAAGATTCTTTTGGCCAATCTTAATTATTGCTATTAACATTGGTTGGTCCCAGTTTTGGATAGATTTCTATAGAGAGATTAAAAGACAAAAAGAGATTGAAAATCAATTTTTAGAGTTTATGAGAAGTTTAGTTGGAAGTGTTAAATCTGGAATTGATATACCTAAATCTATCTTAAATGTGGCCGATAAAAACTTTGGAGATTTAACGCCTTATGTTAAAAAATTAGCTAATCAAATTGAATGGGGTATTCCAGTTAGAAAAGGTTTATTGGTTTTTGGAAGAGATACTGATAATAAGGTTATCCAAAGGTCTATAGCTATTATAATAGAGGCTGATGCTTCTGGCGGAGATTTAACTAATGTTTTAACCAGTGTTACTAAATCTGTTTTAGATGTTAAAAAGATGAAAGAAGAGAGAAGAACTTCTGCTTATTCTCAAATTGTTCAAGGTTATATTGTATTTTTTGTATTTATTGCTATTATGTTGATATTACAATTATGGTTGTTCCCTAAGTTAACAACTATGCAAGGCTCTCTTCAAGGAACAGTTGGAGGTTTGGGAAGTTTGGTTGGCAATGGAGAAACTATGAGCCTCGATAAAGTATTTTTAGGTTTAATCTTAATTCAAGGATTTTTTGCTGGAATTATGATTGGTAAGTTTTCAGAAGGAACTTTTAAGCAAGGGTTGATTCATTCTTTAGTTTTAATGACTTTAGCTGCGGTTATAATAACTACTGCTAAAGGTGGGCTATGGTAATTTTTAAATAATCTAAAGCTTAATCCTAGGTTATGAATAAACGAGGTAGTCATGCTGATTGGGCTATTAGTATGGGAATATTTTTGATTTATCTATTAGTTTTATTTATTATAATAAGGCCAGGAATAGAACCAATACATAATGAAAATACTCTTTTAGATATAGCTGAATCTAAATTTAATAAAGATGTTAAATGGGTTGTTAAAATGACTCCATTAATTGTTGAGAAATGTTTAGCTGTTGGTTCAAGTGAAACTAAAATAAGTGTTGATGACGAAGAAAAATCTTGGACTATTACTAACCTCATACCTGATAAAGTGCATAAGGATGTTCAATACTGTGTGCCTTCTGGTGTTTTAACTTGTGGTGGTTTAAAAGTTTGTCCTGAAGTTCGTGATGTTGTTTTTGATATGTATTATGTTCCTAAAACTGAACGCGATTTAGATGTAAACCCTAAACTTAAAGTTGAATGCAGTGCTGAGGCAGAATATTGTAAAGCTACTCTTGGATCTAGTGAGGATTTTGAAGGCATAAGATATGTTTGGTTGAGTAAGTTAATAGCAGAAGGTAAAGATGAAAAAGGTTATGATGTAATTAAGGAGAGATGGACTTTTCCAGAATCAAGAGATTTTTCGATTTACATAGATGGAGATCAGATACTTGGTGGAAAACCATATGAAAATGCTAATATTTATGTCAGAGAGTGGGAAGATTGGTATGTTTATGATGATGGAGAAAGAAAACCAGTAAAGGTGAGTATTAATATATGGTAAATAAAAAAGGGTTTATCAGAACTTTAGAAGCAGTTATAGCAATAGTTCTTATTCTTAGCTTGATTATTTATCTGACTCCGGCTAAAGAGTTAAAAGTTGGAGTTCCAAGCAATGTGCTAGAAGCAAGGGAATTTATTTTTAAAGAAATTTTAGTTAATGAAGAATTAAGAGACTGTATCTCAAATTGTTATATTGATTGTTCTGAAAATGCTATTTGTCAGGAAAAAATTAAATCCTTTTTAGGGGAGCATATTCCTCTTGGTTATGATTATCTTTGGGAGATTTGTGATTTTAGTGATAAGGTAGGTTGCGGTAATTACGCTTTGCCTGAGAAAAAAGCAGTTTATAGTGGAGCAGTATTCTTGAGTTTTGGTGGTGGAAGAGTTTCTAAAACCTTTAGATTGTTTTTATACGAGAAGTAAAAATATATAAACATTAGTTAATCCTTTATTATTATGAATATAAAACAGATAGATGAAGTGAGATGGCAAATTCCTAAAACAGGGATTATGAAAGTTCCTGCACTTATTTATGCAAGTAAAAAATTATTAGAAGCAATAAAAAAGGACAGAACACTCACTCAAATACAAAATGTTGCAAGTTTACCAGGCATCTATAAACATGCTATTGCTCTACCTGATGCTCACGAAGGTTATGGTTTTCCAATTGGTGGTGTAGCTGCTTTAGATTATGAAAAAGGAGGATTAAGTCCTGGAGGTATTGGGTATGATATTAATTGTGGAGTTAGATTGTTAAGAACAAATTTAGTAAGAGAAGATATTATAAAAAATCATGAAAAGATTCTTGATGAATTATTTACTTTGGTTCCTAGCGGATTAGGAAGCAAAAGTGATTTAAGATTAAATCCCGAACAATTAGATGAGGTTTTAAATACTGGTGCTAAATGGGCTGTTGAAAATGGTTATGGTAATAAAGATGATCTTGAACATTGCGAATCTAATGGAGGAATGAAAGAAGCTAATTCTAAATATGTTTCTTCTCAAGCAAAACAAAGAGGGAAATCCCAAATTGGTAGTTTAGGTGCAGGTAACCATTTTTTAGAAGTACAATATGTAGAAGAAATTTATGATAAAAAAGTTGCAAAAGCATTTGGTATTATAAAAGAAGGTCAAGTTACAATAATGATTCATTGTGGCAGTAGGGGTTTAGGCCATCAAGTTTGTACAGATTATTTAAGAGAAATGGAAAGAACTTACCCTGATTTAGTTAAAGGTTTACCTGATAGAGAATTAATTTATGCTCCTTCTGGAAGTAAACTAGCTGAAAGTTATTTTGGAGCTATGGCTGCTGCTGCAAATTATGCTTGGTGTAATAGGCATATGATTGGACATAATGTTAGAGAAGCTATGAAAAGAGTATTTAAAAATTTTAAAGGGGATACAATCTATGATGTTGCTCACAATATTGCTAAAATTGAAGAACATGAAATAGATGGTAAAAAGGTTAAAGTTTATATGCATAGAAAAGGTGCAACAAGAGCATTTCCTCCTGGACATAAAGAAGTTTCAAAATTATACAGGGAAGTTGGACAACCTGTGATTATTCCTGGAAGCATGGGTACTGCAAGTTATATTTTGGTTGGTGCTAAAAGCGGTAGCGAGACATTTTATAGTACTGCACATGGGGCCGGAAGATTGATGAGCAGAATGCAGGCTAAAAAACAATTTTGGGGGGAAACTATTAAGAAAGAATTAGAGAGCAGGCAGATATTTATTAAAACTGCAAGCTGGAAAGGTGTTTCAGAGGAAGCTCCAGGGGCATATAAGGATATAGATGAAGTAGTAAAGGTAAGCCATGATGCAGGTATAGCAAACTTAGTTGCTAAAGTAAGACCCCTAGCTGTTGTTAAAGGTTAATAGAATAGATATACTAAAGCAACGAAACCTTTATTAATAAAATGTTATCTTAAAAAGATAAATAGGGGAATTAAATTGATAAGAATTATTAGAGATTTTATATCGCGAATGTTGCATCAAATCTTTGCAACTAAGAAAGATATAAAATTGGGTTTATATGGCCCACCAAATGCTGGTAAGACCACATTAGCAAATAAAATTTGTAAAGATTGGCTTGGTAAAGAAATGGGTAAGGTTTCTAATATACCTCATGAGACTAGACATGTTAAAGTTAAAGATAAAATAGAGATTAAACATAAAAATAAAAGTTTAACTTTTAACTTAGTTGATACCCCGGGTATTGCTACTAAGATTGATTATGAAAATTTCATGAAATTTAAAATGTCAAAAGATGTTGCTAAGAAAAGAGCAAGAGAAGCGACAAAAGGGGTTATAGAATCTATTAAATGGTTAGATGAAATGGATGCAGTTGTAGTTGTTTTAGACGCAGCTGATAACCCATATTCACAAGTTAATATTACTATTATTGGTAATTTAGCTGCAAGAGACATACCAGTTCTTGTAGTTGGTAATAAAATTGATTTAAGGAGGGCGAACATAAAAAAAATTGAGTCCGCATTCCCACAATATGATGTTGTAGGAATTTCGGCTAAGAGGGGGAAAAATATGGAAGAGTTTTATGAATCTCTCTTCCGGGTGGTGAAATAATAATGTTAACCTTACAGTTCGTACCTTATAGTGATGTAGAAGATCTAAATTCTGATGAAAGAATTGACAAATTATTAGGTATTGTTAAAGAGGAAAATATAGTTCTTATGCAGGGAAGATTAAAACCAGATGAAGAAACTCTGTTAATACAAAAGACAATGGAAATGATTAGCAAGAAGTTTAAGGGTATTGAAATCTGTACTATTTATCCTGAAGATAAGAATTTACAAATATTCAAGAAGTTTAGCAGAGGAATGTTAAAATTCTTTATGGGCCATAGAGAAGGAATTACTGTAATTGGTCCTGCTACTGTTGTTAAGGAAATAAAAAGAGATCCTAATAAGATACAACTTTTAACATTAGATAGTCCTAAGAGAAGGAAGAAATAATGCCTCATCAATGTGTTAGATGTAATAAGACTTATGAAGATGGTAGTAAAGAATTATTAGAAGGTTGTAGTTGTGGTGGCAAGTTTTTCTTTTTTATTAAAAAGGATAAGATAAAAGAAGCTAGAAAGATAACAGATAAGTTAACAGAAAAAGATAAAGATCAGATGGTTAAAGATGTTATGGATATTGTTGGAGTAGAAGATGATAAACCTGTTGTGCTAAGTTTAGAAAATATTAGAGTTCTAAAACCCGGTAAATATGAAATAGACTTAGTTGATTTGTTTAAAGGTAAACCTTTGGTATATAAGATTGAGGATGGGAAGTATATAATTGATGTTGCGAGCACTTTCCAAGCCAAAGATTTGGAAGAAGAAGAGAATTCTTGAGTAAAAGTTATAAAGATAGACTGTTTTTTAATTAGAAAGAGGTGTATCATGGAAGATAGAGTTAAAACAGATATTCTTAATGTTTTAAAGAATAGTTTAGAGGCTATTAGAAAAGAGGATATTACTGAGTTAAAAAATATGAGTGACCATGTGATTCATGATGCAAGTGTTTATCAGGATGAGTATTCTATCTCCATTGCAGTTATCATTTATGGTATTGCCAAAATTTTTGAAAGGGTTCGATATCGGGAGTATAAGGATTGGAATAAATTTTATAGGGCTATTTTTGAAAATTTAACTAAGGCTTATAATACTTTAAAGAAAGGGGATATAGATGATTATGAGTATAATATACATAAGATTATACAAGATTTAAATAAATTAGATGTTAGATTTAAGAAAAATATTTCTGAGGTTATTGAAAGAGCTAAGATAAGCAAAGCTTCTAGATTATATGAACATGGTATTTCTACTGGTAGGACTGCTGAATTGTTAGGGATATCTGAATGGGAATTAATGGAATATGTTGGAGGAACGGGGATATCTGATGTTAGATTTAATATCTCCAAACCTATTAATCAAAGAATTAAGTTAATTAGGAGTTTGTTTAAATGAAAAGCATAGTTTTTGATTCAAGTACAATAATAAGTTTAGCTATGCAGGATCTTTTGTGGGTTTTGAAACCATTAAAATCTGCTTTGGATGGAGAGTTCTATATCAGTGAATCAGTAAAACGAGAGTTAGTTGATAAACCATTGTTAAGCAAGAAGTTTAAGTATGAAGCTTTGTCTATTATGTATTTACTAGAACAAGGGGATTTAAAACAATATTCAGATGATTTAGATGTTCATACCAATAAATTAATGTTTTTAGCTAATCATTCTTTTAAGGCTCAGGATTGGATAAAATTAGTACATGAAGGAGAAATGGAAGCTCTAGCTCTAGCTTTGAAATTAAAATCTGATGCTTATTTTGTTGATGAAAGAACTACTAGATTATTGATAGAAAGTCCTGATTTATTATCTGATTTGTTAAAAATAAAATTACACACCAGAATAACTAGGAATAGGGAAAATATTCTAGCTTTTCAAAAAATTGTTAAAAACATACAAGTTCTTAGAAGCTCTGAACTTCTTATAAGGGGCTATGAATTAGGGGTATTTGATAAGTTTATAATCAGAAAGGATTTAAGAAAAACTTTACTTGATGGATTATTATGGGGTACTAGACTAAGGGGATGCAGTATTTCTTCTAAAGAGATTTCTGACGCTCTAAAAATAGAGAAATTGTAGTATAGATAAATTTATTAACGAAATTTGGGTCTTTTTTATTGCGGGGACATAGCATAATCTGGTAGTGTGATTGGCTCCAGACCAATTGATTTGGGTTCGAATCCCAATGTCCCCATTTTACTACTGCTCTTAGTGATTGTCACCATATGTAGTGAATTTCTGTTTTGTTACCACCATAAGGTTTATATATCGTTATTCTTGGAAACTATACATCAAAATGCCATCTTTATGGTGGTATCTTATAGAGATCTATAAGGAGGAATTAAAAAAATGAAAGGATTAAAACTGTTAAGTTTGATTTTAGTTATGTTAGTTTCCTTTTCAGGAATAGCTAATGTAGCTTTAGCAGGTTCCCCTTCAGATGTTCAATTCATTGGCTTAAAAGTTGATGGAAATGATGTTTCAAGCGGTGAAACTGTTTATGTAGAGAGAGGAGACGATGTTGATGTTTCTGTTAATCTAAAAGCTTACAGTGTTGATGATGTTGAAGACCTAAAGATTAAAGCATGGTTAGGTGGATATGAGGATGAAGTTGAAGACATTACTGGTCTTTTTGACTTAACTCCAAATGTTGCACGTGCTTTTGGTCTAAGTTTACAACTTCCTTCAGACATGGACGCTTCAAAAGCATACAATTTGCATGTTGAAGTATACAATTCTGATGGTGAAAAACAATACACTGAAGACTTAGGATTAGTTAAGTTTCAAATAGAAGAAACAAGACACGACCTTGAAGTTCAAGATGTTATCTACAGTAGCTCAGTTAATGCTGGTAGCATTCTTTACACTAAAGTAAGAGTAGAAAATACTGGTGCAAAGGATGAGAAAGACGTTAAAGTTAGCGTAAGTATACCAGAACTTGGTGTTTCTGCAAGAGATTACATTGATGAGTTAGTCTATGAAGAAAATAACGATGATGATTCAACTACTGAATCTATTGGTATTGCTTTAAGATTACCTGACAATGCTGTAACTGGTGATTACGAGTTACAAATTGATGTAGAATACAACAGGGAAAGAGAGCTTACATCTGTTACAAGGATGGTTCATGTAAATGGTATTGCAGCTGGTGCCAAAGATATGGTTATTAGCATAGATACTACAACTCAAGAAGTTGCTAAAGGCGATGAAGTTGCTTACAAATTAATGTTTGCTAACTTAGGAACTGGAAGCGCTGTTTATTCAGTTGAAGTTGCTGGTGAGGAAGCTTGGGCAGACGCAAAAGTTAACCCAGGATTTGTTACTTTAGCTCCAGGTCAAGCTGGAGAAGTTATCGTTAGTTTAGAAGCTAAAGATGATGCTGCTATTGGTAGCCACATGTTTAGTTTAAGAGTTAAAGCTGGCGAAGCAACTGTTGAAGACCTAACTTTAAATGCAGATGTTGTTAAAGCATCTAGCTTAGGTTCATTAAAAACAGGATTAGAAATAGGATTTGCTATTGCAGTTATCTTATTGATTATCTTAGGTTTAGTTGTTGCTTTCTACAAGATTGGTGGAAAGAAAACTGGTAAACCAAGTGAACCTGAAGGATTGACAGAAGAAACTTACTACTAAGTTTCTTTCTTTTTTTCTTTTTTTAGTAATATTTATTAATAAGCTAGAGTTATCATAATTAAACAGGGTGATATAGATTAAGAAAAAACTTACACAGATATTAATTGTATTAGCTATTTTGTTTTCTATTATTAGTGTAATAAGCAGAGGTTCTAGATTAGATCAAGTGACTAGTTTAACAGTTTTAGAAACTGGAACTTCAACTTGGTTTTCATTTTTTACTTTATTATTAATTATAATTATTATTTCTGTAATCGCTTTAGATATCAGATCTTCAAAGAAATTACTTTAGAAATTCCATTTTTCTGCATAGATACACCATATATTTGGTCTGCTTCTGTGATTATTTGGTCGTTATGGGAGATTATAATATACTGTGCTTTACCTGCATACTTACTTATGAATTTTGATAATAACATAGAGTTTGTTTTATCCAAAGCTGCGTCTACTTCGTCTAATAAATAGAATGATGCTGGTTTATATTCCTGTATTGCAAAAATTAAAGCCAAAGCAGTCATTGTTTTTTCTCCACCAGACAGAGATTTTATGTCTAAGAATTTTGTTCCAGCTAATCTAACTTTTATGAAAATTCCTCCTTCTAATGGATTTTCTTTATTTTCTAATTCTAAGAATGCATCTCCTTTTGCAGATAATTGTATAAATATATTTTTGAAGTTTTCCGCTATTGTTTTATATGTTTTAAGGAAAATAGATTTTTTCTTTCCTTCTATTTCCTGCATAGTCTGCATTACAGCTTCTTTTTCTACCCTTAACTTATCAACTTTAGATAATAACTCTTGATATTCTTTTTCTATATCTTCACATATCTCTAAGGCTTTCATATTAACATTACCCATATTTCTTAGAAGACTTTCATATTTTTGTATTTCATATTTTAGTTCTTCTCTTGAAATATTGTTCCTTAACTTTACGCCTTTGAATTCTTCAAATTCCATATTTAGGCCTTCTAATTCTGCTGTTACCTTTGCCCTCTTGATAGAAGTATCATTAATCTTTTTTTCAAATTCTTTAGTTTTGAATTCTTCTGTAGATATTTTTGATTCTAGTTTTTGCACCTCTTCACTTAGTTTGTTTCTCTTTGAGAATAGATTTTTATAATCACTGTAGAATTTTGTTTCTTGTTTTCGCTTTTCTTCTAAGTACTTCTCTTGTTTTTGTGAGTTAGAAGACAGGCCAGCTAATTCTTCTTCAAATGTTATTAATTCTTTATCATGCTGTTTAATAATCTGAGCTATTTTCTCTTTTTCTGGCAAGTGTATTCTGCTTATTTGCTCTGAAATGTTTTTAATATCAGATTCTGTCTGGATTATTCTTGTTCTTAATTCACCATATTCTTCCTCTGCTCCGCCTTTTGCTTTTAAAGTTTTAAAGAAGAAGGATCTTATTTTTCTGAATCCTCCTACAATTACTCCTGATTGTTCAAATATATCTCCATCTAGAGTTACCATTCTCGCATTTCCTATACCTATTTTTCTTGCTGTTTCTACATCTTTTACAACTAATGTGGAACCGAAGATGTAATTGAAAGCTTTTTCATATTTTTTATCAAAGTTTATTAAATCAGAAGCTAAACCTATTACTCCTGGGTTTTTTAGAAGGTGTTTATTCAAGAATGGCCTTGGTCTTAATTTGTTTAATGGTAAAAATGTAGCTATACCAAACTTGTTCTGTTTTAAATATCTAATACATTGAGCTGCTACTTGATCATCTTCTACCACAAAACTTTTAATTTTTCCACCAGAAATAATCCCTATAGCGGTTTGATATTTTTTATCTACAGAACCTAACTGGGCTATTATTCCATGAACTCCTTTAATTTTAGATTCTAATATTTTATTTACTGCGGTATCATAACTTAAACTGTCTTGGAAAGAATCTTTGGTGTCTTCTAATGATTTTTCCAGTAATTTTTCTTGTTTTTTACTCTGTTCTAATTCATTTTCTAATGTAGACTTTTTTCCACTTAGAGAAAGAACTTTGTTGCTTATTTCTTCTAGATCTTTTTGTAATTGAATTTTTCTTTCCTTAATTTTTGCTATTTCTGATTTTAGTGAATCTGCCCTTGCTGAGCTTTTGACAACTGTGGTACTTATCTCTTCAATTTCTTTTTGAAGATTTATTTGAGTTATTTCCCCTTTTTCTTCTATTTCTTTGTTAACTTTTTGTATTTCTAGTTTTTTAGAATTAATTATTTCTTTAACATCTTTAATTTGTTTATCGATTTTATCTAATTGTTGCTGTATTATATCTTTTTGAGATTCTATGCTCTCCTTTATTTTATTTTTATCTTTTATTTGTACAAATAAATCAGTAGCCTTATTTGATTTAACTCTAGATTCATATTGTTTGAATTTTAATGCTTGGTCTCTTTCTTTTTTTAATTCTTTTAGATAAGTTCCTCTCTCGGTTAGAACTATACTTACTTCTCTTAGCTTTGTTTCAGTTCTTTCTAATTCATTTAGTGCCTGGTGTTTCTTTTCATCATAAACTGAGATACCTGCAATATCTTCTATAATCTCCCTTCTTTCATCAGCTTTCATCTCCATGAATCTTGTTATGTCTCCCTGAAGAACGATATTATGATTTCCTGCATCTATTTTAGCTGTTGAAAGTAAATCTAGAATTTGTTGCCTTGTTCTTTTTTCATCATTTATTTTATATGTGGATAATCCCTTTTGTTTTACTATTCTTGTTATTTTTACCTCTTTAGTATCTACTGGAAACTCTTTATTTTTATTATCAAAATGAATAGAAACTTCAGCTTCTCTTGCTGGGCTTCCTATTTTTCCACCATTAAAAATTAGATTAGAAGATTTTTCTGCTCTCATAGATTTTGCAGATATTTCCCCAAATACAAAACACAATGCATCCATAACATTTGATTTACCAGAGCCGTTTGGACCTAGGATACAATTGAAGTTATTTCCAAATTCTAAATCTATGGGTTTTGCAAATGACTTAAACCCTTTAAGACGCATCTTTTTTATTATAGTCATACTTCACCTATTTTAATAAAGAAATAAGGTGTTTTTAAATATTTTGGGGCTATGTAAATTTCTTTAGGGAAGACTGATTTTTGCTTTCTATTATCTTTTTGTAAGGTGCCCAAGTTTTTCTGAAGATTTCAGGGTATTTTTCGTGATATTTTAATAGAAATTCTTTAGTTACTGGATCTGCAGGGTATCCAGAACCTATCTTTTCGGGTATCTTCTTTTGTAATTCTGCTATCTCTTTATCTCTAGTTACTTTAGCCAAGATAGAAGCAGCAGAAACTATTTTATAAGTTATATCTGCTTTATGCTCACATATGAGATTTGTAGGTGAAGTTAGTAAATATTTTAGATACTCACTGTAATTTTCTATATTTGGGGAAGGGCAATCTAAATATGCCTGGTCTATTCCTAAACCATTTATTAATTCTGCAGTTTTTTTAGCTTCTAACCAGTTTAAATTTGAAGAATCTGAGTTAAGTTCATCATCTATTTCTGATGGCTCTATGGTTATGATCCTATATGCTTTGACTATTTTAATTATCCTCGCATAAGCCTCATTTCTTTGTTTTGGGCTTAATAACTTAGAATCTTTTAGGTTTAGAGCTTCTAATAGGTATAAATGCTTGTCTTCTATTGCTACAATTGCTAGAACTAATGGGCCTATTACTGGACCTCTTCCTGCTTCATCTATTCCTGCTATTAACATATTAAGTAGCGGGAGGTGGATTTGAACCACCGACCTTCGGGTTATGAGCCCGACGAACACTCCTAGCTGTTCTATCCCGCTATAAGTGATAGAAAAGGTTAAGTATTTTTAAAGCTTTTTATTGCCTATGAGTGGTCCTGGTTATGGCAAAAGTAAGTTTAAATCAAGGGTTTATATACATGAAAAAGGAAAATCTAATGCAAGAATCACCCATATAGACCTTGAAGGGGATATAGCGAAAATAATAAAACCCGGAGAAACTACTTTTGTAAGAGGAAAACCAGGTGGATGTTTTATTGCGTTAAAAAAAGAGATGATAAAAAGAGCTGAAAAGTTGATAAAATGAAAAATAATTCTAAACTTGTAGAGATATTTGAGGATATGTCTAGTATTTATTCTATGAAGAAAGTTCAATGGAAACCTCAGGCTTATAGAATTGCTGCTAAGAGTATTGAACAATTAAGAGTTGATGTTTCTCAAATTTATAAGAAGCAAGGAGTAAAAGGTTTAATGAAAATTTCTGGCGTTGGTGAAAGGATATCAGAGCATATTGTAGAATTTTTGAAAACTAAGAAAATAAAAATTTATGAGAAATTAAAGAAAAATTTAGATGGAGGTATTCTTCAGATTGTTAGGGTTCCCGGTATGGGGCCTAGAAGAGCCCAAAAATTATATGATAAATTAAAAATTAGAACCGTTGAACAATTAGAAAAAGCTTGCAAAGCGGGTAAGATTAGAAAAATAGAAGGTTTTGGAAAAAAAGCTGAGCAAGATATTTTAGAAAATATAAAAGTGTATAGAGGTCATAGGGGAAGAATGCCTTTGAATCTTGCTTTGAAAGAAGCAAAAAGAATTTTAAAAATCTTGAAAAAAGTTCCTGGTGTTAAAAGAGTTTCAGAAGCTGGAAGTACTAGGAGAAGACAAGCCACTATAGGCGATTTAGATTTAGTTGTTTCTTCAAGTAACCCTGTTAAAGTAATTGATAAGTTTGTTAGTTTGAAAGGAGTTAAGAAAATAGTTGCTAGAGGTGGAACAAAAGCTAGTATTAGACTGGAAAATAATCTACAAGTTGATATAAGGGTTGTTCCTGATTCTGAATTTGGTGCTGCTTTACAATATTCTACTGGGAATAAAGCACATAATATTGCTTTACGTAAGATTGCAATGAAAAAAGGAATGAAGTTAAATGAATATGGTTTGTTTAAAAACGGAAAAAGAATTGCCAGTAAAAATGAAGCTGATATTTATAGAAAATTAGGCATTAAAATGGTTAGACCAGAAGAAAGAATAGGTAGAGGCGAATTTTAGAAAGGTTTAAAAATTCTTTTGATTGTGAAATTGTTATGGAAGATCCATTACCAAAAGAGTTATTTGATATTTTAGCTTGTCCTATGTGCAAGTCTGATTTAAAGTATAATAAAAACAAAACTAAATTGGTTTGTACTAAGTGTAAAAAAGAGTATGAAATCAAAGATGGGATCCCAGTTTTGTTACCAAAGTAAAGCTTAAAAAGCATTTTGTTCTCTTATTCTTTATGCCGAGATCGCATAACCTGGTATTGCACAGGATTGCTAATCCTGACCCTTCGGGGTATCTGGGTTCAAATCCCAGTCTCGGCGTAAGCTTTATAAGACAGAACCGCGTATGCGATTTAAGGGGGTTACAATGAAATACAGAAAAGCAAAAGAGACAGATTATGAACAAATAGGAGAAGTTCTTTTAAAAAATTATAATCTTAAAAATATAACTGAAGCAATTCAAGTTGCTAAGGATGAATTAGAAATGTTTAATTGTATTGTTGCTGAGCATAAAGGACAAGTAGTTGGAGTCTCTTTTTGGAGAGTGCAAGGATTGCCTAAACATAGGTTAGTGGAGAGCGTAAGACTTGCTGTATTACCCGAATATAGGGGCAGAGGAGTTGCCAGAACTTTATTTAAAGATATGATACAAGATGCCCATAAATATTATAGAGCCCATAACTTAAAAATAAGAAAATTATATGTGCATGCTCATGCTAATAACAAGAAAGCTATAGAGTTTTATAAAAGAAGAGGAATGATTCATGAAGCTACTTTAAAAAACCATTTTTATGATGGTGAAGATGAACATATCTTTAGTATGTTTTTTGGATAAAAAATGAAATATTTTATTCCTATAATTGCTTTTGCTGGTTTGTTATTTGGTTTATTATTAAGAAAGGTTGCTCTTGAAGAAGTACTTTCTGGGAAAAAATATTTGAAATTTCTAAAAAGAGTTTTATTTTTTGTTTTGTTATTAGGACTCTTATATTATTCTAAAGGAATTTATTTTTATTTGGTATTAGGAGTCTTATTTGGTTTTTTAATGGGTCTTTATGTTGATCCTTATGTTTTTATGGGATTAAGTATGGTAACAGCATTTTTATTGGATAATCAAGCAATGTTTTTTATTTCAATTGTAATCTTTATTTATGGTTTAGCCTATGGAAGTTTGTATAGTAAAAAAAGTCAAATGGGCTTTGTGATTAAGAACTTAATTTATTTTTCTGCTCCTTTTTTGATTTTGTATTATTTTTATGATTACTTTGTTGCTTTAGACATCATGAAAGAATTTCTTATTGGAGTTGTTTCTGGTGGATTATTTAGTTTATTAGCCCAAAGACAATAAACTTATAAATTAAATTAGATTATTATAATCATGCTATATTTAATTGGTTTAGGATTAGGCAGCGAAAAAGATCTGACTTTGAATGCTGTAGAAATTTGTAAAAAATGCAAAGCAGTTTATTTAGAAAGTTATACTTCTAGGCTAGGTTTTAATGTTGATAACTTAAATAAAATAATTGGTAAACCTTTAATTTTAGCTGATAGAGAAATGATAGAAACCAAAGCTGATGAAGTTATTTTAAAAGATGCTATAAAAGGTAAAGTAGCTGTTTTAGTTTTAGGCGATGTATTTGCTGCTACTACCCATTATGACTTATATTTGAGAGCTAAGAAACTTGGAATTAAAGTTAAAGTTTTACATAATGCAAGTATTTTTACTGCAATTGGAATAACTGGTTTAAGTTTGTACAAGTTTGGGGGTGTAACTAGTATTCCTTTTGAAAATGAGAACAT